>Ga0247734_1000022_pt1 | contig 158117 bp, 140 predicted proteins | sample UWRJL103311B2_FD_180933 | JGI IMG/M metagenome (GOLD analysis project Ga0247734, IMG submission 180933) | Plant litter microbial communities from Arlington Agricultural Research Station in Wisconsin, United States - UWRJ-L103-311B-2 | ecosystem: Environmental > Terrestrial > Plant litter >...
CCTACATCAAGGCACACGTAACCAAGCCGGTTGTTTCCTACATCGCTGGTGTGACTGCTCCTCCGGGCAAGCGCATGGGCCATGCTGGCGCAATCATCTCTGGCGGCAAAGGCACTGCAGACGAGAAGTTCGCTGCACTGCAGGACGCGGGCGTTAAAACCGTGCGTTCGCTGGCAGACATCGGCAAAGCCCTGGCTGAGCTGACTGGTTGGGAAGTAAAGAAGGCTTAATCGCCCTCGGATCACTGCTTGATCGACAAAAGCCACCTTCGGGTGGCTTTTGTGTTTCTGATGCGCTGATTTCACTGCTGCTACGCCGAACCTGTTCGAGCGAGGCTTGCCCGCGAAGCTATCAACCCGGCATTACCTGACACAGCGCGTTGTGAGCTTCGCGGGCAAGCCTCGCTCCAGCGGGTTTCAGCGGCTTCAATTGTAGGACATGTCCGAGATGCGACACGAACGTGCAGACATCGGTCGGGGCGCCCTGTATCGGTGCGGAAAATAGGGTAGGCTAGCCGCCATTTTGCGCAGCAGGTCCCACAAGGGCCTGCAGTGCGCGCTGGGCCAACTCTAAAAGAGTCGGCAGCATTTCCCTCACCCTTCGGGAAATCCTCACCTTAATTCCGATTCAGCAGTGTGGTTTCTTCGATGAAAGTGTTGAAAGGTCAGGACATCCTGGCACTGGGTTTCATGACGTTCGCGTTGTTCGTGGGCGCCGGTAATATCATCTTCCCCCCGATCGTTGGCCTACAGGCCGGTCCCCATGTGTGGATGGCGGCCCTGGGCTTTCTGGTCACAGCAGTAGGTCTTCCCGTAGTCACCGTTATCGCGTTGGCCAAGGTCGGCGGCGCTATGGACGCGCTGAGCAGCCCGATCGGCAAGGTCGCAGGCGGCGTTCTCGCAGCCGTTGCCTATCTTGCGGTGGGGCCGCTGTTCGCGACACCTCGCACCGCGACCGTCTCATTTGAAGTGGGTCTGGCGCCGCTGACCGGCGAAAGCCCTCTCGCATTGTTCCTCTACAGTCTGGTTTATTTCCTGTTGGTGTTCTGGGTCTCGCTCTATCCCGGCCGCTTGCTGGACACGGTCGGGCGCTTTCTGGCGCCGCTGAAAATCATTGCATTGGCGATACTGGGTATTGCGGCCTTCGCACTGCCGGCAGGTGATATCGGTACCGCTGAGCCGGCCTACGTCACAGCGCCGTTTTCCCAGGGCTTCATCAATGGTTACCTGACCATGGACACCCTCGGGGCTCTGGTCTTCGGTATCGTGATCGTCAATGCCATTCGCTCCCGCGGCGTTGAGTCTCCCCGGTTGATCACCCGCTACGCGATCATCGCCGGCCTGATTGCCGGTGTCGGTCTGGCACTGGTGTACATCAGCTTGTTTCGTCTGGGCTCAGGCAGCCACGCAGTCGCTGCCGGTGCCAGCAACGGCGCTGCCGTGCTGCATGCTTATGTGCAACACACCTTCGGATCGCTGGGCAGTGGCTTCCTGGCGGTGCTCATTTCTCTCGCTTGTCTGGTCACCGCGGTGGGGCTGACATGCGCCTGCGCCGAGTATTTCAGCCGGGTACTGCCACTGTCCTACAAGACCCTGGTCATCATGCTTGCTGCATTCTCGTTGCTGGTGTCCAACCTGGGATTGACCAATCTGATCCAGTTCTCGATCCCGGTGCTGACCGCAATTTATCCGCCGTGTATCGCGCTGGTGGCGTTGAGCTTCTGCAAGGATTTCTGGCACGAGCAAGGTCGCATCGTGGCACCGGTGATGCTGGTTTCACTGCTGTTCGGGATGGTCGATGCGTTCAAAGGAGCGGGCTTGGCTGATCACTTGCCTGAAACCTTGGCCCACCTGCCACTCAGCGAGCAAGGGCTGGCCTGGCTGGTGCCGGCGTTGATCACCTTGTTCTGTGCGTTTGTGGTAGATCGGATGCTGGGCAAGCGAGCCGAGGCGCTTGCTTGAAGGGAAGGGTAGTGGTCAATAACGTAAGCGCAGTGACTTTTCGCTGAACATAATAAAGCCCGCTAAGTGCGGGCTTTATTATTTGGAAACTTGCCGGCTTACTGCTTAGTTGGTGCAGGAGCCTGTTGATTGGCCTCTTTAGCGCGCTCTTGCGCAGCTTCGGCGTTTTTCTGAGCCGCTTCCTGACTTTCTTTGGCAGCGTCGTTTACTTTGTCTTGAGCCTTTTGCATGGACTCCTGGGATTCTTGAGCGGCCTTATTGGCATCTTGTTGTTTGTCCTCGGATTTTTTATCGCAGGCAGCGAGACCAAGGGTGGCAGAAAGCATCAGGGCGATGGCTAAAGATTTACGCATGGGGTGTTTCTCCTTATTGAATATCTACGAGCCTTCGAGCATGGCCCCATAAATTAAGTTCCACGTTTCGCGCATAGAAATGAATAAGTGTTTCACCGCCCTGACATGCGGTTTAGTTTGCCTGCCCGGTTCAACGTTTTCGCTCTATTGAATGACTGCGGTTATCGCTAATTGCACCGCCCTTCGCCTGTGCCGGAGCGATCCGGTTTTTGTACCTCTTGAAATCCTTCTCGCAGCCCCCACCTTGATGACAACCCGCTGCCAAGCCCAGGCCTGACCTGACTTGGTGACTAATGCCATCTGATCGGAGTTTGATGACCATGAGTGTGGAAACTCAAAAGGAAACCCTGGGCTTCCAGACCGAGGTAAAGCAGCTGCTGCACCTCATGATCCATTCGCTGTATTCGAACAAGGAGATTTTTCTCCGCGAATTGATCTCGAACGCCTCTGACGCTGTCGACAAATTGCGCTTTGAAGCACTGTCCAAACCGGACCTGCTGGAAGGCGGCGCAGAGCTGAAAATCCGCGTGAGCTTCGACAAGGACGCCAATACCGTCACCCTCGAAGACAACGGTATCGGCATGAGCCGTGAAGACGCCGTGACTCATCTGGGTACGATTGCAAAATCGGGCACTGCCGATTTCATGAAGCACCTGTCGGGCGATCAGAAAAAGGACTCGCACCTGATTGGCCAGTTTGGTGTCGGCTTCTATTCGGCCTTCATCGTGGCAGACCAGGTGGACGTATTCAGTCGCCGTGCCGGCCTCGCTGCCAGCGAAGGCGTGCATTGGTCGTCCAAGGGCGAAGGCGAGTTCCAGATCGCCACTGTCGACAAAGCTGAGCGCGGCACGCGAATCGTGCTGCACCTCAAGCCAGCCGAAAATGAATTTGCTGACGGCTATCGTCTGCGCAACATCATCAAGAAGTACTCCGATCACATCGCCTTGCCGATCGAGCTGCCCAAAGAACAGGCCGCTGCCGAAGGTGAAGAAGCGCCAGCGGCTGAATGGGAAACCGTCAACCGCGCCAGCGCACTCTGGACCCGTCCGCGTACTGAAGTGAAGGACGAGGAGTACCAGGAGTTTTACAAGCACGTCGCCCACGATTTCGAAAATCCGCTGAGCTGGAGCCACAACAAGGTCGAAGGCAAGCTGGAGTACAACTCCCTGCTGTACGTACCTGCGCGCGCACCGTTCGACCTGTACCAGCGCGAAGCTCCACGGGGCTTGAAGCTCTATGTTCAGCGTGTATTCGTCATGGATCAGGCCGAGTCTTTCCTGCCGCTGTACCTGCGCTTCATCAAGGGTGTAATCGATTCCAATGACCTGTCCCTGAACGTCTCTCGCGAAATCCTGCAGAAAGATCCGATCATCGATTCGATGAAATCGGCGCTGACCAAGCGCGTCCTGGACATGCTGGAAAAACTGGCGAAGAACGAGCCAGAGCAATACAAGGGCTTCTGGAAAAACTTCGGTCAGGTCATGAAAGAAGGCCCGGCAGAAGACTTCGCCAACAAGGAAAAAATCGCCGGCCTGCTGCGTTTCGCATCTACCGCCAGCGAAGACGGCGAGCAGAGCGTGTCCCTGGCCGAGTATCTGGCGCGTGCCAAGGAAGGTCAGGACAAGATTTACTACCTCACCGGCGAAAGCTATGCGCAGGTCAAGAACAGCCCGCACCTGGAAGTCTTCCGCAAGAAAGGCATCGAAGTGCTGCTGCTGACTGATCGCATTGATGAGTGGCTGATGAGCTACGTGACCGACTTCGACGGCAAGGGTTTTGTCGACGTCGCACGGGGCGATCTGGACTTGGGCAAGCTTGATTCCGAAGAGGACAAAAAAGCTCAGGAAGAAGTCGCCAAGGACAAAGAAGGGTTGATCGAGCGCCTGAAGACTGCGCTGGGTGAGGCGGTCAGTGAGGTGCGGGTTTCCCATCGCCTGACCGATTCGCCTGCGATCCTGGCCATCGGCGAGCAGGACCTGGGCCTGCAGATGCGTCAGATCCTGGAGGCCAGCGGTCAGAAGGTGCCGGATTCGAAACCGATTTTCGAGTTCAACCCAAGTCACCCCCTGATCGGCAAGCTGGACAACGAGCAGAACGAAGAGCGCTTTGGCGACCTGTCGCACATCCTGTTTGACCAGGCTGCGCTGGCCGCAGGCGACAGCTTGAAAGATCCGGCTGCCTACGTGCGCCGTTTGAACAAGTTATTGGTCGAGCTGTCGGTTTAATATCAGGTGAATGCAAAACCCGCTTCGGCGGGTTTTGTCATTTTGCGGTACCCGTTTCCCCAACTTTCCTTAACGCAGGAGTCAGCAATGAGCAACGTTACTGTCCGTTCCGTGGTGTATCAGCTTGATGGCGTTAGTTACGAAAGCCGTCTTGCCTTCACCGAAGGCGCAGCTGCTGCGCCCGGTCTGGTAATGGCACCCAACTGGATGGGTGTCAGCGAGAGCGCCGAGCAGATTGCAAAGGACGTGGCGGCGCAGGGCTATGTGGTAATGCTCGCAGACCTGTATGGTCAGAGCGTTCGCCCGACAAATGGCGATGAAGCACTCGCGGCCATGATGCCGTTGAAAAATGATCGTGTGCTGTTGAACAAGCGCATGCAGGCTGCATTGGACCAATTGACTGCGCAGAATGACGCAGCCGTCGACGCTGGCAAACTGGCGACCTTCGGTTTCTGTTTTGGCGGCTGCTGTTCGCTGGAATTGGCGCGCACCGGCGCTGCGTTGAAAGCTGCAGTGTCCTTCCACGGCACCCTCGACACGCCGAACCTGGCCGATGCCAACAACATCAAAGGCTCGGTACTGGTGATGCATGGTGCGTCCGATCCGCTGGTACCCAAAGAGCAGTTGCCGGCGTTTGAAGACGAGATGAATGCTGCGGGCGTTGATTGGCAATTGCTGAGCTACGGCGGTGCGTACCACTCGTTCACCGATCCGGAAGCCAATAACCCAGGCAAGCAGATGTACAACAAGAAAGTCTCGGATCGCGCGTTCCAGTCGATGTACAACTTGCTGGATGAAGTGTTCGCCAAGTAACGCATCCCCTTCTGTAGGAGCGAACTTGTTCGCGAGGCGGCGGTGCAGCCCGTGCATACTTGCCGTTTGCAACATCGTCTCGCGAACAAGTTCGCTCCTACAGATTTACAACGGTTGTGGTCTGGCTTTCGGACTCGCAGGCAGCTCAATCCTCGCTGTTTCCCCCGGCACCGTCGGCCAATCGCCGGCTGCCCACTTCGCCCTTGCCTGATCGATCAACGCGGCATCGCTGGCGACAAAATTCCAGTTCATTCTTCTCGGTCCATCCAGCGCTGCGCCGCCGATCAATACCGCGTGACAGTCGCTTTCTGCGCACAGCGTCGGTTCGTCCCCAGGCGTCAGGACCACCAGACTGCGAGCCTCCACCGCTTCACCGTCTAACAACATGTCGCCGTCAATCACATAAAGGGCGCGTTGTTCGTGTTCATCGGGAATCAACAACGTTGTCGCGTTCTGCAGATGCAATTCGGCATACAGCGTGGGGGAGAGCACCGGCACGGGGGATGTCAGGCAGAAGCCGTGGCCGGCAATCATGCGAATGCTGATGCCCATGCTGTCGCTGACGGGCAGTTCGTCAGCCGGGTGATGGCTGTAATGGCCTGCGCCCTGTTCGAGCGCCCTGGGTGATGCGAGCCAAACTTGCAGGCCATGTAGCCTTGAGCCGCTGTGCAACAAGGCCTCGGGGGTACGCTCGACGTGTGCGATTGCAGCTCCGGCCGTCATCCAGCTGACCTCGCCCGGCAGAACGTGCTGATCGCTGCCCAGGCTGTCCTTGTGCTGAATTTGTCCGTCGAACAGGTAGGTCAGTGTCGACAGACCGATGTGCGGATGCTGGCGAATGTCCATGCCGCGACCGGGTGCGTAGTCCGTTTCGAGCATGTGGTCGAAGAACACGAACGGACCGACGCTGCGGCATTGCGCGGAGGGCAGGGGACGCAGAATCGGCTGGCCTTCGACGTCTTCAGCGCGGGGTTTGATGGTCAGCATGTCAGGGATCTCGACGGGATAGGTGGCATGGACAGAGCTTAAACCGTGAGCGTTGCTCTGTGGGAAGGAGCTGGCTCGCGATGCGTTATTTGTCATATGGAGATTGACTGGATTTTTGCCACCCTCATCGCGAGCCAGCTCCCTCCCACGGTATCCACGGAATTTCCAACAAAAAAGGCGCCTCGAAAGGCGCCTTTTCAGATGTTGCGTGTGCTCGACTTACTTGCCGGTCCAGCGCTTGAGTACCAGAGTGGCGTTAGTGCCACCGAAGCCGAAGCTGTTGCTCATGACCTGGTTGATCTGCACGTCTTCGCGGGTCTTGGTCAGGATCGGCATGTCAGCGACAGCCGGGTCCAGCTCGTCGATGTTGGCCGAACCTGCCATGAAGTTGCCTTCCATCATCAGCAGGCAGTAGATCGCTTCGTGAACGCCGGCGGCGCCCAGGGAGTGACCTGACAGGCTCTTGGTGGAGCTGATGGCCGGAGCGTTGCCGCCGAACACCTCACGCACGCCTTCCATTTCCTTGACGTCGCCGACAGGGGTAGAGGTGCCGTGGGTGTTCAGGTAATCGATTGGACCTTCAACAGTGGACAACGCCTGCTGCATGCAGCGGATTGCGCCTTCGCCACTTGGGGCAACCATGTCATAGCCGTCGGAGGTTGCGCCATAACCAACCAGTTCCGCGTAGATCTTCGCACCGCGGGCCAGAGCGTGCTCCAGCTCCTCGACCACGACCATGCCGCCGCCGCCAGCGATGACGAAGCCATCACGGTCCGCATCGTAGGCGCGCGAAGCCTGTTCCGGGGTGTCGTTGCGCTTGCTCGACAGTGCGCCCATCGCGTCGAACAGGAACGACTGGCTCCAATGCTCTTCTTCACCACCGCCGGCAAACACGATGTCCTGTTTGCCCATCTGGATCTGTTCCATGGCGGTGCCGATGCAGTGAGCACTGGTGGCGCAGGCAGAGGCGATGGAGTAGTTCAGGCCTTTGATCTTGAAGGGCGTCGCAAGACACGCTGAAACCGTGCTGCTCATGGTGCGGGTCACGCGGTACGGACCCACGCGCTTGACGCCTTTTTCGCGCAGGATATCCAGCGCTTCCATCTGGTTTAGCGTTGACGCGCCACCCGAACCTGCCACCAGACCGGTGCGCGGGTTCGAAACCTGCTCTTCGGTGAGGCCAGAGTCAGCGACGGCGTCTTTCATAGCCAGATAGGCATAGGCCGCAGCATGACCCACGAAGCGATAGATCTTGCGATCGATCAGTTCTTCAAGGTTCAGGTCAATGGAACCCGACACCTGGCTGCGCAGACCCATTTCGGCATATTCCGGGTTGAATCGGATGCCAGGGCGGCTTGCACGCAGGTTGGCGGAGACGGTGTCTTTGTCATTGCCCAAGCAGGAAACAATGCCCAGACCAGTGATAACGACGCGGCGCATGCGAATACCCTTAGAAATTTTCAGTGGAAGTGAACACGCCGACGCGAAGGCCTTCGGCTGTGTAGATCTCGCGGCCATCAACGCTGACCGAACCGTCGGCGATAGCCAGGTTCAGCTTGCCTTTGAGAACGCGCTTGATCTGAATGTTATAGGTGACCTTCTTGGCGGTCGGCAGGACCTGGCCAAAGAACTTCACTTCGCCCGAGCCCAGTGCACGACCGCGGCCCGGCAGGCCTTGCCAGCCCAGGAAGAACCCGACCAGTTGCCACATGGCATCAAGGCCCAGGCAGCCCGGCATGACCGGATCACCTTCGAAGTGACAGGCGAAGAACCACAAGTCTGGAGTGATATCCAGTTCGGCGACCAATTCACCTTTACCGAACTTGCCGCCTTCCTCGCTGATGTGGGTGATTCGATCAACCATCAGCATGTTAGGGGCGGGCAGTTGCGCATTACCTGGGCCAAACAGCTCGCCGCGACTGCAGCGCAGCAGGTCTTCCCGGGTAAAGGCGTTTTGTTTGGTCATGCGAGCTCCTCGATAATCCTGTGCGGCAGGGTGCAGGTTGTAGAAGTGCTACCCAATCTGACCAGCGGGTCATGCCTCAGCTGGCAGCCTACTCATAGACTATGTCGTTGTAGTGAAAGTCACAGCACGGGCGAAATGAATGTACACCTGTGCACTGAAATTTTTCGTCCGCAGCTTTCCACTGGGCGAATCGGCACATAAGACTGCCGCAATTTAGCAATTATCGCCAGTCGCAGATGCCTTAGCGGTCAACCAGCGCTGCAAAACCTGCTGTAAATCAGTACGTTTGAACGGCTTGGCGAGGTAATCGTTCATTCCGGCTTGCAGACAAATTTCGCGATCGCCCTGCCGGGCATTGGCGGTCAGGGCAATAATGGGCAGTGATTCGAGCCCCGGCATTTCCCGAATCCGCCGCGTCGCTTCATAGCCGTCCATGACCGGCAGTCGGCAATCCATCAATACCAGCGCAAAGGTTTCCTTGCTCGCCATGCTTACCGCCTGCGCGCCGTCACCTGCAATGCTGACCTGCAGCCCAAGGCTGCGCAGCATGGCTTCAACGACCGTGCGGTTGACTGGATTATCTTCTACCAGCAGCACGCTGGCCTCACGATTGTGCAGCGCATCGGCGTGCGTCAGTTCCTGGGCCGCAGCCTGTGCCGGATGCATGCGCTGCAGCGGGATCTGCAGGGTAAACAACGAGCCCAGGCCTTCATGACTTTCGGCGGTCAACGTGCCGCCCATTCGCTCGGCCAGATTGCGCGCGATCGGCAAGCCCAGTCCCGTGCCACCGTAGCGCCGTGAAATCGAGTTGTCGGCCTGCTGAAACGGATCGAACATCAACTCAAGCAACTGGGCCGAGATGCCAATGCCGCTGTCGCGGACCGCGCACGTAAAATTGATCTGTTCGGCGCCGGAAGGGGTCCACATCGTTTCAATCCGTACACTGCCGAACTCTGTGAACTTGAGCGCGTTACCGATCAGATTCACCAGGATCTGCCGAATCCGTGTCGGATCGCCCTTGACCTGCAACACCTCAATCCCCGGCGCTAACTGGAGATCAAGGGCCAGTCCGCGTTGCTGGGCATCGTGAGCAAATGCCTGTACAGACGTTGCCAGCAGCTCGGCGAGATTGAACGTGATGTTCTCCAGCTCCATCGCATCACGTTCAAAGCGGGAAAAATCGAGGATGTCATTGATCACCCGCAGCAGGTGCTCGGTGGATTCTGTAGCGAGCGCCGAATATTCCGCCTGCTCATCGGTCAACTGCGTGGTTTCCATCAGTTGCAACATGCCCAGCACACCATTCATAGGCGTGCGCAACTCGTGGCTCATCATGGCCAGGAAGTCGGACTTGGCACTGTTCGCCCGCTCCGCTTCCTCTCGCGTCCTGATCAGCTCCTCCATCGCCTTTTTCTGCTCGCGGCTGGCCTTTTCCAGGTCGAACGCCAGATTGTTGATGTGCCGTGCAAGGTCTCCCAGTTCAGCATCGTCGGCCACGGGCAGTGGCGTTGTGTACTTGCCGTCCTGGATCGCCTTGACCGCGTGGCTCATGGCGCTGATCGGTTGCGAGAGGCTCAGTGCCAGACGGCGCGCCAGTATGTAAGTGAACAGCAGGGCGAAAAGCGCGAGGATTGCGGCTTTGAACAGGATTTGCTGCTCGCGCTGATTGAAGGCCTCGCTGGACATCCCGACCAGTACCCGGCCCAGGTAATCTTCGGTCAGCGCGTTGTTGTCTCCCGCGACCCTGGCGCCCCCAAGCCCGGTCTGCTGCAAACGAATGGGCGCCTGGAACACTTCGATTTGTCGCGGCGGTGACTGTTTACTTGATGGCTGCTCGACATGCACCAGCACCTGCCCGCTGTTGTCCTGAACCTCAAGAAAACGCACGTGGGGCGTCGCCATCGTGGCCGTCATCAGGCTTTCCAGCACGTTGTTGTTGCCGACGATCACCCCATATTCGCAGGCAGGCGCCAACTGGTTGGCGATGAGCTGGCCGGTGTGGTCCAGCTCCTGACGCAGGTCTTGAATCCGCACGACAGTAAAGAAGCTGATCAACAGCAGCGTCAGCAACAGGGCGGGTCCCAGGCTGAGGATTTGCGTGCGGGTGCTGATGGTCCAGCTGCGCTGCATCGTCATAGCGGGTGACCTGCGCGAACCTGCCCTTTCACGGGGTATTGACCTGGCGACGCTGTGGCTGATCCGGGCGGCTGTTTGCACACGTTGGGGTCATCGAGTCGGGTCTCGTTGGGCAGCGTCGTAACCATAGCTCATGGGCAGCTACCTGGAATTTTCGTCCTGGCGTGGCATCTTAACCGAGCTGTAGTTGTTTTCCTCTCCCACCGTAGGCTTTGGACGAGATGTCTGCTGCAGTGTTTTTTGCCGCTGGTCCCATCCGCAACGCTCCGTATAATGCTGCCATCGCCAGATCTCATGGCCCTCACTGGATTGTTTTATGAACCCACAGCAACCTATTGCAGTGCTTGGCGGCGGCAGTTTCGGTACGGCCGTGGCCAACCTGCTGGCGCAAAACGGCCACCGTGTGTTGCAGTGGATGCGCGACCCCGAGCAAGCGGAGGCGATTCGCGTCAACCGCGAGAACCCGCGTTACCTCAAGGGCATCAAGGTGCTCGACGGTGTTGATCCTGTTACCGATATAAAAGCCACGCTTGAAGCGTGCGCGCTGATATTCGTGGCGCTGCCCTCCAGTGCCTTGCGCTCGGTCCTGACTCCCCATGTTCAGCTGCTTGCCGGCAAGATGCTGGTCAGCCTGACCAAGGGGATCGAGGCGCAGACATTCAAGCTTATGAGCGAAATCCTCGAAGACATCGCGCCCCAGGCCCGCATCGGTGTGCTATCCGGCCCCAATCTTGCCAGAGAGATCGCCGAGCACGCTTTGACGGCCACGGTGATTGCCAGCGAGGACGACGAGCTGTGCCAGCAGGTCCAGACGGCCCTGCACGGTCGTACGTTCCGGGTTTACGCCAGCGCCGACCGGTTTGGCGTCGAGTTGGGCGGGGCGCTGAAAAATGTCTATGCGATCATCTCCGGCATGGCTGTGGCCCTGGACATGGGGGAGAACACCAAAAGCATGCTGATCACCCGTGCGCTGGCCGAAATGACCCGCTTTGCCGTGAGTCAGGGCGCCAACCCGATGACCTTTCTGGGGCTGGCCGGGGTAGGGGATCTGATCGTCACCTGTTCCTCTCCCAAGAGTCGTAACTACCAGGTTGGTTTCGCGCTGGGCCAGGGCTTGAGTCTGGATGAAGCCGTGACTCGGCTGGGTGAAGTCGCCGAAGGCGTCAACACGCTCAAGGTGCTCAAGGTCAAGGCTCAGGAGCTGCAGGTCTACATGCCGCTGGTCGCAGGTCTGCATGCGATTTTGTTTGAAGGCCGTACCCTTGAACAGGTGATCGAACTGTTGATGCGTGCCGAACCCAAAACCGATGTCGATTTCATTTCGACCAGCGGTTTCAACTGAATCAACTCAAGGTGGAGAAGCTCTTGAACGAGTCCGGACTCAAGCAAAACGAATCAATGCTGCTGCGTATTTTGTGGATGGTGGTGTTCGTGGTGGTATGGCAGGTCGCCGAACTGGTGCTGGCTGTGGTGGTGCTGGTGCAGTTGGCGTATCGCTTGTTCTACGGCGCGCCGAGCCTGAGCATGATGCAGTTTGGCGATAGCCTGAGCCAGTTTCTCGCGCAGATCGGACGTTTCGGAACGTTCCATACCGATCAGAAGCCCTGGCCGTTCGCCGATTGGCCAGCGCCCCGAGCGCCTGAGGGTGAGCTGCCGCATACCGTGCCCGCCGCTGCTCATCCGGTACGGGACGAGGAACCCAAGCTATGACGTTGTGGATTCTGCGTCATGGCGAGGCTCAACATCGCGCACGCACCGACGCCGAACGCGAGTTGACCGACAATGGGCGTGAAGAGGTGCTGAAAAGTGCTGCCCACCTGTTGGGTCGTCCGTTGCGCTGGATCATTGCCAGTCCCTATGTGCGTGCCCAGCAAACTGCCGAGCTGGTGCGTCAGGCCTTGGGGTTCAGTGAGTCAATCGTCACCGTCCCGTGGCTGACGCCAGACAGCGATCCGCGCAAAGTATTGGATAACCTCGACCTGTATGCCGGCGATGAAGTGCTGCTCGTCAGCCATCAGCCGCTGGTGGGCACGTTGATAGGGTTGGCAGTCCACGGCAACCGCCAACAGCCTGAGGCGATGCAGACTGCCAGCCTCGCGCAGCTGGAAGGGGAATTTTCTTTAGCTGGCGCGATGGAGCTGGCAGGCGTACGGCATCCCCTATAGAAGCGAATTTATTCGCGAGGCAATGTGACTGCCGCAATCCATGAACCGCCTCGCCAACCGGTTGGCTTCTACAGAAGCCATTGCTGCATGAGTGAAATCACAACAACAAAGGAATGAACATGACGATTTGGCGTACCCCTCCAAGCATCGAAGCGCTCAACACGATGCAAAAAAACACCATCGGCGAGGTGCTCGACATTCGCTTTGAAAGCGTCGACGACGATTCCCTCACGGCCAGCATGGTGGTCGATCACCGCACTCACCAGCCTTATGGTCTGCTCCACGGCGGTGCGTCCGTGGTATTGGCCGAGACGGTGGGCTCCACCGCCAGCTATCTGGTCATCGACACCAGCAAATACTTCTGTGTGGGCCTGGAAATCAACGCCAACCATCTTCGCGGTTTACGCAGTGGTCGCGTTACGGCCGTTGCTCGCCCGGTGCATATTGGCCGCACGACCCATGTGTGGGACATTCGCCTGACCAGTGACGAAGGCAAGGCCAGCTGCATATCCCGACTGACCATTGCGGTAGTGCCCCACGGTGAGCAGCCGCCGGGCCGCTGATTTTCAGGCAGCGGTCGACACTGTCGTGCAGCATATGCAGAAGATCCTGCTCGTAATCAAAAGAGCAAGCCGGACGACAACCTGAAAGCCGAGGTAAAAAAGGCATTCGGCTTTTAGATGACCTACCTGAAAGCCAATTTTGATCGCTTCCACCAGGCGCTTCAGGGCAATCGCCAGGCGTTGCGCTGGCATCCCGGACCTTTGAGGTGTTTTTGTCAGGCCCATGACCGGAGTGCCACTGTCGATGGCGCTTCCGGTCATTGCCGTGTTCTCAGCGCGTGCCCACAATTGCGTCCTGATCTGTACTCTCCGGGATGCGCTGGCATGACTCAACCTGTCTTTTTCGCTCACGCCAACGGTTTTCCGTCTGCCACGTACGGCAAGTTGTTTGGCGCGTTGGGTGCCGACTTTCAGGTGACGCACCTGGAGCAGCACGCCCATGACCCGCGTTTTCCGGTGAATGACAACTGGGCCGAGCTGGTAGACGAGTTGATCCATCACCTGCGCGAAATGCCCGAACCGGTGTGGGGCGTTGGCCATTCATTAGGCGGCGTGCTCCATTACCACGCCGCGCTGCGCTGTCCGGAGTTGTACCTGGGGGTCGTGATGCTGGATTCGCCAGTGCTGACCCTGTTTGATCAATGGATGATCCGTGCCGCCAAGCGCTTCGGTTTCATTGACCGCATCACCCCGGCCGGGCGAACGCTGGGCCGCCGTGAAGAGTTTTCTGACATCGACGCAGCGCGACATTACTTTTCCGGCAAAACCCTGTTCCGTCGTTTCGACCCCGAATGCTTCGAGGCCTATCTGCTGCACGGTCTGCAGGCCGATGGTGACAAACTGCGGCTGCGTTTTGACCCCGCTACAGAAATCAGCATTTACCGCAGCGTGCCCCACACCAGTCCGGGGCTGGCGCGGCAGCTGCGCGTCCCGCTGGCAATGGTGCGGGGCGAGCACAGCCAAGTCGTGCGGCGTCATCACGCGTATTCGGTGAAAAGCATGCGCGAAGGGGAGTACCTTTCGATGCCGGGCGGGCACATGTTTCCGCTGGAACACCCCGAGGACACCGCACACATGCTCAAGACACTGTTCGCTCGCTGGACCTTGCGCCGTGATTCAGCCAACAATCTGCCGGTTCGCGAGCGCGTCAGCGCATGAGTTGCAGTGTCGAAGAGGTGCGCCTCAGCCTGCCTCACATCGAATTGGCAGCCCACCTGTTCGGTCCGCAGGACGGTGCGCCGGTCATTGCGCTGCACGGCTGGCTCGACAATGCCAACAGTTTCGCCCGGCTGGCGCCCAAGCTTGAAGGGCTGCGTATCGTGGCTCTTGATCTAGCAGGCCACGGGCATTCGGACCATCGTCCCCCCGGCGCCGGTTATGGCCTGCCGGATTACGCCCATGACGTGCTGCAAGTCGCCGAGCAACTGGGTTGGGAGAAGTTCTCCCTGCTGGGACATTCGTTAGGCGCCATCGTGTCGGTGATCATTGCGGGTGCCTTGCCGCAACGGATCAACCGCCTGGCCTTGATCGATGGCTTGATTCCTCCGCTAGGCGAATCAAACAGCGCTGCCGAACGCATGGGCACCGCGTTGCAGGCGCAACTGCATCAATCCTCCAAGCGAAAACCGGTTTATGCCGAGATCGACCGGGCCGTGGAGGCGCGCATGAAAGGCGCGGTGGCGGTCAGCCGTGAGGCCGCCGAGCTGCTGGCGCAACGTGGGTTGATGCCGGTGCCGGGCGGCTACACCTGGCGCAGTGACAGCCGACTGACCCTCCCATCGCCGATTCGTCTGACCCGGGCCCAAGCCATGGGTTTTGTCGAAGCCATCACCTGTCCGACTCAACTGATCGTTGCCGAAGACGGCATCCTGGCGAAGAATCAGGAGCTGCTGTCCGGCCTGCCATTTGAGGTCAAACGCTTGGCAGGCGGGCATCATCTGCACCTCAACGACGAGGCTGGCGCACGCTCTGTTGCAGACTGTTTCAATCGCTTCTTCGCTGTGCCTTGACTTGCGACCGGCAACTGTCGAGGCTGAGCGGGTTGAGACAGGAGACACCCATGACGGACCAACACCGCGCCGCCCCTGGCAACCCTGCCGGTATTTCACATAGCGCTGTTTCCAGCGCCTTTCGCAATTTTCCCTTTCCGACATCCAACCGATGAGCACGCCCTCAAGTTTCACCCGTGCCTTCGGGTTGCTGTTCTGCTTGTCAACGTTCAGTACGTTCAGCCATGCCGATGACGTTGCCGGCAGTCAGGATTTGGCCAGTGTGCCACGGCTGCCTGATGCCGAAATCGTCGACTATCGGCCCAGTGCCGAACTCGAACGGGTCTATCCGATGGGTTCGATTCGCAAGATCAGTGGCCAGTTGCGCTTTGACGGCCAGGTGAGTGCCCGTGGCAATGTCACTGCTATCACCTATCAGATTCCCTCCGAACACACCTCCGATGAAGCCTTCACCGACGCCCGCAAAGCGCTGCAAAAGCAGGGCGCTCAGCTGTTGTTCTGGTGTCAGGCCCGCGATTGCGGCGAGAGCAGCCTGTGGGCCAATGAAGTGTTCGGCAACGCCAAGCTGTATGGCGCCGATGATCAGCAGGCCTACTTGCTGTTGCGCCTGGCAGCGCCAAATAACGACACGCTGGTCGCGTTGTACGGCATCACTCGGGGCAACCGCAGGGCTTATCTGCATGTCGAGCAGTTTCAGGCGGTAGCGCCGCTGGGTGAGCTGCTGCCGACGTCGGCAACCCTGTTGCGTCAGTTGAAAGGCACGGGGGAGCTGGATTTGCCGATGCTGACCGCCGCACCCGCCGAACCGTGGATCACGTTGTTGTCCCGGGGCTTGAACCTGGACAGCAGCCTGCGAGTGACGGTCTCGGGCAAGCAGGCCGAGGACTGGCGTCAGGCGCTGGTGAGCAAAGGCGTACGCGCCGCGCGGCTGGAAGCGGGCAATGCTGATGCGACTGGCCTGGTGATCGAACTGATTCGCTGAGCGGGGTTCTGTATCAGGCGGTTTTTTCAACCACCAACAGGCGAATGCTGGCACGGCCGGTGTTCGCCGTTATGCTTGGTGCTTCAACGATTTTTCTGCGGGACGAACCATGCTCAATAACGATCGCCTGTTGGTGCAGATCCTGCTCCTGGCGTTGCTCGGTGCCTGCCTGTGGGTCATGGCGCCGTTCTGGTCTGCGCTGTTCTGGGGGGCGGTGCTGGCGTTTGCCAGTTGGCCGCTGATGCGCCTGCTGACGCGCTGGCTCAAGGGCCGTGAATCTCTGGCCGCTGCGCTGTTGACCCTGGGTTGGGCGGTGCTGGTGCTCGCGCCGCTGGTGTGGTTGGGCTTCAACCTGGCCGATCATGTGCGCGATGCCACTGTGTTCGTCAAGGACGTGCAGGTCGATGGCCTGCCGGACCCGCCCACGTGGCTGGCCAATGTGCCGCTGGTGGGTGAGCGACTGGTGGCGTTCTGGACCACCATCGATCAGCAGGGCGCAGCGATGCTGACCAGCGTGCGGCCGTATCTGGGGCAGGTCGGCAATTTCCTGTTGGCGCGCAGCGCGCAGATCGGCGGCGGGATTCTGGAGCTGACGCTGAGTATCGTATTCGTGTTCTTTTTCTACCGTGACGGGCCACGGCTGGCGGCGTTCGTGCTCAGCTTGCTCGAGCGCCTGATCGGCGACCGCGCGCAGTACTACGTGGATCTGGTGGCAGGCACGGTGCAACGGGTGGTCAACGGCGTGATCGGCACTGCTGCAGCCCAGGCGTTGCTGGCGTTGATCGGCTTTTTGATTGCCGGTGTCCCCGGCGCGCTGGTGCTGGGGATTGGTACCTTTCTGCTCAGTCTGGTGCCGATGGGCCCGCCACTGATCTGGATTCCCGCCACGGCCTGGCTTGCCTGGAAAGGCGATTACGGGATGGCGATTTTCCTCGGCCTGTGGGGGACGTTCATCGTCAGTGGCGTGGACAACGTGCTCAAACCGTACCTGATCAGCCGTGGCGGGAATCTGCCGTTGGTGATCGTGCTGCTCGGAGTGTTTGGCGGCCTGCTGGCGTTCGGCTTCATCGGACTGTTCATCGGCCCGACGTTGCTGGCCGTGGCCTACAGCCTGCTGCTGGACTGGGTAGGGAGTAACCGGGCGCAAACGCCGCGCGCTTGAATCATCCAAAAAAACCGCCGCTGAGCTCAGGTCAGCGGCGGTTTTTTTTTGGCTTCAACCCAAGGTGGCCACGTCAGGCAGAGACGCTGACGTACTTGCCGGAGGTCGCGCTGCTGGTGAGGCTGTAACTGTCGCTGATGGCTGCGACGATGCGGCTCAGGGCTTCGGCCGACTGGCTGCTACTCTGCTGCTGACTGTCGCTGCCCGAGGACAATGCCGAGGTCAGTTCACTGGCGCTGATCCCGCCATTGCCGTCGGCGTCCAGCGCGCTGAACAACTCCTCACTGGACTGTTGCGCCGACGGCGGCGGCGGTGGCGGTTGTTGGGCCTGCAGGCTGGCGGTCAGCTCGTCGAGGCTGACGGTGCCGTCTTCGTTGGTGTCCAGCGCGTCAAACACTTGCGAGCTGTCGGCGCTACTGCCGGCGCTGCTTAACGCGGCAGTCAGTTCGTCGGTGCTGACCGAGCCGTCGCCATCGGTGTCCAGCGCGCTCAGTAAACTTTGCGCGTCATCGGCTGCCGAGGACGCGTCCATCTGCATCGGTGGAGGAGGCGGTGGCGTCAGCGCGGCCAGCTCATCGGCGCTCAGGCTGTCACTGTCGTCGCTGTCCAGATCACCAAACGCTTTGCTCAGGCTGACGGTGATACCGTCTTTTGAGTCCGACGATAACGCGCTGCTCAGCTCGTCCTTGTCGATGCTGCCATCGCCATTGGTGTCGAGTTTGCTAAGCAGTGCTTCGGCGAATTTTTTGCTGTTGCTCGTTGAGCTTGTGCTGGTATTTGAGCTGATATAGCTGGAATAACTGCTGCTACCGCTGACGCTGTTGACCATCGGACTGACTCCCCATCAGATTGATAAAGCCTGTGACAGTGCACCGGCTTATGCAGCGTCACGCAGGGAAGTGTCGTGGGTGTATGGGCTTTGTAACGGTGGGCTTACGCAGATCCCTGTAGGAGCGAACTTGTTCGCGAGGCGGCGTACCTGATCGACCGCATCAATCCCTCCCACGGACCTGGTTTGCGGCGCGACAGCGCGGCGTTTGGACGAAAACAGGTCGAGCTGCAGGGGTGGCTCATACCCGAGGCAAATCAAGCACCGCAGTCAGCCCACCCCCTGGGGTTTCTTCCAGTCGCAACTCTCCGCCCATGCGCCGCGCAGCATCGCGGGCGATGGTCATGCCCATGCCGACGCCGCCGGAGTTGCGGTTGCGCGAGCCTTCCAACCGATAAAACGGTTCGAATACCGCTTCACGCAGGTCTTCGGCGATGCCCGGACCGTTGTCGATGACCTTCACTCGCAGGCCGTCGAGGGAGTCATCGATCTCGATGCGGGCATGCCCGGCATAACGCAGAGCATTGTCGATCAGGTTATTCAGGCAGGAGCGCAATGCCATCGGCTGGGCCTTGAGCGGTCGGCACTGGCCGCTGCTCTGTACATCGTCGCCATTGTCCTGGGCGTTTTCGGTGAGAGATTCGATCAGCGCCTGGACGTCGAAATACTGCAGCGCTTCGCTGGTGCGCTGCTCGTTGAGGTAAGTCAGGGTGGCATCGAGCATGCCGATCATGTCGTTCAGATCCTGGGTCATCTGCCCGTGCAGTCTGGGCTCGTCGATCTGCTCGACGCGCAGTTTCAGGCGCGACAACGGCGTGCGCAGATCATGGGAAACCGCTGCCAGCATGCGTCCGCGCTGCTGCACCTGCTCACGGATACGCTGCTGCATCAGATTGAAGGTCATGGCGGCTTGCCGCGCCTCCCGAGGGCCGCTGACCTGCAGCGGCGGGCTGTCGAGGTTTTCGCTCAGGCGCTCGGCAGCCTCGCTGATGCGCTGCACCGGGCGAGCCAGTGCTTTGGCGCCGTACCAGGCCGCGATGATCAGGGTGATGAATTGGAAAATCAGCGGCACGACAGGCCCGCCCAGGGGGGGCGGACGGTGTTCGCCCGGTCTGCCCTGCATGGGCGTCGGCGCATGCGAATTGCCGGGTTGATAGTGCTCGCAAGGGGGCGGCGGCGGGGGAGAACCGTAATGGCTGAACCAGATGAACGCCAGCAGGTGCGCCAGGATGATCGCCAGCAGCGCGCCGCCAAACAGGCGGGCGAAGAGCGTGTCAGCCGAACGTATCAACCGATGTCCCTGGCGTCGAACATGTAGCCTTCCCCGCGCACGGTCTTGATCAACTGCGGCGATTTGGGGTCATCCCCCAGCTTCTGCCGCAGGCGGGAGACCAGCAGGTCGATGCTGCGATCAAACGCCTCGATCGACCGGCCCCGGGCGGCATCCAGCAATTGCTCGCGATTGAGCACCCGGCGCGGGCGTTCGAGGAAGACCCGCAACAGGCGAAATTCTGCGTTGGACAGCGGCACCACCAGACCATCGGGCGCGGTTAGCTGACGCAGCACGCTGTTCAGGCGCCAGTTGTCGAAACGGATGTTGGTGCGTTCTTCGCTGCGGTCATCCCGCACCCGGCGCAGGATGGTCTGGATGCGCGCCACCAGCTCTCGCGGCTCGAACGGCTTGGCCATGTAATCGTCGGCGCCCAGTTCCAGACCGATGATGCGGTCGGTGGGTTCGCAACGGGCGGTCAGCATCAGGATCGGAATGTCCGACGAGCTGCGCAACCAGCGACACAGCGACAATCCGTCTTCGCCGGGCAACATCAGATCCAGCACCACCACGTCGTAGGTTTCTTCCGAAAGCGCCTGGCGCATGGCCGTGCCGTCGGTGACGCCGGTGCTGTGGATGTTAAAGCGCGCCAGGTAATCGCACAGCAGCTCACGGATCGGCACGTCGTCGTCGACGATCAGCGCGCGGGTGGTCCAGCGCCGGTCGTCAGTGCCGGTGGCGGTGTTGCTGTCGGAAGGTGTTTGCATGTACTGCTGCCGCCATGTGGAGCCGCCATCGACTGGCCGCGAGTAAAGAACGACGCCGCCATGCTACTGCGCTGGCGCGTCGGGCGGAAGGGTGCGGGGAACGCGTGTCGGGGGATTGTCGGAAATGTATCAGGAAAGCTACAAGCTGAAAGCTTCAAGCCAAAAGCCAAAGGCCCCAAGCTTCAAGCGGCGCGGAGTTGCCTTTGTGGGAGCGGACTCGTCCGCGAAGGCAATAGATCAGGCGCTATAAATGTGTCGTATGTATTGGACTATTCGCGGACGAGCCCGCTCCCACGGGACCTTTAATATCCTCGCGCAACCGGGCCCGGTGCTCTTTACGCATTCTTTATGCCCAGCGCCATCCCTCGCTCTCGTTCCTTTACACCCCTCCTGACGACAATGAGCCCAAGCGGCAATCGCCGTATGACGGAGAGTTTTCATGAGCGTTCTGGATGGGGTGTCACTGCTGTTGGCGGCAGGGTTGTTCGTGTACTTGCTGGTGGCGTTGTTGCGCGCCGGCCGGGTCGAGGAGTGACGGCCATGTACGGTTACGACTATCTGCTGATTCTCGCGTTCTTCGCGCTGGTGCTGCTGCCCGCGCCGATGCTGGGGCGGTTCTACTACAAGGTCATGGAAGGCGAGCGGACCTTTCTGACACCGGTCATGGGGCCGGTGGAGCGCATTTGCTATCGCCTGTCCGGCGTTGATCCAAAGATCGAGCACAACTGGAAAACCTACACGCTAGCCTTGTTGGCGTTCAACCTGGCAGGCTTCATTGTGCTGTTCGCCATTCTGCTGTTTCAGGGCTCGCTGCCACTGAACCCGCAGGCGCTGCCGGGGATGGAGTGGTCGCTGGCGTTCAACACTGCGATGAGTTTCGTCACCAACACCAACTGGCAGAGTTACAGCGGCGAAGCGTCCCTCAGCTATCTGAGCCAGATGGCCGGCCTGACCGTGCAGAACTTCGTCAGTGCTGCCACCGGCATCGCCGTGCTGGTTGCGTTCTGCCGTGGCATCAGCCGTCGCTCGACCCAGCACCTGGGCAACTTCTGGGCCGACATGACCCGCGCCACCCTTTATGGGCTGCTGCCGTTGTGCATCCTGCTGGCGTTGTTCCTGGTGTGGCAGGGCGTGCCGCAAACCTTCGCCCATTACGTGGACGCCGTGACGCTGCAAGGCGCCGACCAGACCATTCCGCTGGGCCCGGCTGCCAGCCAGATTGCGATCAAGCAACTGGGCACCAACGGCGGCGGCTTCTTCGGCGTCAACTCGGCGCACCCATTCGAAAACCCGACTGCCTGGAGCAACCTGTTCGAGCTGGTGTCGATCATCCTGATCCCGGTGGCGCTGGTGTTCACCTTCGGCCACTACGTCAAGGACCTGCGTCAGAGCCGGGCAATCATCGCCTGCATGCTGGCGCTGTTCCTGATCGGCGGGGCGACGGCGATGTGGGCCGAATATCAGCCCAATCCGACGCTGAACATGGCTAACGTGGAACAGACCGCGCCCATGGAAGGCAAGGAAACCCGCTTCGGCACCACGGCGACCATGCTGTGGGCGAGCGCGACAACGGCGGCTTCCAATGGCTCGGTCAATGGCATGCACGACAGCCTCAACCCCCTGAGCGGCATGGTCGCGCTGGCCAACATGATGGTGGGCGAAGTGATCTTCGGCGGCGTCGGCGCAGGGCTGTACGGGATGCTGCTGAACGTGCTGATCGCCGTGTTCCTCGCCGGTTTGATGATCGGCCGCACCCCGGAATACCTGGGCAAAAAGCTCCAGGCCCGGGAAGTGAAACTGCTGGTCGCGACGCTGATCGTGATGCCGGTCGGTGTGCTGGTGTTCGGCGCTCTGGCGGCCTCGTTGCCTGGGCCTGCCGGCTCGGTGAGCAACCCCGGCGCCCACGGTTTCAGCCAGCTGCTTTACACCTACACCTCGGCCACGGCCAACAACGGCTCGGCGTTCGGCGGCTTCAGTGCCAACACGCTGTTCCACAACCTGATGCTCAGCCTGTCGATGTTCCTGGGCCGCTTCGGCTACATCCTCCCGGTGCTGGCGCTGGCGGGCAGTCTGGCGGCGAAGAAAACCGCGCCGCTGAACCAGAACAGCTTTCCGACTCACGGCCCGCTGTTCGTGACCCTGTTGACCGTGACCATTTTGCTGGTGGGCGGGCTGACGTTCCTGCCGACCCTCGCACTGGGGCCGATTGCTGAACACCTGAGCCTGGCCTTCTGAGGAGCGAATCATGAACATGCAGCTTCCTGCGACACATAAAACACCCCAAGAGCCGTCCACCGTGACCGCTCCGGCCAAGACCGCGATTGCGGACCTCTGGCGCCCGGCGCTGATTCAGGCGTTCGTCAAACTCGACCCGCGCCAGTTGCAGCGTGCACCGGTAATGCTGGTGGTGGAGCTGACCGCCATCCTCACCACCATTTTGTGCCTGATCCCCGATCCGGCGGTGCCAACCTTCGTTGCGGTGCAGATCGCCGTATGGTTGTGGTTCACCGTGCTGTTCGCCAACTTCGCCGAAGCACTGGCCGAAGGTCGGGGCAAGGCCCGGGCTGACAGCCTGAAAGCCGGCACCGAGGGTTTGAAGGCGCGTTTAAAGGGTGACAACGGCGCGTTCCTGACTGTCAACGCCAGCACCCTGCGCAAGGGCGACGTGGTGCGGGTCGAAGCCGGGGAGTTGATCCCGGGCGACGGCGAAGTGATCGAAGGCATCGCTGCCGTGAACGAAGCGGCGATTACCGGCGAGTCCGCACCGGTGATTCGTGAGTCCGGCGGCGATCGCTCGGCGGTGACCGGCAACACGCGGCTGGTCTCCGACTGGCTGCTGGTGCGGATCAGCGCCAACCCCGGTGAATCGACCCTGGATCGCATGATCGCGCTGGTGGAAGGCGCCAAACGCCAGAAAACCCCCAACGAAGTCGCGCTGGACATCCTGCTGATCGGCCTGACCCTGATCTTCCTGCTGGTGGTCGTGACCCTGCAGCCGTTCGCCCATTTCGCCGGTGGCAACCTGCCGCTGGTGTTTCTGGTGGCGCTGCTGGTGACACTGATCCCGACCACCATCGGCGGACTGCTGTCGGCTATCGGTATCGCCGGGATGGACCGTCTGGTGCGCCTGAACGTGATCGCCAAATCCGGTCGTGCGGTGGAAGCGGCGGGAGACGTGCACGTCTTGCTGCTGGATAAAACCGGCACCATCACCTTCGGCAATCGGCGTTGTGCGGCGGTCTATGCGGCGCCTGGCATCACGCCCAAAGAGCTGAGCGAAGGCGCGTTGCTGGCTTCACTGGCGGACGACACGGCCGAGGGCAAATCCATCGTCGAGTACCTGCGCGCGTTGCATCCGATGATTGAACCAGCGCCAAGCCAATTGACGCCGGTGCCGTTCACCGCAGAAACCCGTCTGTCCGGCGTCGACTTCGGCGGCCGTGTGTATCGCAAGGGCGCCGTGGATTCACTGTTGAAGTTTCTGGACCGCGATCGCAGCGACCTGCCACCGGGCCTGGCGCGGGAAATCGACAAGATCGCCAAAACCGGTGGCACGCCGCTGCTGGTGTGCGGCGACGGCAAGTTGCTGGGCGTGATTCACCTGAAAGACGTGGTCAAACCCGGCATTCGCGAGCGCTTCGAGGAGCTGCGCAAGCTGGGGATTCGCACGGTGATGGTCACTGGCGACAACCCGCTGACCGCCGCTGCGATCGCTGCCGAAGCCGGCGTGGACGATGTGCTGGCCGAAGCCACACCCGAGAAAAAGCTGGAGCGCATTCGTCAGGAGCAGAACGACGGGCGTCTGGTGGCGATGTGCGGCGACGGCGCCAACGATGCACCGGCATTGGCCCAGGCCGACGTCGGCATGGCGATGAACGATGGCACGCAAGCGGCGCGCGAGGCGGCGAACATGGTCGATCTGGACAGCGATCCGACCAAGCTGCTGGACGTGGTGCAGATCGGCAAGGAGTTGCTGGTGACGCGTGGTGCGCTGACCACGTTCTCGATTGCCAACGACGTGGCCAAGTACTTCGCGATCCTGCCGGCGCTGTTTGCTTCGATCTACCCGCAACTGGGGGTGCTCAACGTCATGCACCTGACCAGCCCGCAGAGCGCGATTCTCTCGGCCATTGTGTTCAACGCCTTGATCATCGTGGTGCTGATCCCGCTGGCGCTGCGTGGCGTGCGGGTGCAGGCGGCCAGTGCAGCGGCGTTGCTGCGGCGCAATTTGCTGATCTACGGGCTGGGCGGGATTGCCGTGCCGTTCCTGGGGATCAAAGTGATCGACATGATCCTGACCGCGCTGCATCTGGTGTAACCCTTGGCTGACGCCGCGCAGTCAGGGGCCTGGCCGCGCGGCCCGATTTTCTCGATTGAGGATTTGATGATGGCAACTGTTATTCGTCCGGCGTTGAGCCTGATCGTGCTGATGACGCTGATTACCGGCGTTGCCTATCCGCTGGTGGTGACGGGGGTGGCGCAGGTGGCGTTCCCCGAGCAGGCCAATGGCAGCCTGATCTATGACGATCACGAGAAGGTGCGCGGCTCGGAATTGATCGCGCAGAATTTCACCGGTGAGGAGTGGTTTCATCCGCGCCCGTCGGCTGGCGCTTTTGCCACGGTCGCCAGCGGCGCGAGCAACCTGGCGCCGAGCAATCCTGCACTGGCGCAACGGGTGGGCGATGATGCCGAAAAAACCGTGGTGGACGGGCAGGGGCCTGTGCCGTTGAACCTGCTGACCACCTCCGGCAGCGGCCTGGACCCGCATGTTTCACCGGCAGCGGCGGGCTATCAGGTGAGTCGGGTGGCTGGCGCGCGGCATGTTTCGGTCCAGACAGTGCAGCGGTTGGTGGATGCCAATACCGTCAGCCCATTGATCGGCCCGCCGGTGGTCAATGTTTTGAGCTTGAATCAGGCGCTGGATCAGTTACCGTCTGGCCGTTAAAGGAAGATCGTTCCCACGTTCGGCGTGGTAACGCCGATACGGACGCTCCGCGTCCCGGGTGACGCGGAGCGTCAAGCCATGCGTCCCCACGCAGAGCGTGGGGACGATCGTTGTTCACTCACAAGGAACGCACCATCGTGAACTCATCCACCCGCGCCGACGCGATTCTGGCGGACTTGCCTCGGGATGACCGTGGGCGGCTGAAGGTGTTTCTCGGCGCGGCACCCGGGGTGGGCAAGACGTACGCCATGCTCCAGGCCGCTCACACCCAGATACGTCAGGGCGTTTCGGTCATAGCGGGCGTGGTGGAAACCCATGGCCGCAGCGAAACCGAAGCCTTGCTCGGCGGCATTGCCCAGCAGCCGCTGCTGCGCTCCGAATATCGTGGCGTGACCCTCGAAGAAATGGACCTGGATGGCCTGCTCAAGGCCGCGCCGAAACTGGCGCTGGTCGACGAACTGGCTCACAGCAACGCCCCCGGCAGTCGCCACGCCAAGCGCTGGCAAGACATTCAGGAACTGCTCTCGGCCGGGATCGATGTTTACACCACGGTCAACGTCCAGCACCTGGAAAGCCTCAACGACCAGGTGCGTGGCATCACGGGCGTGCAAGTGCGCGAAACCCTGCCCGACTGGGTGCTGCAGGAAGCCTACGAACTGGTACTGATCGACCTCCCGCCGCGGGAACTGCTGGAGCGTCTGCGCGACGGTAAGGTCTACGTGCCGGAGCAGGCCCGCGCCGCCATCGACGCCTTCTTCTCGCAGACCAACCTGACCGCCCTGCGCGAGCTGGCGATGCAGACCGCTGCGGCACAAGTCGATAACGATCTGGCTCAGGGTTATCGCCAACTGGGACAAGCCGCGCCTGCGGTGCGCGGACGCTTGTTGGTCGGCATCGACGGCGACGCCCAGGCCGAACGTCTGGTGCGCCACGCCAGCCGCGTCGCCCAGCGCCGGCACCTGCCGTGGAGCCTGGTGCATGTGGACAACGGGCGGTTTTTCGACGAGCTGGCGCGCAGCCGTCTGCAAAACGCCCAGCAACTGGCCGAACGCCTGGGCGGCGAAGTGGTGGTGCTGCGTGCTCCCGAAGTGGCCAGGACCCTGATTCAGCATGCCGCCGAACGCCGGGCGAGCCTGGTGTTGGTGGGCCAATCCCGTCCGCGCTGGCGTCGCCGCGTGCTGGGCGGCGGATTGGCGGCGCGTCTGTTGCGCAATGCCCACGGCCTGGAAATCAACGTTCTGGACAGCGAAGCGCGCCCCGATCAGCCGCGCTCGGCGTCGCCTCGGGCGCTGGTCTGGTTCGACTACGGGCTGGCCTTGCTCGCCACCGTTGCTGCCAGTGCGCTGGCCTGGGCGGTGTCCAGCGTATTGGCGTTGCCCAATATCTCCCTGGTGTTTCTGGCGGCAGTATTGCTGGTCGCGGTGCGCAGCAGCCTCGGCCCGGCATTGGTGTGCGCCGTAGCATCGTTTCTAGCCTATGACTTTCTGTTCATTCCACCGAATTTTTCCCTGAGCATCCAGCGCGAAGAAGATGTACTCACGCTGTCGTTCTTCCTGCTGATGGCCGCGCTGACCGGTAACCTCGCCGCCCGGCAGCGCCGCCAGTTGCAGGCGTTGCGCGACACCCAGGAAGAGACCAGCGAACTGCTCGACCTGTCGCGCAAGCTGACCGCTGCCACTGATCGTCAGGCTGTCTTGAGCGCCGCCGAACAGCATCTGAGCGGCTGGAAAGAGCTGCAATTGTGCGTGCTCAACCCCGACGGGCAACAGGGCTGGGCTGTGGAGATCGGCGGGCCGCTGGAGTTTTCCGAGTCCGAACGCGCGGCCGCCGACTGGGCCTGGCAACACGGCCAGCCCGCAGGCAAGGGCACCGGCACGCTGCCGTCCGGGCGCTGGTGGTGGTTGCCGCTGTGGGTCGATGATGCGCCGTTGGCGATGTTGGGCATCAGCGCGCGCGCCGGGCACACGTTCACACCCCAACGCCGGCGTTTGCTCACCGCTCTGAGCCAGCCCCTGGGCCAGGCGCTCGCTCGTGTGCGACTGGCCGACGATCTGGAAGCGGCGCGTCTGCACGGTGAAACCGAACAACTGCGCAGCGCCTTGCTGGCGTCGGTGTCCCACGACCTGCGCACCCCGTTGACCTCCATGCGCGGCAGCATCGACAGCCTGTTGGCGCTGGGCGAGGCGATCCCGCTGGAAGATCGGCGCGAATTGCTCGAAGGCACTCGCGATGAAGCTGAGCGGCTGGATCGCTACATTCAGAACCTGCTGGACATGACTCGCCTGGGTCATGGCGCGTTGAAACTGGCGCGTGACTGGGTCTCGCCGGGGGACATCGTCGGCAGCGCGTTGAACCGTCTGCGCGCGGTGCTGGCGCCGCTGGCGGTCAGCACTCAATTACCGGCCGATCTGCCGCTGCTGTATGTGCACGCGGCGTTGATCGAGCAGGCGTTGGTCAATGTGCTGGAAAACGCCGCGCGTTTCTCGCCCCCCCATGGGCGGCTGCAATTGGCGGTTCACGCCCAGGACAATGAATTGGTGTTCGCCGTCAGTGATGAAGGCCCGGGCATTCCGGAGGCGGAGCGGGCGAAGATTTTCGACATGTTCTACACCGCGGCTCGCGGTGATCGAGGCGGGCAGGGCACCGGTTTAGGACTGGCGATCTGTCAGGGCATGGTCGGCGCTCACGGTGGGCGCATCAGCGTCGGTGAAGGCATCGACGGGCACGGCACCTGCATCAGTCTGCATTTGCCGTTGCCGGCGCAACCTCCCGAAGAAAGGGAACAAGCGCTGTGAGCCAACCTTGCGTTACGCTCGCGTTTTTAACCGCACTGACAGGACAGCCATGAGCCAGACGGCGACTATTCTGGTGATCGATGACGAGCCGCAGATCCGCAAATTTCTGCGCATCAGTCTCGCGTCACAGGGCTACAAAGTGATCGAAGCCGGCACCGGCACCGAGGGTTTGAGCCAGGCGGCTCTAAATAAACCGGACTTGCTGGTGCTCGATCTGGGGTTGCCCGACATGGACGGGCAGGACGTGCTCAGCGAGTTTCGCGAGTGGTCGACAGTGCCGGTGCTGGTGTTGTCGGTGCGTGCCAGCGAGGGGGAAAAGGTTCGTGCGCTGGATGCCGGGGCTAACGATTACGTGACCAAGCCGTTCGGGATTCAGGAGTTTCTGGCGCGGATTCGCGCGCTGTTGCGCCAGGCACCGGACAGCGGGCAGCCGGAGTCGGCGTTGGTCATCGGGCCGTTGACGGTGGATCTGGCGTATCGGCGGGTGTCGCTGGACGGCGTTGAAGTCGGCCTGACGCGCAAGGAATATGCCGTGCTGGCGCAACTGGCGCGGCACCCTGGGCGGGTCATCACCCAGCAACAACTGCTCAAGGACATCTGGGGCCCGACCCACACCGACGACACCCATTACCTGCGCATCGTGGTGGGGCATTTGCGGCAGAAACTGGCCGACGACCCCGCAGCCCCGCGGTTTATCGTGACCGAGGCGGGGGTGGGGTATCGGTTGGTGGAGGGCTGACCGCAAACCTCTGTAGGAGCCAACTTGTTGGCGAGGGGGTTTATGCGGTGTGTCAGGCGGGACGCCTCGCGAACATGTTCGCTGCTACGGTAGATCCGAGGTACTGACGCCCGCCGAGAAACCTGTAGGAGACAACTTGTTGGCGAGGGGGTTTATGCGGTGTGTCAGGCGGGACGCCTCCCGAACAAGTTCGCTCCTACGGTAGATCCGAGGTGCTGACGCCCGCCGAGATACCTGTAGGAGCCAACTTGTTGGCGAGGGGGGTTATGCGGTGTGTCAGGCGGGACGCCTCGCGAACAAGTTCGCTCCTACAGGGGATTGTGGGCTAGTTCGAAACCATCACAACTCAATGATCATGCTCACGCTCATACCGGTCCAGGGTATCGCTGGCGATCATTCGGCCCAGGGCGATCAGTTCCGGCGCTTTGTAGAACTCGAAGAACCGGCACACGCGTTTGGGCACGTTGATCAGGATGTCGGGTGGGTAGCCGGCGATCTTGTACTGGGCCAAAGAGGTCTGCATGACCTCGAAGCTCTGGTTGATCAGGTCCAGCAGGGAGGCCGGGCCGACGTTATCAACGATGATCGAGCCGCTCGCTGACTTCGGTGCGCCAGCGGCCTCTGGCGCAGCGGCCGGTTGTTGACCCTGAGGATCGGCCGATTCAGTCCCCAGCCACGGATTGCCCAGCGTCGCGGCGGATGCCTTCAGACTGTCCTGCTCCAGACGTCGCACATCGCCACCGGCCACCTCCAGCTTGCGGCGGAAGGGTAGGTGCGAGCCGATCGAGGTGATCAGGCTGTCGAAACGTTTCTTCACTGCAGGCGGGCGCTCGATCACCGGCAGTTGATAATTGGACTGGTTGGTGGAGTTGAGGTTGACGGCGATGATCAGGTCGCAATGGGCCGACACCACCGGCACGATCGGCAGCGGATTGAGCAGCCCGCCGTCCACCAGCATGCGATTGCCCTGGATCACCGGCGTGAACAGGCTCGGAATCGCTGCCGAGGCGCGCATGGCCGAATGCAGATTGCCCTCCTGAAACCAGATTTCCTGTTGGTTGGTCAGGTCTGTGGCGACCGCCGTGTAGGGGATGCGCAGGTCTTCGATATTGATGTCGCCGACAATCTCGCGAATCTGCCCGAACACCTTTTCGCCCCTGATCGCGCCGAGGCGAAAGCTGACGTCCACCAGCCGCAATACATCCAGGTAATCCAGGCTTTCGATCCAGGCGCGGTATTGCGGCAATTTGCCCGCTGCGTAGATCCCGCCCACCACTGCACCCATGGAACAACCGGCGATACAGGCGATGTTGTATCCGCGCCGTTCCAGCTCCTCGATCACGCCGATGTGTGCATAACCCCGTGCTCCCCCCGACCCCAAAACCAGCGCAATTCGTTTTTTCATCTGCCGTTTCCCGGTCGTTGTGGATTTACAGTTTGAAACAGTTCCTGTTTCCTCCGAAATCGTCACCCCCGTCAAGTGATAAAACCGCTACTCTGCGCCGCGGCCGTGGCACTTTTGCAGCACGTTGCCGTCGAAGCCGCATTGTCGATTTCCCTTGTTGAGGTAACACCCGATGAAAGCGTGGATCTGCCTGCCCTTATTAGCCCTGATGCTCACAGGTTGCGCCGGTAAAACCGCTTACCGCGACAGTTGCGCCACGCAACTGGACAGCGCCTGGCACGAACTGGACCTGGCCAAGGCTGAAGGCTTTGCCGGCACCGTCAGCTACTCCAAGGCCCTGTCGTTGCTGACCGGTGCCAAGACCCAGCAACAATTCGAAGCTTTCGAAGGCTGCTCGGAAAAAGCCGAAAAAGCCCGCTTCTACATTAAAGAGTCCCGCGCCGGGCGTTGATCCAACTGCGAACATCACATTGTGATTGCTCCCACGCTCTGCGTGGGAGCACCTCCCATGACGCTCCGCGTCATCGGGACGCGGAGCGTCCGGGGCTGCATTACCACGCGGAGCGTGGGAACGATCAATAAATTCGCTCCTACAGAAAGTCCCGCGATAAATCTTCCTTTTCCTGCGTCCAATTCCATTCCCCTCTGGCGAAAACGCCTACGCTGACTTTAAAGTGGCTGCACGTCTGGCCTCTATCGCAGCCCTATCCGCCATGAGCAGTCGCCTGGAGAAAGTTTCCAATGGGCAGAAAACTGGATGCGTGTCTTAACGCGATCAATGAAGTGATCCTGGGTAAAGAGCCACAAGTGCGGCTGGCGATGACTTGCCTGCTGGGTGGCGGGCATTTGCTGATAGAAGATCTGCCTGGCATGGGCAAAACGACCCTTAGCCACACGCTGGCGCGGGTGCTGGGCTTGAGCTTCCAGCGCATTCAATTCACCTCCGACCTGTTGCCGGGGGACATTCTCGGGACCTCGGTGTTCGATCGCGACACCGGGCAGTTCACCTTCCATCCGGGGCCGATCTTCGCCGAACTGGTACTGGCCGACGAAATCAACCGCGCCACGCCCAAAAGCCAGAGTGCTCTGCTCGAAGCGATGGAGGAGGGCCAGGTCACCATCGAAGGCGCTACCCGCCTGCTGCCTGATCCGTTTTTCGTCATCGCCACGCAAAACCCTTTCAGTCAGGGCGGTACCTTCGCCTTGCCCGAGTCGCAGCTGGATCGCTTCCTGATGCGGCTGTCATTGGGCTACCCGGCCCGCTCGGCAGAGAAGGCGTTGCTGCTGGGTGAATCTCGTCGCGAGCTGTTGCCGCGTATCGAACCGATCATCGACCACGCCGAACTGGCGGCGCTGCAGGCCGAGGCGCGGCAGATCCGTGCCAGCGACGCGCTGGTCGATTACGTGCTGCGACTGGTAGACGCCACGCGTAGCCAACCGCAGTTTGCCTATGGGCTGTCGCCTCGGGCGAGCCTGGCGATTCTGGCGGCAGCGCGGGCGTGGGCCATGCTCATGGGCCGTGATTACGTGATTCCGGAAGACGTCCAGGCGATTCTGCCCTCGGTGATCGGTCATCGCCTGCGCGAACGCACCGATCCCACCGGGCATGGCGGCGGGGCGCTGGTTCAATGGTTACTGCGTGAGGTGCCGGTGCTTTGATCGAACTGTTCAAACCGATCTGGCAGCGCTGGGTGGTTCGACGCATTCCCCCCGCTGCACGGATCGAGCTGGATCACCGCCGAATTTTCATCCTGCCCACCCGCGTCGGTGGCACCTATGCGCTCGTGCTGTTTTTGATGCTACTGGTGTCGATCAACTACCAGAACAGCCTCGCCTACGGGTTGACCTTCCTGCTGTTGTCGGTCGCGATCCTGGCCATCCTGCACACCTACCGCAACCTCAGCGGGCTGATCCTCAGTGCCGGTTCCGCGCGTTCGGTGTTCGTCGGCGAGCCGGTGCAGTTGCGCCTGCGTCTGGAAAGCAACGGCCACAGTCATCAGGCGGTGGCACTGGGGTGGGACAGCGAGCAGTTGCAGCAGACTGACGTAGACGCCCAGCGTCTGACCGAGACCGAAATGACCCTGCCCGCTGTCACCCGCGGCTGGTTGCGGGCGCCGCGGCTGCGGGTTGAAAGCGTGTTTCCGCTGGGTATTTTCCGGGCCTGGAGCTGGCTCGATCTGGAGCAGACGGTACTCATTTATCCGCGCCCGGTACCGGGCGCGATGCCGTTGCTCCGGGGCTCGCAGCCCCATGTCGAAGATCAGGGCCAGGCGACGCGGGGCCAAGGGGTGGATGACTATCAAGGCTTGCGCCCGTTCCAACCCGGTGATTCCCGACGTCGCCTGCACTGGAAAGCGTATTCCCGAGGCCAGGGACTGCTGGTCAAGGATTTCACCGAACTGAGCGGCAACGGCCTGTGCCTGGACTTCATGGCATTGGGCGGCGACATCGAGGAGCGGCTGTCGCGCCTGTGTTACTGGGTGCTCGAATTGTCGCAACGTCAGCAGCCGTTCGCCCTGCGCCTGCCCGGGTTTCTGTCCACGGTGGGCAGCGGCGATGAGCACCGCGAAACCTGTCTCAGGGCGTTGGCGCTGTATGGCGCGCGAGCATGAACGAGCGCTGCCGATGAAGGCTCAATCCACCCTCAATCAGCCCATTCAGCGCACCAGTCTGAATTGGCTGCTGGTCGCTCAGGCGCTGGTCATCGTGCCGTTCGCGTTGCACGTGCCGGTGGCGCTGATTGTCCTGTGGCTGGCCTGCACTTTCTGGCGCATCCAGGCGTTCCGCATGCGCGTGCGCAACCCTGGCACCTGGATCAAGTCGGGGCTGCTGGTCGGCACAGCAGGGGGGATATTTCTGGCGCGCGGCAGCCTGGTGGGGCTGGACGCCGGGGCTGCGCTGCTGATTGCGGCGTTCATCCTCAAGATGCTGGAAATGCAGACCCGGCGCGATGCGCTGGTGCTGATCTTTCTCGGCTTCTTCTGCGTCGTGGTGGGTTACCTGTTCGAGGACGATTTGCTCTGGGGCCTGTTCACCCTGCTGCCCATCAGCACCTTGCTGGCGGCGCTGATCGGCCTGCAGCAATCGAGCCTGGGAAACAGGCCGGCGGGCACATTCAAACTGGCGGCCAAACTGTTGCTCCAGGCCGTGCCGCTGATGCTGTTGCTGTTTTTGTTCTTTCCGCGACTGGAGCCGTTGTGGTCACTGCCGCAGCCGAGCACGAAGGCCTTGACCGGGCTGTCCGACAGCATGGCGCCGGGGGACATCGCCGAGCTGACCCGATCGGCGGCGCTGGTGTTTCGCGCCAGTTTCGATGGTGCTGCGCCGCCCCGCGACCAGCAATACTGGCGTGGGCTGACGCTGGAGCAGTTCGACGGCAGGCGTTGGTCGCAGTCCTCTCGCGCTCAGGTGCCGACCGCGCCGGACTGGCGCAAGCAGGGTCAAGCGCTGGCCTACAGCATTGTCATGGAGCCCAGCGGCAAGCCGTGGCTGATGACCCTGGACGTCGCCGAACCGCAGCTGGCAGGGGCGCGGCAGATGAGCGATTTCCGCTGGCAGCGGCGGCGACCCATCGATCAGTCGGTGTTGTACGAGGCCCGATCCTGGCCCGATGCGGTGCGCGAAACCGTGCTGAGCGACGGCGCGCGGATGCAGAACCTGCAATTGCCGGCCAAAGGCAATCCCCAGGCGCGAGAGTGGGCCGCGCAGTTGCAGCGCCGCTACCCGCGCGCCGACGCGCTGGTCAATGCAATGCTCGGCTACTTTGCCGACGAGCCTTATCACTACACGCTCAAACCGCCTGTGCTTGGGCCCGATAGCATCGATGACTTCCTGTTCACCAGCAGGCAGGGGTTCTGCGCCCATTACGCCGGCGCCATGACCTTTGTACTTCGTGCCGCCGGGATTCCTGCGCGGGTGGTGGCGGGGTATCAAGGGGGGGAACTGAACCCGGATGGTAATTACATCAGCGTGCGCCAGTTCGACGCCCATGCCTGGGTCGAGTACTGGCAGCCGGGCATCGGCTGGCGCAGTGTCGATCCCACCGCAGCCGTTGCGCCCGCCCGTATCGAACAGGGTCTTGAGCAGGCGCTGGCGTCGGATGAGGCGTTTCTTGCGGATTCGCCCATGTCAGCGCTGCGTTATCGCAACGTATCGTGGCTTAACTCGATGCGCCTGAGTTGGGACAGCCTCAATTACGGCTGGCAGCGCTGGGTGCTGGGCTATCAGGGGCAGCAGCAGTTGCAGGTGCTGGGGCGCTTGTTCTCAGGCTTCGATGCGCCGGTGTTCGTTGGAGGGGCGCTGGCCATCCTGGGGATGTTGGCGCTGTGGTTGTTCAAACCCTGGCAGCGTGAAAGCGATTCACAGCTGCGGCTGTTCAACCGATACGAACGCTTGCTCGCCCGCCACGGTCTCAAGAGACAACCCGGGGAAGGCGCCCAGGCGTTCTCCCGGCGAGCGGCGTTGCATTTTCCGCAGCACGCCCCGGCGATCGAAAGCTTCGCCCGGGATTTCGAAGCCCAGCGTTATGGCGCAGCCGCAGGTTCCACCGGGCAGTTGCGCCGCAGTCTCAAAGTGCTGCGGCGCAGCTTGCCCTGGCGGCTGGCGGCGGCCAAAGACAAGCTATAGCGTCACCTCATCAGTCGTATACGGTCATTTAAGGAGCGGTTCATGTCTGCCATGGTCGATCACCTGATCGCCGAGATTTTCAGTCTCAATATCAAGTTGCTGGCCTGCCACGCCCGGTTGGTGGAGTCCACCGACAGTGAAGCGCTGCATGATTTGCGCACCACGGTGCGGCGTTTGCGCAGTGTATTGCGTCCTCTGCGCGGCCTGCCCGGGCTGGATCAGGTCGAGGAGGCGGCCAAGGGCGTCGGTGATCTGACCACGCCGCTGCGGGACATGCAGGTGCTGGCGGCGTTTCTTGAAGAGCAGGGCCATTCTGGCGCTGCACTCAAGCGCACGCGTTATCTGGATCGGGCCTGTCCGCAAGTGGCTTCGTCTGCCGAGCTCAATCGCCTGTTCGGGGTGCTGGACCAACTGCCGGCGTTTTTACGTGCCCAGCAGCGCCATGGTCTGCTCAAGCAACTGCGCAAGCGCATTGAAAAACAGATGGACAAGCAATGGAAAAAACTCCGGGATGCGATGGCCGATCCGGCCCATGACCGCCATCGCCTGCGCCTGCTGATTAAGCGCGTGCGCTATGCCGCCGAGGCGTATCCCGAGCTCAGTCACCAGCCCAAGGGCATGCAAAAACGCTTGAAAGCGGCGCAAGGCGCACTGGGTGACTGGCACGATCATCTGCAATGGCTGGCGCAAGCCGGGCAGCAGGCAGATCTGGCGCCGTGCATCGCCGGTTGGCAATTGGGCATTTTGCGCGCCGAGGAAAAATCCGATAAGGCGCTGTTGCGCCTGGGCGAGGCGTGCTTCGGCAAGACGGCCCATGCCTGAGCCGGATTCAGGCCGCTGAAATGGCGCATATGAACCCTGCTTCGGCGGGGTTCGCTGGTTAAGATCGTTGCAATCGATGTCGAACGTCTTTCCCGGCCACCGGAGTGCCCATGACCTTTTCTGAATTGCTCGACGCAGTGCGTGACAATCCGCAATCGGTGACAATCCCCCGCCAGTGGTCCCAGGGCCGTTCGTGCTTCGGCGGCTTGATGGCGGCGCTGCAGTTCGAAGCGATGCGCGCGAACGTTCCGGCAGATCGTCCTGTTCGGTCGTTGGCGATCACCTTTGTCGGGCCGCCTGCGCCGGATGTACCGATCAGTTTTGACGTAGAAGTGCTGCGCGAAGGCAAGGCGGTCAGCCAGGTGTTGGGGCGTGCAACGCAGAACGGCCAGGTGATGACGCTGATTCAGGGCAGTTTCGGCGCCCCTCGCCAATCCTCGATTGCCGTCAGCGCGCATCCGGCGCCCGAATTTAAGCCGGTGAGCGAAGTGATGGAGTTCCCGTTTATTCCAGAGGTGATGCCTGAATACCTGCGCTTCATCGATATGCGCTGGGCGCTGGGCGGGATGCCGTTTTCCAACACGCCATCGCCTGCGATTGGCGGTTACGCGCGGTTGAAAGGGGTCGAGCAGGAAAAGCTGACCGAGGCGCATCTGCTGGCATTGGTTGATACTTGGCCACCGGCCCTGTTGCCGCATCTGAGCAAGCCCGCTCCCGGCAGCTCACTGACCTGGACCATTGAGTTTGTGCAACCGCTACCGCCATTGACGACCCATGACTGGACCCAGTATCGGGCTGTGATCGAGCATGCCCGTGATGGGTATGGGCACACATCGGCGGCATTGTGGGGGCCGAATGGAGAGTTGGTGGCGATCAGTCGCCAGACGGTGACGGTGTTTGGTTAGTGCTGTAGCTGTTTGAAGCAGTCGTAAAGCGCAAAACCCGAACGTTTATCGAGTTCGGGTCTTGATTGCTTGCGCTGCTACCAGCCCCAGCACGCCGATGGCCGCCGAGGTTAGGCTGGCACTCAGCGCGCCATCCAGTAGCAATAACCCAGAAACGATCGAAAGCGGGAAAGCCAGTGACGACAGCACGATGCGCGACGAAGCATCGGTGGGGTTGGCGTTGCTGAAGAAGTTCTCCAGGTGCAGATCGGCGATGAACTTGGGCATGAGGTTTTCTCCTGATTCCGGCGTCACATCACGTTGACGCCGAATACGAATGGTTTTCATGCTTGAAGCGTAGGCCGCCGATGGGTACAAGGCGAATCAACGCTTGCTATCGAAGTGATAGGAACGGTCATCAGCCGCTGAGAATCGCTCAACCAAACGTAAACGCATAAGCATTCACCCCCGGGTCGAGAAATTCGATGCTGAAGGTGTGGTCTTCGATCTCGCCGGGTTGGCGCAGCAGCTGATACAGGCGCTGTTCGGTCACAGTTCCGGTGCCGTCCGCAGCCGTGTCGCTGCCATGTGCGCCGTTCGGGGTTTTGCCGTCGATCGTCAGCCGAAATCGAACCGGCTTGCCGTCGCTTGCGGGGCCCATCACCAGGTGCAGATCACGGGCATGAAAACGATAGGAAATCGAACCCTTGGCACCTGTCAGCGAAGCCTGTTGCGAGCCAATTTTCCACTGTCCGTCCAGCCCCCATTGATTCAGGTCCGCAGCGGCAGGCAACCGGTAGGTGGTATCGGCATCTGCCACTGCCTGCGGTGTGGACGCAAAATGCTCGCCGCGCTCATAACCCAGGTAGGTCTCCGGCGACTGCACATTGGCGCGGTCCGAACCCTGTTGAGCGCCTTGGGCCTTGACGTGGGTCAGCTCACTGCCAACGCCCGAGTGCCCCGCTTCACGCAGGAGTTGCTGAATGACCTGCTCGGATTCGGCATAGGCGCCTTCGCCGAAATGGTGATAACGAATGTGGCCGTTGGCATCGACAAAGTAATGCGCAGGCCAATACTGATTGTCGAAGGCGCGCCAGATCTTGAAATCATTGTCGAGGGCGACCGGGTAAGTCACACCGAGTTTTTTCACCGCATTTTTGACGTTGTTCGCGTCACGCTCGAAGGCGAATTCCGGCGCGTGCACACCGATCACTACCAGGCCCTGATCCTTGTATTTTTCCGCCCAGGCCGTCACGTAGGGCAGGGTGCGCAGGCAGTTGATGCAGGAGTAAGTCCAGAAGTCGATCAGCACCACTTTGCCGCGCAACGCCTCAGCGCTCAGGGGCGGGGAATTGAGCCACTGCACGGCGCCCGCCAGCGAAGGTAGCTCGCCTTCGATGGGCAGTGTGCCGTCGGCAGTCGCAGGCTTGATATCGGCGGTTTTCGGTGCGGTCAGCTGATTGACCAGGCTTTGCTCCAGACCGCCGGTGGAGGCGGTGGACACTTGCGCCAGCACGCCGGTGTCCAGCTCCAGCCCGATAGCGGCGACCCCTGCCAGCATGGCGGCTCCCAGCACCCGGCGTAGCCACTCGCCGGCGCCAATCGAGCGTTTCATGGCGGCGAACACCTTACCACCCAGCAGCAGCGCAATCGCCAGCGAGGTCGCCGCGCCGGCTGCATACGCCAGCAGCAGAAAGGTGCTGCCGATGTTGGCGCCCTGGAGTGCCGCGCCGGTGAGTACCAGGCCCAGAATCGGACCGGCGCAGGGTGCCCAGAGCAAACCGGTGGCGATCCCGATCAGGAAGGAGGCGCCGGGTCGCGGTTTGCTGTCGTTGCCGGCGGCCTCTGAAAGCCGGCTGCCTGCGGCCACAAGCGGACGCGTCAAACGGTCGGCGAGCTTTGGCAGCAGCAGCGTCAAGCCGAACAGCGCGACAAAAATCAGCGCCAGCCACCGCCCGTACTGGTTCAACTGAACCACCCAGGATCCGCCCACTGCCGCCAGCGAAGCGACCAGCGCAAAGGTCATGGCCATGCCTGCAAGCAAGGGCAGACCGCTGCGCACAAACGGCTGCCCCGTGCGAGCGAATACGAAGGGAAGCACCGGGAGGATGCAGGGGCTGACAATCGTCAGAATTCCGCCAAGGTAAGCCAGTATGAGTAACAGCATGGTTTGATACGCCTGAGTCGACAGTGGGTTCGGCGACGGCTTGTCGCAGGCGCAGATTGCAGAAACCCAGTTCCCGGAGTCCTCACCGGGTGTTAAACATTTTGTGATACCTGCCAGGTTGTCCGGCCCAAGCGAAGGCAAATCTGTGGGAGCGAGGTTTGCCCGCGAAGTTGGCGCCTCGGTTTCAGCAGATACCGCGCGTCGTCAGCTTCGCGGGCAAGCCTCGCTCCTACGGCCTGCGGCCAGAATCAAAAGCGCGCAGCACCAGGGATCCGCTTCTGCCGAAGGCGTAGGAGCTCTTCGAGGTTACGAGAGCAGCGATGGGCTGCGCAGCGGCCCCAACACCTCAGGACCTTGGTTTGTCAGACACACCGCGTGCACCGGTTTACTGCCGCTGCGCGCCAGATCGCGGGCAAGCCTCGCTCCTACGGCCTTCGGCCAGAATCAAAAGCTTTGCGGGCAAGCCTCGCAAACGGCCTGCGGCCAGAATCAAAAGCGCGCAGCACCAGGGATCCGCTTCTGCCGAAGGCGTAGGAGCTCTTCGAGGTTACAGAGCAGCGATGGGCTGCGCAGCGGCCCCAACATCTCAGGATCTTGGTTTGCTCAGACACACCGCGTGCACCGGTTTACTGCCGCTGCGCGCCAGATCGCGGGCAAGCCTCGCTCCTACGGCCTGCGGCCAGAATCAAAAGCTTCGCGGGCAAGCTTCGCTCCTACGGCCTTCGGCCAGAATCAAAAGCTTTGCGTGCAAGCCTCGCAAACGGCCTTCGGCCAGAATCAAAAACGTGCGACGTCGCAAATCTGCTTCTGCCGAAGGCGTAGGAGCGTTTCGAGGCACTTGTTCAGTTAACATCGCTCCTCGCAAGGTCCGCCGCCTGTGGGTGGCCGTCAAAGGATGTGCTTATGCTGTTTGTGGTGATGCTGGGGGGCAAACATCCCAGAGCGAAAATCGAAGTCCACGATGTGGTGTTTGTCGTCGCCGATACGCTGGAGGCGGCTTATCCGCAGTTGCGCGAAGGCTGGTTCGGCAGCCCGGCAGGGGTGCATATCGACTCATGGATGCAGGTGGACGGTGTCGATGGCTGGAAGGTCGAACTGAGCCCGCTGGCGCCACTGCCAGGTGCGCCGCGGCTGTACTTCATCAATCTGGGCGGGTATGAGGCGCAGGTGTTTGGCGAAGCCCATCACTATGTGTTGGTGGTGGCTAAATCCAAGGCCGAAGCGAAGGCCAAGGGTAAGCACCACATGCTCAGGCAATGGGCCCAGTCCCACACCGATGCGCTGCTGGACGTCGATGACTGCCTGCCGATCGACGAAGTGAGCGGGCGCTACATTCATCTGGTCGAGAGCGAACACGGCGGCATCATTCAGCGCAATGACTACATCGTGCTGCCCAGGTGAGGATTGCCGGGTACGTCTGCGGCCGGGCATTGCGCCCAGCCGGTTGCTTCAATGTGCGCCTACTTGCAGCGTGAATTGACTGCAGATGTCCGCGTATCAGTGATCGCCGCCCATCTGCATATGAGCGAGCCGGGTTTTTCGCGTTTCTTCAAGCGGGTCACCGGCCACGGCTTGAATTCAGCTTTTGCCCGTTAAAGCGTCCACTTCAACGAGAACATCACGTTGCGCGGGTCGCCGTACATGCCGGCGCCGCCGGCGGTCGGGATGCCTTGCCAGTAGCGGGTGTCGAACAGGTTGTTGACGTTGACCCGGCCGTCCCAGTTCTCGTCGAATCTGTACCCGGCCATCAGGCCGACAATGCCGTAGGCGTCCTGATCCGCAGTGCCATTGCCCACGCGGTTGAAGGTTTTGCTCTGGCCGTAGACGTCTGCGCCGACCCGCCATTTATGCAAATCACCGGACAGGCTATAGCTGGTCGCGGCCTTGAACAGATGCTTGGGCTGGTTGGGGGCGAACAGTTTGCCTTCGTTGCTCTTGGTCGCGTCTTCCACATACTGGCTCAGGACATAGGTGTAGGACGCCGAGAACTGCCAGTCGGGGGTGAGCGCCCCGGTGACTTCGGTGTCAATCCCGCGGCTGCGCACTTTACCGGCGGCGCCGTAGCAGCTCGAAGCCGGGAAGGACGGGCAGTTGGTTGCGTTCTGGTTGTCCAGCAGGTAAGCGCGGTTTTCCTGCTCCATTTCAAACAGCGCCACCGAGGCGTTCAATGCGCCTTCGAAATACTCGCCCTTCAAACCGATCTCATAGTTCTTGCCGGTCATGGGGTCCAGCACTTTGCGGTCGGCGTCCATCTGGCTTTGCGGCTTGAAGATTTCGGTGTAGCTGGCGTAGGCCGAGTAGGTGTCGTTCAGGTCGTAGATGATCCCGGCGTAGGGCGTGACCTCCCGGGTGACTTTGTAGTCGCCAGTGCCCGCACGGTTGTCGTAGTCGTACCAGCTGACCCGGCTGCCAAGGATGATGTGCAGCGGCTCGATGGGGTTGAAACGCGCAGCGGCGTACACGCCTTTTTCCGTGGCGGTGTTGCGGCTCTCATAAAGTGAGGTGTCCACTTCAGGCTTGGGCAGCGCGTGGTCGAAGTCGTAAATGTTGAACGGCGTGCCGGCTGTCCAGCCGCCCCATTGATCGAACTTTTCTTCACGGTGGCTTACGCCGACCACCAGCTCATGCTCGCGGCCAAACAACTGGAAAGGCCCGGAGAGCGAAGCATCCAGGTTGGTCTGGTCATCGTCGTCCTTGTACTTGCCGGAGTACTGCTGAAAGCCCGCGCCGTCGTAGTTGCCTGGGTAGCTGGAGAAGGTATCGGCGCTGGCCCATATCTTCGCGGCGGCGATTTTGGCGGACCAGCCGTTGTCGAAATGGTGGGTCAGGTCAGTGAAGACGCTGACGTTGTCCTTGTCCCAGTACGACCAGTCGTTGCTCAGGAAGGTCGAGCGCTTGAGGTGCAGGTCTTCGCCGTTCGGACCGCTGGGCAGGCCACCCCAGTCGGACGTATTGTCGTCCCGTTGCCTGGAGGCACCGATGGTCCAGGTGGTCGCGTCGCTGAGGTCGGCTTCGAGAATCCCGTAGAACGTCTGGCGCTGATTTTCCCGCACGTCCGCAAAGCTGTGACCGTCCTGATAGGCGGCCACCACGCGGCCCCGCACGGTGCCCGATTCATTGAGTTTGTTGGAGGCGTCGATTTCGGTGCGGTAGCGATCCCAGCTGCCGGCGCCGGTGGTAATGCTGACCTGGGGGATAGCAGTCGGGCGCTTGCGCACAAGGTTCAGCGTAGCGGCGGGACTGCCCGCGCCGGTCATCAGGCCGGTGGCGCCGCGCACCACTTCGACCCGGTCGTACATCGCCAGGTCCGCCCCTGAAATCACATCCTGGGTGTAAGTGCTGATGCTGGTCGGCAGACCGTCGTACATGATGTTGTCGATCTTGAAGCCACGCGCCAGAAACTCCTGGCGGTCTGAAGCGGTTTTGTGAAACGTCACCCCGGGCGCGTACTTGACCACGTCGTTGAGGTCGTTCATGCCCTGATCGTCCATGCGCTGGCGCGTGATCACGCTGACCGACTGAGGCGTTTCGCGGATCGACAGCGGCAGCTTGGTCGCCGTGTTCATGGATCCCGTTGTGTAGGAGCGGGTATTTTCCGTGGTCGCCGTGCCAGCCACGCCGTAGTCGGCATTGATGTTCACGCCGTCCAGGGCAATCGCGCCCTGGACTGGCTCGGTCACGCGAGCGGAGTTGCCGTCGACCACTGCGGTGAGGCCGCTGCCTGCAAGCAGACGCTGCAACGCCTGCTCTGGCTCAAGATCACCCTGGATAATGGGCGCCTGTTTCCCTTCTATCCGCTGCGCATCGAATATCACCTGCATGCCGCTGGCCTTGCCCAATTGCGTCAAGGACGTCGCCAAGGGTTGTGCAGGCAGATTCAGATGAACTGGCGCTGCCGAAATGGACGTGGAGAAACCAAGAGCCAGGGTCGTGGCGAACGCGGGAAGAGCGGGACGCAGCATGGTGAGATTCCTGAAAAAGCGAGTGCAGGCGAAGGGCTATGTATGCAGGGGCGCAGCCTAACAAAATTTTTACAATGTGGTTAATAGTAATTATTCTTATTATCAAAGTGTTTCTGATTACTACAAAGAGTCCGATAAAGAGTCCCGATCAGCGGCTGTTCGCCATCTGAACGAATGGCTCAACCCAGCCTCTTATGTGTGTGGCCAAGGAAACGCGGCCCGGTTAAATGTTGCTCATGTCCGCAACCGCTTTGACTGCCCTAACTCCCAGGCTTCCTGGGATCGCGCTGTAAGGAGCACGTCATGCAAAGCACTTATCTCTCCCGCGACTACGTCGAAGGCGCCTTTCAAATCACCGTCAATGCCTACCGCACAGGCGTGGCGGCACCCTGGACCATTGACGTGGTGGCTCACCGGGGCGGTGAACGCGTCTCGCCCGTCTGGCGCGAATACGACCGCAGCTACCTCAAGCTCGAATCCGCTCAGCAGGCCGGGCTGGCTGGTGGCAGGCTGATGATTTCTTCGCTGCACTGAGCACCTGTCCCGTCCTATTCCGCGCATAGCGCGCGCCGCATGTCCTCCATTTAGCGGATCCCGGGTTCCTCCGGCGGATCGCGCTGAACTGTTGCCCGTCTTCGCAGCCCTACGTACATCACTGACGAAGAGGGCATTCACATGAACAGCGAAGCATTCAACCAGTACGACCAGGAACGGTTTCATCTCAAGGTCGCCGAGCAGTTGGGCATTACGGCTGACGAGTTGAAGACCTGGATGATCAATGACATCGAACGCGTGACCGAGGGCGGCGAGGAAGTGGGGCACATGGTGGTGTTTCGCGAGTCGACCCCGCCTGAAGTGCTCGACAAATTGCAGAACCGGCAGTCGCATTTCACCGCGATGACAGGGGTGATCACCGGCCAATGATGGTTCCCGGCAGCGTTGCGCTGGCCACCACTCATTACAGTTGAACGAAGCAGCGCAGCGCCGGGTCAATCTTGTTCGACAACTCAATCAGGTACGCGAGCATGGCCACTGACATCACGAAAAATCTGACCGACGATCTCTATGACAAGACGCGCTCTGAACTGAGCACGTTCCTGAACGAGACCGATGCCCTGCTGCGTGCAGGTGACGCTATCAATGAAGACCGCACAAGCCAGGCACGCCAGCGCCTCAGCGCCTTTCTGGACCGCGCCGCCGACACAGTCACCTCCTACGACACCGTGGTCGATCGTGGCAGCAATGCGTTTTCGTCGGCCAAGGCCTACGTCAAGGCCAACCCTTGGCAGGCGGTTGCCGTGGCCGCAGGCGCAGGTTTGCTGGTGAGCATTTTGCTCAATCGTCGCCAGCGCTAACCTTACCGTTCAAACATCCATTTCGAAGGAGCAAGCGCAATGACTGAGCCCGAGAAAACCCAACAGCCACCTGCCGATGACACGCCCGCTCACTCCACGCCAGAGGAGAAGGAGCGACTCAAGGACTTCAACAAAGGCGGTATTCCGCCTGGCGCCTGCTGAGTCATGGTCAATCGAGATCTGCGTAGCGGTTCTTTGCCGCTGCAATCGTTTCGCGTGCTGGATTTTTCAAAGCGGGCGCAACAGCCCGCGAAATTCCGGCAGCGCGTTGCCACCGACACCGGTCGTGCAGTTCGCGCGCCGGGTGCATTCTCCAAGTGGCCTGAAGGGGGAGTAGGGATGAACATCGATCAAGACACTATCCGCCAGTTGGCAGAGGCGATCTGGGAGACCGAAGGCAAGCCTGAGGGGCAGCAGGAGCGGCACTGGGAAATGGCGACCAAGCTGGCTGAATCCGCCGCGATGGCCCCGGTGCGTAACGGCAACAGGCGCCATCGCCTGGATGCACTGTTCCCGGAGCCCGAGAACGATCCCGAGGCCGAGTAAGGCTCTCGATGCCCAGGCGGGTGTTGCTGATGAAGTCGTCGCGCCAGTAGCGACCGATCGAACCTGTTACAGCCCAATTGCGCGCAAGCGCTTGCGTGAAACGTTTCAGCTGTTCTAGAGTGTTTCCAGTTGCCACTTCAGCGTCGTGCGTCTTCACTCAGTGGCTGACCAAACGACACTGTCGTAGCGGATAAACAATAAAAACAAGAAACCTCGAGGACTGAAATGAACAGCCAGCCTGCCCGGTTTGCGCACGTTCGCTTTATAGGCGGCGTCTTCAATACTCCTGTTTCGAGCGCTTGCTCATGAGCGCCCCCTCTGCTTTAAACGTATCTCTGCCTGACACGCCGGCCATTCCGGTGCTTGAAATGCGCGCCATTTCCAAGACCTTCAATGGCCTGCGCGTGCTCAAAGACGTCGCCCTGAAAGTCTATGCCGGTGAAGTCCACGCGCTGATGGGCGAAAACGGGGCCGGCAAATCCACACTGATGAAGATTCTCTCCGGCGCCTATCAGGCCGATCCCGGTGGGGAAATCCGCGTCAACGGCCAGACCCTGACTGCTTTCGATCCGCTGACCGCCAAGGCCCAAGGCATTGCCGTCATCTATCAGGAACTGAGCCTGTGCCCCAACCTCAGTGCGGCGGAGAACATCTACCTGGGCCGGGAACTGCGGCGCGGGTGGACCATCGATCGCAGGGCCATGGAAGCCGGCTGCGCGCAAGTGCTGACCCGCCTGGGCGCTGAATTCAAAGCCACTACCACGGTGAGCGTGCTGTCGATCGCCGAACGCCAGTTGGTCGAAATCGCCCGGGCGCTGCATGCCAACGCAAAAATCCTGGTGATGGACGAGCCGACTACACCGCTCTCGTCCCGGGAGACTGACCGCCTGTTTGCCTTGATCAAACAGCTGCGCGATCAGGGCCTGGCGATCATCTACATCAGCCATCGCATGGCCGAAATCTATGAGCTCTCGGATCGCGTCTCGGTATTGCGCGACGGCGAATACGTCGGCCAGTTGCAGCGTGACGGACTGTCGGCCGAGGCGCTGGTGAAGATGATGGTGGGCCGCGATCTGTCCGGCTTCTACAAAAAAGAACACGCCGCGTACGATCCCGGTGCGGTGGTCATGCGTGTGCGGGATATGGCCGACGGCAAACGGGTGCGCGGTTGTAGCTTCGATCTGCATCGGGGCGAAGTGCTGGGCATCGCAGGACTGGTAGGCGCCGGTCGCACCGAGCTTGCGCGATTGATATTCGCGGCGGACCCACGCACCACGGGGACGCTGGAGGTTGCCGGCAAGGCCGTCACCCAGTTGCGCAACCCCACTGACGCGATTCTGGCGGGGGTGGTTTACCTCACCGAAGACCGCAAGGCCCAAGGGCTGTTCCTGGACATGAGCGTGCGCGACAACATCAACGTTTGCGCCTGCGTGCCGGATGCCCATGCCGGCGGCGTGCTGGATCGTCCCCGTGGCGCGCAGCGGGCGATCGAGGCGATCCGTTCCCTATCGATTCGGGTGGCGTCGGGCAAGGTCAGTGTCGGCTCGCTGTCCGGCGGCAACCAGCAAAAGGTCTTGCTGGCGCGGCTGCTGGAGGTCAAACCCCATGTGTTGATTCTGGATGAGCCTACCCGTGGTGTGGACATCGGCTCGAAATCCGAGATCTACCGAATCATCAATGAGCTGGCCCGGGCAGGGGTCGGCATCGTCGTTATCTCCAGCGAATTACCGGAAATCATCGGCACCTGCGATCGCGTGCTGATCATGCGTGAAGGGCAGTTGGTGGCCGAAGTGGGCGGGGCGTCGGGCAGCGAGATATCCCAGGAGCGGATCATCGATCTGGCGACGGGTGGCAGCTAAGTGACGTGTTCAAGGCCCCCTGTAGGAGCGAACTTGTTCGCGAGGCATTCTTTCTACAGAACGCATAAGGGCGCCTCGCGAACAAGTTCGCTCCTACAGAAATGCATTGTTTTTCAATAACAATAAAGAGGACGCCAGGCCATGAGTCTGACCGTAGATAAACCCGCCACTGTCGCGACAATCAACAAGCGCGAACGGGTGCGTGAACTGATGCGCACCGTCGGCATGCTGCCGGTATTGATTCTGCTGCTGGTGGGTTTTGCGCTGATGAGCGACAGCTTCCTGAGCTGGCAAAACCTGTCGATCATCACCCAGCAGGCGTCGGTCAACGTGGTGCTGGCCGCGGGCATGACCTTCGTGATTCTGACCGCAGGCATTGATCTGTCGGTGGGGGCCATTCTTGCCGCTTCTGCGGTGGTGGCGCTGCAGGCGTCGATGTCGCCGCAATACGGCATGCTCGGTATCTTTGCCGGTATCGGTTTCGGCCTGCTGCTGGGGCTGGTCAATGGCGGGCTGATCGCCTTCATGCGCCTGCCGCCGTTCATCGTCACCCTCGGCGCCCTGACGGCCATGCGCGGCCTGGCACGTTTGCTGGCGGACGATAAAACTGTTTTCAACCCGGATCTGCCGTTCGCCTTCATCGGCAACGACTCAGTACTTGGCGTGCCGTGGCTGGTGATCATCGCCGTGGCGGTCATCGCCATGTCCTGGTTCATCCTGCGGCGCACGGTAATGGGCGTGCAGATCTATTCGGTGGGCGGCAACCCTGAGGCGGCGCGGCTGTCCGGGATCAAGGTGTGGAAAGTGCTGCTGTTCGTTTATGCGGTGTCGGGGGCGCTGGCCGGGCTGGGCGCGGTGATGAGCGCTTCGCGGTTGTTTGCTGCCAATGGCCTGCAACTGGGCCAGTCCTATGAACTGGACGCCATCGCAGCGGTGATTCTTGGCGGCACCAGTTTTACCGGTGGCGTCGGCACTATCGGCGGCACGCTGATCGGCGCACTGATCATCGCCGTGCTCACCAACGGGCTGGTGCTGATGGGCGTCTCCGATATCTGGCAATACATCATCAAGGGCATTGTGATCATCGGCGCGGTGGCGCTGGATCGCTATCGCCAGTCTGGCGCGAGAACCTGAAACAGCTGCTTTGAAACCACAACGCAAGACAAGGCCTCAACAATAATCACAAGAGAGCAATCATGAACTTCAAACGTAAATTTCCTGCTGTCGTCACCTTGTGCCTGGCGGCGCTGCTGTCCCAAGGCGTTCAGGCCCGGGAACTCAAATCAGTGGGCATGACCATGGGCTCGCTGGGCAATCCGTATTTCGTGACCCTCACCGAAGGCGCCAAAGCCAAGGTGCTGGAGCTTAATCCGAATGCCAAAATCACTTCAGTGTCGGCCGATTACGACCTGAGCAAGCAATTTACCCAGATCGATAACTTCATCTCGGCGGGGGTGGATTTGATCCTGCTCAATGCGGTCGATCCATCGGCCATCGAGTCGGCGATCAAGAAGGCGCGCAAGGCCGGAATCGTGGTGGTAGCGGTTGACGTCAACGCCAAGGGCGTGGATGCCACGGTGCAGACCGATAACGTCGAAGCGGGCAAACTGGCCTGTCAGTTCATCATCGACAAGCTCTCGGGCAAGGGTAACGTGATCATCGAGAACGGCCCGCAGGTTACCTCGGTGACAGACCGGGTGACTGGCTGCAAGTCCGCACTGGCTGCAGCGCCGGACATCAAGGTGCTGTCCGATGATCAGGACGCCAAGGGCTCGCGCGAAGGCGGGTTGAACGCAATGCAGGGTTACCTGACGCGCTTCCCGAAAATCGACGGCCTGTTCGCGATCAACGACCCGCAAGCCATCGGCAGCGACCTGGCAGCGCGGCAGCTCAAGCGTAGCGGCATCATCATCACCTCGGTCGACGGCGCGCCGGACATCGAGAACGCGCTAAAAACCGAGTCGTCGATTCAGGCCTCCGCCAGTCAAGATCCGTGGGCGATGGCGCAGCAAGCGGTGATGGTGGGCAATGACATTCTCAACGAAAAAAAACCTGCTGAAGCCGTGACCCTGTTAACCCCCAAACTGATCACCCGCGACAACATCGGGGAGTACAAGGGCTGGGAAAGCAAGCGCTGATAGAAGGGTTGTCCAGGCCGATTGCATTGGATGGCGCCGATCGTATGAGCGTGCCTGATTGTGGGAGCGGACTTGTCCGCGAATGCACCCTTTGCGGCTTAAGAGATGTATCGATCTTGAGGCCGTCTTCGCGGACGAGTCCGCTCCCACAGGGGCTCATCGTTCGCAAAATACAATGCGTGGAGTCTGTCAGTGGTAAAAATGGAAGACGTGGCGCGGTTGGCCAAGGTCTCGACCTCAACCGTGTCCCATGTATTGAACGGCACGCGAAAGGTCAGTGCGCAAACGGTGGCGGCGGTCGAGCAGGCGGTTCAGGCGCTGGGCTACATCCCCAATACGCTGGCTCGGTCGCTGGCCCGCTCGCGCACCAACACCATTGGCGTGGCGATCTCGGCGTTGTCCAACCACTACTTCAGCGAAACTGCGCACGCCATCGAAACCGAATGCGCCAGGCACGCCATCATGATGCTGTTCGTCGACACCCATGATGATCCCGAGCAGGAATTGCAGGTGGTCAAGGCGCTGCATCACCGCCGGGTGGACGGCATTCTGCTCGCGCCGTGCATGGACACTCGACAACTGGCGCTGACCTATTTGCAGAATAATGCCATCCCGACCGTGCTGGTGGATCGCCTGGCGCCCCAGGGTTTCTCCCAGGTGGGTGTGGAGAACCGCGAATCCACTCGCGCACTGATTGCGCATCTGATCGGCCATGGTCATCAACGTATTGGCATGGTTGCCGGCGCGTCGGGATTGAGCACCACCGAAGAGCGCATCGACGGCTACCGCGTGGCGCTGGCCGAGGCGGGGCTGCCATGGGACGGCGCGCTGGTGGTGGACGGTGAATCGCGCAGTGAATCGGCGCGGATCGCCACCCACCGCCTGCTCGGATTGAAACAGCCGCCCAGCGCCATCATGGCCGGTAACAACCTGATGACCATCGGCGCCATGCACGCGCTGCGCGAAGCCTGCCTGCGCGTTCCGGAACAGATGGCGCTGGTGGGTTTCGATGATTTCGATTGGGCGGATTTTTTCCTGCCACGGCTGAGTGTCATCGCCCAGCCGGTACAGCAATTGGGGGTGCAGGCCGTGACGCTGCTGCTCAGCTGTATCGATAACCCCGAAGGACCGCGTCAGACCCTGCGCCTGGCGCCGAGCCTGCGTATTCGAAATTCATGCGGATGCCCCTGAGCGCTCCCGTCAACGGCAAGTGAGATTGTTATGCAGCGCTGCGTATCCCTTGGTATCGATCTGGGCACTTCAGAACTCAAGGCCATTGTGCTCGATGAAACCGGTCAGGTGCTCGGATCGGCGGGTGCCCGGTTGAGCGTATCGCGCCCGCATCCGGGCTGGTCGCAACAGGACCCCGAAGACTGGTGGAAGGCCTGTCTGGTGGCGTTGGATCAATTGCGGTCGAGTCACTCTTCGGCGTGGGCGGATATCGTCTGCATCGGTTTGTCCGGGCAGATGCACGGCGCGGTAGTGTTGGGCGACGACGACCGGATTCTGTACCCGGCGATCCTGTGGGATGACTCGCGGGCGATGCCCCAAGCCGAGCAGCTCAACCGTGATTACCCAATGTATGCCGATGCGACAGGCAGTCTGGCCATGGCCGGGCTGACGGCGCCAAAGCTGCAATGGTTGCGACAGCATGAGCCCAGGATGTTTGCGCAAATCGCCTGCGTGCTCTCGCCCAAGGATTACCTGCGTCTGCGTCTGACCGGCGTGCGCGCAACCGATATGTCTGACGCGGCGGGCACCTTGTGGCTGGACGTCGAGCGGCGCGCCTGGCATGAGCCGATGCTCTTGGCAACGGGGCTTACGCTGGCGCAAATGCCAACGCTGCTGGAATCCTCGCAGCTGTCCGGGCGCTTGCACGGGCAGGCGGCGCAGCGCTTTGGATTGCCGTCGGGGCTGCCGGTTGCCAGCGGCGGCGGCGACAATCCGATGTCGGCCGTGGGCATCGGCGCGATCCAGGCCGGGGATGCGTTCATCACCCTGGGCACCAGCGCGGCCATTGTCGCCATCACTGACCAGGCAGCGGGCGATCCGGGCAGCGCCGTGCACAGTTTCTGCCATGCGCTGCCCCAGCGCTGGTACACCATGGGCGCGATGCTGGCGGGCGCAAGCTGTTTACGCTGGGTCACGCGGTTGTTGGGTCAGCCGGACGAACAAACGTTGCTGGAGCGGATTTCGCTGGAGCTGCCTCTGGGGCAATCGGTCGCCCTGTCCAACCCATTGTTTCTGCCTTATCTGGCAGGGGAACGCACGCCCCATAACGATCCATTGCTGCGCGGCGGCTTCATGAACCTGGGGCATGACAGCACGCCGGCGATGCTCGGGTATGCCGTGCTCGAAGGCGTCGGCTTCGGGTTGCTGGATGCGCTGAACGCGGTGCAGTCGGCCGGCGCGCAGGTCAATGCCTGTGCGTTGGTGGGAGGCGGTGCGCGCAGCGAATATTGGGCGCAGTTGCTGGCCAACATTCTGGATCGGGAAATCTACACCCTGCACGGCAGTGAACTGAGCGCGTGCATCGGCGCGGCCAAACTGGGGTTTCTGGCAACGGGGCAGGGAGCGCAGTTGCTGCAGCTCGGCATGCCGGTCAAGGCGAGGTATCTGCCCCAGGCGCCGGCCCAGGCTGCTTTGAACAGCCGCTACCTGAAGTTTCGCGGACTGCTAAGCGCGGCTCGGGACCTGCACGCCTGATCGGACTCAGTGAACGGCAGCGGATTTTTGCGCGAATGTATGGCCGAATTTGGCGATGTTCTTCACCCAGAAACGCCGGTGCGAGGTCTCGGCCGGGGACAGTGGCTCCTGGCTGGACCATTGTTGCTGGCGCTTCATTTCTTCGCGATAGGTCTTCCACTCCATCGCTTCGGCGGTGTCTTTTGCGGTTCTTTCATTGTCGAACCAGCCGAGGACGTACACCTCACCTTGTTCGCGACCGTGTTCAACCAACAGAAAAATATTGTCCATGAGGGTGCCCGTCGTTCATCAAGTCTTGTCCGGCAAATCCGGAATCTACAGAGGGCTTATCGACAGCGCCGGCAAAAGGTTTAGCGCAACGGGCCCATTCATCAGTCCGGATGCACTAATCGGCAGGCGTCGCTTCAGATGTCTACGAGCTATCCAGCAAAGGAGAAACAAGATGAACACGGGTGATTCGCAACACAAAGACAAGGCAGAGCAGGATCTGGGCTTCGATCCGGATTCGCCGGATGTCGCCGATCCTCAGGTCGATCCGGTAGGCCCTGCCAAGGCACCGGAAAGTGGTGAGAACCTTGAGCAGGACAAGCGCGTCAAGGACAAGCAATACCCGCCGTACGACTCCAAGGAATAACGCAATCTCCCTGTAGGAGCGAACCTGTTCGCGAGGTTTTTTGCATGTCTGCAGATCGCCTCGCCAACAAGTTGGCTCCTACAGAAGGTGCAGTCGGAGAAGTGGAACATCCCTGTAGGAGCGAACTTGTTCGCGAGGCTTTTTGCATGGCTGCAGATCGCCTCGCCAACAAGTTGGCTCCTACAGAAGGTGCAGTCGGAGAAGTGGAACATCCCTGTAGGAGCGAACTTGTTCGCGAGGCTTTTTTGCACGCCAGCAGATCGTCTCGCCAACAAGTTGGCTCCTACAGAAGGCGCAGCCGTTCGCCGTCCGCGGCGACACGGATATCGTTGTAATGAGCAATCACCGGGTGCGGCGTATCCATCGCATGCACGTGGGTTGCACTGATCACCATTACGCTAGCGCCCGCTGACTCAGCCGCTTGAATCCCCGCAGGGGCGTCCTCGAACACCAGACAATCTCGCGCAGCAACGCCCAGCCGCTTCGCCGCCAGCAGAAAGCAGTCCGGTGCAGGTTTGCCGTGGGTAACGTCTTCGGAAGTGATCATCAATGTCGGCAATGGCAAGCCTGCGGCCTGAAGCCTGCGTTCTGCCAGCGCTCGCGGCGCCGAGGTCACGACGGCCCAACGGTTCGCGGGCAATGAGGCCAGCAGAGCCGCCACACCGTCGATCGCTGTCACCCCTTTGGTGTCTTCCATTTCCGCCTGAGTCAGCGCAGCCGCTTCCTGCTCCGGATCTACGCCTGGAAGATTCTGCCGGCGTACGGTTTCGATACAGCGAACCCCGTGGATGGTGGGCAGGAACGCGTCGACATCCAGTCCATGACGCAATGCCCAGCGCGTCCAGACACGCTCGGTGGCGAGGATGGAATTGATGAGTGTGCCGTCCATGTCGAAAAGGAACGCGGCGAATGAGGTGTGTTCCAGCATGCCGGTCATGTCTCCGTCTAACCAAGGGAATCTTGCACCCATGTCGCCGCCGAATGCGGGCGACGTGAGGCCACGGATGATAGAGGGAGAGGGCGACCGGCCGAAAGGCTTGTGTTCAGAGCGTGGAGCGGAAGGGGATCGGCTCGCGTGAGCTGAGGCGCTCGTCATCGGACTGGCCGACCATCTCGTCGTACACCACCGGATGCACGATGAACAGCGGCACTTCTGGCACACCCGACAGACATTTGCGTGCCTCGTTGACCGATGCAACGTGCAACACCTCGCCATCGGAGCTGCTGATCGGGTGAGACTGGCCATTCATTTGCGCATGAAGGACGTAGGAACCGCCCTCGATGGACATCAGATTCAAGTCGTCGATTTCACCGGCCTTGATGTGTTGCGCAAGTTTGTTCAAATCCATGACAGCACCTTGATCGTCCCGCAGGACGCTGATTGTTCAGAAAGGCGTGCGAAGGTTTCTCTCGCAGGCATTGGTTCTGAAGCATTCCACGGCGCCGAGTTCAACGGCATCGCTGGACGGTGCAGGATTGGCGAGGCAGGGCGTTGTGTATGGGAAAGGAAGTGTACCGTCATGCCGCCGATAATCCTGAATGTGCCTGGGTTATCGGCGGCGCGGCGTGCTACTTAGCAAAGCTTGTCGATGACCCGAACGCCTGGTTCGCGTTGTGCAGTTCCCCATTCACTGCTCAGTGTTTGCAATACCTGCCCGAGGAATTCCTTGTCGGCAGCCGCTTTCTTGCCGACATAGCCCTGGCCCTTGCGGTACATCTTCAGGCGCGCCCGCATATGCGGATGTTCTTCGTCAAATTCCTGTTCCTGGGAGCAGGCGCCCAGGCCGTCCATGTGAACGTCGCCTTTCTCACAGACCCAAAGGATATGGCTGTCCAGGGAGTCTTTGCGTGCTGCGAACAGTTGAGCCAGTTGATCAATGGTGGGTTGATTGTTCAGGTTCATTTTTAGTACCCCTTAGACCGCGTGTTTATCCGACTGGTGAGTTCATTCGTTAGCGAATCAGTCTGTCGATTCGGTGTTGCCAGTTGCCGACACACAAGGTCCGTCGATACACAGAGCCGGGTCTGAGCCAGATCATGTAGTGCTGAGGAAGGATGACTACGGGCAGGGTCGAAACGAGGGGAGAAGAAGTAGCGGACGTCGTAAGGACACTGGCGACTTTGTGCGGTCGACCACAAGTGTCATGAGGACGTTTCGCCAGCGCTTCTCGATCCTGGTCTGGATGATCGTGCCGGTTCAGCTTCGTCAATCTGCCTTGTGGGCAGCACACATCAGGTAACGGTTCGACGGCTTGCCGAACCTGCTCAGCCTGTTTTGCCAGCTCTCCCGATCGGGGAGACGGTTGAACTATGCAAGTGAAAAAGCGCTTCGTCAACCGTTATGTAGTGATTATTTTCTAGCACTACATATTTCGTTTGGCTGGCACGCAGAGGTCGATTCGTGACCAAAAAGTCACGTAAACCGGGAGCCTCGAACGCTGTGGGGTGGGCGGCGAGAATTTCGAATTGTCTAGCTACCGCGCCTGTGATTTGATCGCCGACGCATTGATCTTCAATCCGCACGTTTCTGAAGGTGACCATGGAAACCCCGTTGCTTCCCACGTACGAAGATGTCGTTGCCGCCGCCGCACGCATCGAAGGCCACGCGCACAAGACCCAGGTGCTGACCTCGCGTACCGTTAACCAGGCCTTCGACGCCGAGGTGTTCTTCAAATGTGAAAACTTCCAACGCATGGGCGCGTTCAAGTTTCGCGGCGCCTTCAATGCGTTGTCCCGATTCGATGCCCACCAGCGCCAACATGGCGTGGTCGCTTTCTCCTCTGGCAACCATGCTCAGGGGATCGCGCTGTCAGCGCAGTTGCTGGGTATTCCTGCCACGATCGTCATGCCTCACGACGCGCCCGCCGCGAAGATTGCCGCCACCCGGGAATACGGCGCTACCGTCGTGCTGTACGACCGCTACAAGGAAGACCGCGAAGCCATCGGCCGAGATCTGGCTCAACGCCACGGCTTTACGTTGATCCCCCCGTTTGATCATGCCGACATCATTGCCGGGCAGGGCACAGCGGCCAAAGAGCTGTTCGAAGAAGTCGGGCAACTGGACTCGTTGTTCGTGTGTCTGGGCGGTGGGGGATTGCTGAGCGGTTCTGCATTGGCTACCCGCGCGTTGGCACCTGATTGCACCTTGTATGGCGTCGAGCCGCTGGCGGGGAACGACGGCCAGCAGTCATTTCGCAGCGGCAGCCTGGTGACCATCCAAACCCCGAAGACCATCGCCGATGGCGCACAAACCCAGCGCCTGGGCGACATCACGTTTGCGATCATCCGACGCGACGTCAATGAGATCCTGACCGCCAGCGATAATCAGTTGATCGAGGCCATGCGCTTTCTTGCCGAGCGCATGAAGATGGTGGTCGAACCCACTGGCTGCCTTGGCTTTGCAGCGGCGCGGGAGATGAAGGAGAAACTCAAAGGCCAGCGTGTGGGCGTGATAATCAGCGGCGGCAACATTGATTTGCCACGCTATGCCGCAATGCTGGCCGGGACTTCCTGACCGCAGTTCATCTGCAGGAGCGAACTCGTTCGCGAGGCTTTTTGCACGCCCGCAGATTGCCTCGCCAACAAGTTGGCTCCTACAGAAGGCGCAGTCGCAGACGTGACGCATCCCTGTAGGAGCGAACTTGTTCGCGAGGCATCTATCCTGGCACTGCGCGGTGTATTGCTCGCCAACAAGTTGGCCCCTACAGAAGGCGCAGTCGCAGACGCGACGCACCCCTGTAGGAGCGAACTTGTTCGCGAGGCGTCTATCCTGTCACTGCGCGGTGTCTTGCTCGCCAACAAGTTGGCTCCTACAGAAGGCGCAGTTGCAGACGTGACGCATCCCTGTAGGAGCGAACTTGTTCGCGAGGCGTCTATCCTGACACCGCGCGGTGTCTTGCTCGCCAACAAGTTGGCTCCTGCAGAGCCGTCACGAGGCAGCTTTGGGTGTTTGCTTTTCGCCACGGATTGTCTTGCCTGGGCGCGAGGCGATCTGGCTGGCTTGGCCGTCACGTTGCTTGCCGGTGCGGGCTTCGCTGATCAGCGCGGGGATCAACGGACCTTCCGGCAGGTTTTTCCAGAATCGAGCGGGCAGGTGGCCTTGCATCACTTTGGGGTTCAAACGTGCCGGATTGAAAATATGGCTGTAGTAGGTCAACCACAACTGACCATAAGGATCGTCCGCATTTTTCGCCAATTGCCGCCAAGTGTCGGGGCATTCCCGGCGATGGATTAGGTTTTTGCCATCGTAAAACACCCCGTCTTCGGGCGTAGCGATCATCCAGCGATGCCGCCCCATGCGGCCGATAAAATGCTCGCTGGCACCGTGCAGAATGTCGTGGGCCGGCTCATGCCAGGCCACGTACTGCGGCAGATTGGGCGTGTCGAGCAGAGCCGCTTTTGCCAACTCGTCCTCGGCTTCGGCAGCCGGGTCATGGGGCAACGCAACGAAACGTAAAAACGCATGCAAATGGTGGGCTTCGCGGCTGACCTGCTTGAGCCGTCGATGCAACTCGCTGCCCAGTTTATCGCCCGCCAGCATGGCCGTCCTATCCCCGTGGCTGACCCGCCACAGCACCTCGTACAGCAAGCTCCAGCGCTGATCGCCGCGATACTGCGCCGCGTTCTTCAACAGGTCGAGCAAGGCCAGGGGGATGCGCGCCTGAAACGGACCCGGCTCGTCGGGATAGTGGGTGTCGCTGGCGAACAGGTCGGCATCATCCGGCACACTCCAGCTCACCTGATCGGGGTCGATCTGGTGGCTGAGCAACCAGCGCGCCTGCAACCGCCAAGTGTCGAACACACCGTTGCAATCAAGACTGATCATCGCCGTCTCACCCCCACAGACCCAATTGTTGCGGTTGCGGACGGTCGCGCATTTGCTCGCGCAGCAGCAGGCTGGTGGTGTCAGCCTGACGCGGGTGGTAATCGCTGGTGATGATGAAGGGCCGCGCCTTGGCCAGCACACAGCGCAGGCGGGTCAAATCTTCGTAGCGAATGCGCCGCTGCCGGCGCAGCTCGACCAAGCGTTTGGTGGTGCGAATACCAATGCCGGGAATGCGCGCGATCATCGCCGGCTCCGCGCGATTCAGATCCAGTGGAAACATCTCGCGGTTATCCAGCGCCCATGCCAGCTTAGGATCGATATCCAGCGCAAGATCCCCAGGGCCTTTGAGCAGTTCATCGGCCTTGTAGCCGTAACTGCGCAGCAGAAAATCGGCCTGATACAAGCGATGTTCGCGCATCAAGGGCGGGGCGGCGAGGGGCACGCTTTTCGGGCTGTTGGGGATCGGGCTGAACGCCGAGTAGTACACGCGCTTGAGGCGAAAGTCGCCGTACAAGGCTTCGGCGCTGTGCAGGATGGTGCTGTCGTCGGTGTCATCGGCGCCCACAATCATCTGCGTGCTCTGTCCGGCGGGCGTGAAGCGCGGCGCGTTAGGCTCGTTGAGCACGGTTTGCTGGCCGGTGTAGATGGTCTGCATGGCCTGCTTGATCGAGCCCATTTCTTTTTCCGGCGCCAGCGTCTGCAGGCTCAGGCTGGTGGGGAGTTCGATATTGACGCTCAAGCGATCGGCGTAGCGGCCGGCTTCTTCGATCAACAGCGGGTCGGCTTCGGGAATGGTCTTGAGGTGAATGTAGCCCCGAAATTCATGCTCCTCGCGCAGCAGCCTGGCGACGCGAATCAGCTGCTCCATGGTGTAGTCCGCGGAACGAATGATCCCGGAGCTAAGGAACAGCCCGCTGACGCAATTGCGCTTGTAGAAGTCCAAGGTCAGGGTGACCACTTCTTCAGGGCTGAAACGCGCCCGCGGTACGTCGCTTGAGCGGCGGTTGACGCAGTACTGGCAGTCGTAAAGGCAGAAATTGGTGAGGAGGATTTTCAGCAGAGAGACACAGCGTCCGTCGGGGGTGTAGCTGTGGCAAATGCCCATGCCGTTGCTGGAGCCCAGCCCGGATTTGCCTTCCGAGCTACGCTTGGGCGCAGCGCTGCTGGCGCAGGAGGCGTCGTACTTGGCGGCATCGGCGAGAATGCTCAGCTTGTCGATCAACTGCATGGGACACATCCGGATACTGGTTTTATGTACAGTATCGGGTTGCGAGTTGTGTCACAAGCGTCGATTGAATGGATTTCACTATTGATTTACACCCTGTAGGAGCGAATTTATTCGCGAGGGCGCCCGGTTAATACGAGGTTGTCAGTTTGCCAATCATTTATTCCCGGCGGCGACCCGGTTCGCACGATATACCTACTGACCCCTCGCGAACATCGGACTGGCTACCCGGAGTGGGAGGGAGCTTGCTCGCGAAGGAGCCGGTTCATCCACCACCTTCTGGGCGCCAGGTAGCGAATCGCGAGCAAGCTCCCTCCCACAACTGTTGCTTGCTGCGCGACGGCGCGGCGTCTGGATGACGGGCTTTCCTAATGGGACGAGAATCCGCTCCAACGAAACCCGCCAATCAACTCATGCGCTGGACCAGTGTTTTCAGCTCAGAGAAATCCTTCACCCGGTGGAAGTTCGCGTGCTCATGAAAATCGGAAAAATCCGTCTCGCCGTAGCCCGCCACTTGAGCACCGGCGCCCAAACCCGCGAGCACGCCTGGCACGCTGTCTTCCACCAGCAGGCACAGTTGAGCGGGCAGGCCCAACAACTGCGCGGCGCTCTGGATCAGGATCGGGGAGGGTTTCCAGGATTGGACTTCGTAGGCGCTGACGATCATGCCGTCGAAGTCTTCAAGCAAGCCGACGGTGCTCAGGCACGTCTCGATTTTGCTTCGTGGTCCGTTGGAGGCCACGCACTTGGGCAGCTCGAGCCCGCGGACAAATTCCACGGCACCGGGCATTTCCTCAAGTTTTTCGCGCAGCAGCGGCAAGGTGCGATTTCTGAACGACTCCACCACCGCTTCAGCGCGCAGGCCGGGATAATCCGCGCACAGACCTTCCATACACAGCGCAAATTGCACCCCGCGAAAACGCGTCAGCACTTCCTCCACGCTCAATGACACCTGATGCTCATGAAGAATGTCCCGCAGCAGGCCTGCCGCCAGACGTTCGCTGTCTACCAGTGTTCCGTCGCAGTCGAAGATGACGCCAGCAATATTCAAACAGGATTCTCCCGGTTTACCGTTGAGCTCAAGGCCGTATGGACCGGCATTATCCAGAAAAGTTGGTGCACGCGTGCAGGAGGTGATCGGCGGTGCGTGAAGCGAGGGGGTCGAAAAAGGGCCTGAAAGCTCGCCTTCAGGCCCGAAACAGCGGGGTGAATGTGCGGTGTTACAACGCGACCGGCGTAACCAGAGTGCCGTTATCGAAGTAGCCGCTGATGTTGGCGAATACCAGATCGGCCATCGCCTGGCGCGTTTCGAAGGTGCCGCTGCCGATGTGCGGCGTCAGCACAACGCTGTCCAGGGTCAGCAATTGAGCAGGCACATTGGGCTCGTCTTCGAACACGTCAAGCCCGGCGCCGGCAATTTCCTTCTCCAGCAACGAGGCCACCAACGCCTGTTCATCCACTACGGACCCGCGAGCGACGTTGATCAGAAAGGATTTGGAGCCCAACGCTTTGAGGACATCGCGGTTGATCAGGTGCTGGGTTTCCGGACCGCCCGGCACGATGACGATCAGGTAGTCCGACGCCTTGGCCAGTTCCTGCAAATCAGCATAGTGGGTGTAGGACACATCCGAATATGCCTGACCGCGACGGAAGTAGGCGATGTTCATGTCGAACGCGGCGGCGCGCTTGGCGATAGTCTTGCCGATCTTGCCCAGGCCGACGATTCCGCACGTCTTGCCTGACAGGTCGTTGCCCAGTGGAAATTTCCCCGTGGCCCATTTGCCGGCCCGCACGAAGCGTTCGGCTTCGCTGATCTTGCGCGACACGCAGAGCATCAGCGCCAGGGCGGTTTCGGCCACCGCGTTGTTCAACACGTCAGGGGTGTTGCTGAGTTTAATTCCGCGTTCTGCCAGGTAGTCCGCGTCGACCGCGTCATAACCCACGCCGAAGCTGCTGATCACTTCCAGATTTGGCAGGCGATCCAGGAGTGCATTGTCGGCACCATAGACGCCGCTGGTGATGACGCCGCGCACTTTGTCGCCGTGGCTCACAGCCCAGGCATCGAGGTCTTTTATTTCCCAGCGATTGTGCACGGTGAAGTCGCGATTCAAGCCCTCGGTCAGCGATGCGTGCATCGGACCCCAGACCAGTACGTCGCCTTTCTTGTCGGACATGTTTTTCTCCTTTTAATCGCGCGGCATCACAGGCAGACGCCGCGCTTTCATGTGAGCGGCTTCAGGCGTTTTTGTTCAGCGCGACCTGCGGCACGTCGCCGCCGCGAGATTTGAACAGCTCTGACACAGCCATGGTCAGCATTGGCGAGAACAGCGCGAAATAGGAGCTGTCGATGCCGAACGGGTTGCCGGCCAGGAACCAGCCAATGGTCGAGATGACTGACAGAATCACACCGGCCAGCGCGCCGCGTCCCGTGCCAAATTTCGGCGCGTAGAAGCACAGCAGCACAATCACCGCAAGGGTGGCGCGCAGGGCTTTGCCCAAGAATGCGATGAGCAGAATCTTGTCGGCGTACAGCGCCAGGATCAAAGGCAAAAAGCCAATCACCATGATCGCGATACGGATGAAGATCACCGATTTGCGATCGCTCTTTTCTTTGTTGAAGAACGGGTCGTAGAAGTCCTTCATCGCAAGCGTCGCGGAGGCCAGGGTGTTGGCCGAGATGCCACCGAACAGAGCGCCCGCCAGGCCAATCACCACCAGGCTGGCGGAGAAGGTCGGCATGTGGGCAATCAGCGCAGGGAAGGCGTCGATCGATTTGATTCCCGGGTACAGGAAAGCGCTGCACATACCGATCATGGCGGCCATCAGACCGAACGGAATCATCAGCGAGGAGACATAGAAGCAGGCGCGTTTGGCCGTCTTCTCATCCTTGGTGCTGACCAGCGCCTGAATGACGTACTGGGTGGCGAAGATCGAACCGACGCCGCCGATCATCCAGGCGAAGATCTGGCCCCAACCCACACCGGTCAGGTCAAACATCTTCTCGGGCAGATTAGCCTGCAGATTGCCGATGCCGCCGCTGGCCTTGAGCGCAAATGCCAGCGCCAGAGCGATGCCGATGTACTTGACGATGGCGTGCACGAAGTTGGTGTAGACCACCGAGCGCATGCCGCCCAGGCTGACGTAGAACACCGTGATCACGCCGACCATCAGGATGGCCAGGGTCTTGTCGATGTTCAGCACCGCTGCGAGCACTGCACCGCCGCTGGCATACAGCGCCACCGAGACGATGCTCAAGGCGCAGATGGTCAGGATCGATGCGGCATAGCGCACGCCCTGGCCGTAGTTCTGCGCCAGGATGCCGGAAATGGTATTAAGGCCGGTCTCGCGGTACTTCTTGGCCAGTACCAATGCCAGCAACAAGAAACCAAGGGCCAGGGCGACGAGGTTCCAGGCGGCAGAAATGCCGGCCTCGAAACCTTTCTGGGCGGTGCCGATACTCACCGAACTGCCAATGAACTCCGAGAGCAGCAGGGCGCCGATCAGGAACGGTGGAAAACTGCGGCCGCCTCCGGTGAAGCCGTCACTGCTGTTGGCGTGTTTGCGCACGCTGTAGCCGATATACGACATCACAACGAAGTAGCCAACGGTCAGGCACAGGATGATTGTTATTCTTAAATCCATGTTTCTCTCCATCACCCGTGTTCAGGGTCAGGTTTTGTGTAGGGAAACGACGCGCACGAAAGGCACGGCTTCAAGCGAGGGTTAACGCGACCTGAGAAGCAAGGTGTTGTATGACAACAGCACGAATCTCAGCCGACACTCATCCACGCACGGTACAGCCTGGCGACTGGCTAATGCCTGGCAGGTGGCGGTAAATGTCGAAGAAAGGGAGGCGGCTCCGGCGAGAGAGCCAAAGCGTAGACGCGAGGGGACGGAGTGAGTGTGTGTGAGTTCATTCTTATTAGAGGCTCGTTATTTACGTTGAAAGGGCAACACAATACGAAGCTGTCGTTATACGTCGTCGTACAACTCTCGGTATCCTACACCCACCGCGGTATTGTTCAAGGGCCATTTGTCCAGCGTTGGAAACGTTTTTAGACAATTTATGGCCCTTGCTTGTTTACCCTCTCTTCAAGCCAATCACTTACCGAGCGCTGGCCATGTACTCCTCAGTGGAGACTACCTGCGCATAACCAAAACCCAGTGCCGCCATAAACGCTGCGTGCACATGGGCGGCCGGCACTGTGAGTCCATTGAATTCCAGATCCCGGGAGGCGCAGGCATCGTGTACCACCGTGGCCTTGTAGCCCAGGTCCACGGCAGCACGGGTAATGCCGTCGATGCACATGTGGCTCATGGCGCCGATAATCAACAATTCATCGATTCGGTGTTCATCCAGCAGGGTCTTGAGGCGGGTGTCGCGAAACGAGTTAATGAAGTGCTTGAGCACTACCGGTTCTTCTGGCCGATTGAGGACTTTGGGGTGTAACTTCGCGCCCTCGGACCCCGGCGCAAAAAACGGGGCATCGTCGGTGGTGAATTCATGGCGAATGTGCACCACTAACTGCCCGGCTTCACGTGCTGCGTTGATGATCCGCGCGGCGTTATCGGCGGCGGCTTCGATGCCGACCAGGGGCCACTTGCCGGCGGGGAAGTAGTCGTTCTGGAGATCAACTACGATGAGCGCTTGTGTGGACATGTCATGTGCCTCGATGAAGGGGTGGATCGAATGCGCGGTCGGGTGACCGTGCGGTGAAATGAGTATTGGCCAGGCCGACCGCTTCCGGGATTGGCTGCACCGACATTAGGCGAGGGAAAACTGACAATGACGGTCGAACGGGCAGTGGTGGACATTGGCGTGCTGCTCTACCCCGGCGTGCAGACAGCGGCGGTGCATGGGCTGACCGATCTGTTCGCGGTGGCCAACCGGATTGCCGATGAGCATCAGGCCGATCAACTGCCTGTCCTGCGCGTCAGTCATTGGCGTGCCGAGGCGCACGGCACGCCGCAGCAGGTGTTTAGCAGCCATGACACCCAAGCGGACTCGCTGGTGGCCGTGCTGATTCCACCGTCGCTGGGTGGGCTGCCGGAGACCGTTCAACTAAAAGGCATCGAGCGGTGGCTTGTTGATCATCACGCCAGCGGGGCAACGTTGGGAGCGGTTTGCGTGGGCGCGCTCGTACTGGCACACACCGGTCTTTTGAACGGTCGCGCCGCCACCACTCACTGGACGCAGGCCAAGGCCCTGGCCGAGCAGTTCCCGCAAATCAACGTACACGCGCAGAAGCCGATCATCGATGACGGCGACATCATCACCACAGCAGGTTTGATGGCCTGGTCGGAGCTGGGATTGCGCCTGGTGGATCGGTTGCTTGGGCCGAGCATCGCCACCGGCACCGCGCGTTTTCTGGTCATCGAACACAATGACAGCGCGCACCAGTGCGGCAGCAATTTCGCGCCGCTGCTGGGCCACGGCGACGGGGCGGTGCTCAAAGTGCAGCATTGGCTGCAGGCGAGCGGGGCAGTGGATGTATCGTTACCGGAAATGGCCAAAACCGCAGGGCTTGAAGAGCGAACGTTCCTGCGCAGGTTTCGCGCAGCCACCGGGCTCAAACCCACCGAGTATTGCCAGCACTTGCGCGTCGGCAAAGCCCGGCAGATCCTCGAATTTACCAACGACACCGTCGATCACATCGCCTGGACGGTGGGTTATCAGGACCCTGCGACCTTTCGCGCGCTATTCAAAAAGATCACCGGCCTGACCCCAAGCGACTACCGCGGCAAATTCGGGATTACTGCGCCCGCAGTGACGGGACGCGGATGATCAGCGCCAAGCCAGACTCCTTGGGCGCTGAATCATCTGGTCTGTGCGCAGGTCCACATGGCTCATTCGGCCCGAACCACGAACGAGAACCCATGCTTCCAGCTCAACCGACCTGCCTCTTGCGACATCTTCCTGCCAGTTGTGTGGTGCTCCTGACAGCGCTGCTGGCCGCCTGTAGTTCGCAACCCCAGCGTTCGCCGCCGCCTGCCCCTGAGGTGGTGCGTGCCGAGATCGTGCGCTTGATGCCGAGCAGCGTACCCGACCGGCAGGGCTGGGCGACCGATATCTATACAGCCTTCAATGCTCAGGACATCGACCCCAGTGTCGAGAATCTGTGCTCGGTACTCGCCGTTGCCGAGCAGGAATCCAATTTCCAGGTCGATCCTGCAGTGCCGGGCATGGGCAAGATCGCCCGCGATGAAATAGACCGACGCGCCGGCAAGGTGCATGTCCCCAATTTGCTGGTGCGCTCGGCGCTGGACATTCGTTCGCCCAGCGGCAAGACCTATAACGAGCGCCTGAACGCAGCGCGCACTGAAAAAGACCTGAGCGCTATTTTTGACGATTTCATCGGCATGGTGCCGATGGGCAAGACGCTGTTCGGTAATTTCAACCCGGTGCACACCGCAGGGCCGATGCAGGTCAGCATCGAGTTCGCCGAACGTCAGGCCCGCGATTACCCATATACAGTCGAAGGTTCGATTCGCCACGAAGTCTTCACGCGTCGGGGCGGGATGTACTTTGGTATCGCTCATCTGCTGGGTTATCCAGTCAGCTACACCCAGCCGATCTATCGTTTCGCCGACTTCAATGCCGGGTGGTACGCCAGTCGCAATGCCGCTTTTCAGAGCGCAGTGAGCCGACTCTCCGGGACGCGTCTGGCGCTGGACGGGGATTTGATCAGTTACGGATTCAGCCCCTCCATTGGCGCAACAGAGCAGGCGGTGCGCTCGCTGCATCGGCAACTGGATATGCGCAACACGACCATTCGCAATCAGTTGGATAAGGGCGATACGCTGGAGTTTGAACAGACTGATCTCTACAAGGACGTCTTCGCGCTGGCCGATAAAGCCGCTGGCAAGCCGTTGCCCCGCGCCATCCTGCCGGGCATCGTCCTGGAGAGCCCGAAGATCACCCGCAAGCTCACCACCGCCTGGTTCGCCCAGCGCGTGGAAGAGCGCCGCATGAAATGTATGGCGCGGGCGTCGGGGGCGCTCAGATAACCCCTGAAAGATGGTGGGATAACTACCCGATAGGCGCGCTTGCCCACGAAGGCTTGTTGCCGGACGCTGAAGATGTGTCTGATGTACCAGCCTGTTCGCGGACAGGTCGGCTCCCATTTTGTAGGAGCTGCCGAAGGCTGCGATTGCGGTCTGTCTGGGGCACCGCCTCGCAGCCTTCGGCAGCTCCTACAGGGGATGGGTAGTTGGCATCTATTTTCGGACTCACTAAAAACCTGAAGGAGCTGCCGAAGGCTGCGATTGCTTGCCCACGAAGACTTGTTGCCGGACGCTGAAGATATGTCTGATGTACCAGCCTGTTCGCGGACAGGTGCGCTCCCACTTTGTAGGAGCTGCCGAAAGCTGCGATTGCGGTCTGTCTGGGCACCGCCTCGCAGCCTTCGGCAGCTCCTACAGGGGATGGGTAGTCGACATCTATTTTCGGACTCACTAAAAACCTGAAGGAGCTGCCGAAGGCTGCGATTGCTTGCCCACGAAGGCTGGTTGCCGGACGCTGAAGATATGTCTGATGTACCAGCCTGTTCGCGGACAGGTCCGCTCCCACTTTGTAGGAGCTGCCGAAGGCTGCGATTTTGGCCTGTCTGCTGCACCGGCCTCGACCTCCATCGCTGTCCTTGACCGTTTGTCCTGTCAATCGCACGACCCGGAGGGTTCACCCCTCCAAGTCACCAGATGCCTGGATTGTCCGGGCCTGAGCGAACCTGAGGTGTGTATGTCAGTAGATCCTGCAAACCCCACCGTAATCCCGACCAGTGTGCCGCCGACCACTCCGATCGAAAGTGATCTCGATCCGGATGCAGCAGACGACGAGGACATCGCGGAGAACCAGGAGCTGGAAGAAAAGCTGGTCCACGATCAGAAGGCTCAGGCCCGGCCAGAAGACTGGAATGAGCCGCAGACTGACGTGCGCCCTGAAGACTGGAACGAACCGCCGGCCCCGCCTTCCCGACAGGCGCCGCAAGCCGATCAGGCAACGCCGTTGTCAGATGATCTGAGATAGCCTCGGCAGGCTGTCGCAGCGGCCATTCGGCCAGGATAGGACATCTTCTGCCCTGGTCGGGCGCCTATGAAAAACTGTTCGAATCGTGAGTGCGTCGTGTCAGAAATCATTACCACCCCCATTCCACCCGGCAAGCCGGTGTCTGCGGCAAGCGAGGCTCAGGCTCAGGCTGCCGAGGCGATGCTGTTCGGATCACCCAAGGACCGGCTGGATTTTTACCGTCGCGAAATTCAGTACGAGACCACCATCCTCTCCAACCGCACCAACGCCTATCTGTCTGCGCAGTCGTTTCTGGTGATTGCGTTCGCCTCGTCGATGGCCAACATCAACCCGGAATGGGGCAAGTTGTTTACGCTGGTTGTGCCGCCTTTCCTGACGATGTTGGGTCTGATCAGCTCAATGCACGCCTGGCCTGGCATCCGCTCGGCCTATGAAATCATCGATCACTGGCACTTCAAGCAGAGCCAGTTGCTGCACAGTTCGCCCGCCATGGGGCTGGCGTATGACGACTCCCCGTTGTTCAGCGAGCATGAGTCGAGCGAGAAGGGCTATCGCAAGTCGTTGATGTTCTCGATGCGAACCCCTTGGCTGTTCAGCGGTTTCTGGTTTTTGCTGGGCGCCTTTTCGATTTACGCGCAGGTCAGCGGCTCGCCGTTTTGAGTCAGTCGCAGGCAGGCATGCCACCGTTGGCAATTGACACCACCGTGGGATGGATGCAAACGCTCTGCGGCCTTGCTATCGTGTCGGGCGAATTTGAACCCAGTTGAACAAACGCGATGATGTGCAAGTGATGTTGTCTTGACACCATCGCCGCCAGCCGGTATCTGTGCGCGTCATTCCGGTTTAGTGCTGTCTTGTGCAGCATGACCTAGACTCACGCTCTCACCATCCATTACCCAATTTGCCGCGTCCCTCAGCCGATGCAGTCGCCAAGACGCGTCGATTAAGGGAGTCACAGGAGTTTCGTCACATGGCAGTACTGCAGCAGCGCACCGTCAACGCATTGAAGACATCCGATGCACAACTGACCAGTCAATGGCTGGCGGACCTGGAGCAGAGCGGCACCTCCCGCAATCTCAAGGCGGAAGACCTCAAACAACAGACTTCCGAGTTTCTGCGCCTGCTGACCAGCGTGACAGAGCGTGGCTCGTCGTTGAGCATTACCTCCGCTGAGTGGGACGAAACCCGTCAATTTCTGGAAAAGCTGTCCCATAACCGCGCGATCGTGGGCCAGGATTCGCAGCAGACCGCCAACTTTATCTTCTCGCTCAAAGGCCCGCTGTTCTCGATGTTGCAGGCCGAATATGCCGATGAGCCGTCGTTGATGGCGGAGCAACTGTGGGAAATCTCGCAATTGCTCGACGCGCTGGGCATGCACACCATCCGCACTTTCCAGAAATCCCGCGAAGCGGTGATCAAGCGTCAGCAGGAAGAATTGCTGGAGCTGTCAACGCCCGTGGTCAAGCTGTGGGACGGCGTGCTGGCGCTGCCGATGATCGGCACTCTGGATTCGCAGCGCACCCAAGTGGTGATGGAATCGTTGTTGCAGCGCATCGTCGACACCGGTTCGGAAATCGCCATCATCGACATCACCGGTGTGCCGACGGTCGACACCCTGGTAGCCCAGCACTTGTTGAAAACAGTCACCGCCATTCGCCTGATGGGTGCCGATTGCATCATCAGCGGCGTGCGTCCACAGATTGCCCAGACCATCGTGCACCTTGGGCTTGACCTGCAAGGTGTGGTCACTAAAGCCAATCTGGCCGATGCCCTGGCCCTGGCGTTGCGTCGTCTGGGCGTCACCGTCAGCAAGGCGGTGTAAACCCATGGAACGCATACCCATTTTGCAGATGGGTGACTTTTTGTTGGTCACCATCCAGGTTGACATGCACGACCAGTTGGCCCTGACGCTGCAGGACGATCTGTCCGAGCGCATCAGCAGCACGTCGGCGCGTGGTGTGTTGATCGACATTTCGGCACTGGACATGGTGGATTCCTTCATTGGCCGCATGATCGGCATGATTTCCGGGTTGTCGCGCATAATGGACGCCGAAACCGTCCTGGTCGGCATGCAGCCTGCGGTGGCCATTACTCTGGTCGAACTGGGTATGACGCTGCCGGGTGTCAGCACTGCGCTGAACGTTGAGCGAGGCATGAAACTGCTGCGCGAGCGGGCGTATTCGCAATGAACGTGCGCAGCAGTGGCAGTCAGGCGATTCGTATCGAACAGGATGTCGTGCTGGCGCGTCAGACCGCGCGCAAATTGGCTCAGGAGTGCGGCCTGCGCTTGATCGACCTGACCAAACTGGTCACTGCGGTGAGCGAACTGGCGCGTAACACGATGGTGTATGGCGGCGGCGGCGATATGGACTGGGAGATTGTCGAAGACGGCATCCGCGTCGGGCTGCGCCTGACCTTTCGCGACGAAGGTCCGGGCATTCCCGATCTGAAGCTGGCCATGACCGATGGCTGGACCTCCGGTGGTGGCCTGGGCCTGGGATTGACCGGCGCCAAGCGCCTGGTGGACGATTTCGAGCTGGACACCGCACCCGGTAAAGGTACCCGGGTGATGATCGCCAAATGGACCTGAACCTACGCACCAGCCTTACGCTTGTCATACCCGTCGAAGACAGCAGCCAGGTAGGCCACGCCCGACGCACTGCCCAGAAACTCGCTGAGGATCTGAACTTCAGTGCCATTGATGCAGGCCGGGTGGCGCTGGTCGTCACCGAGCTGGCGAGCAATATTCTCAAGCATGCCCGCAGCGGAGAATTGCACGTGCGCACCGTGGTCACGGCTCACTCTGCCGTGCAGGGCGTCGAAGTAGTTGCCGTGGATCGGGGGCCTGGCTTCAATCTGCAGGCGAGCCTGGAAGACGGGTTCTCCACCCGTGGCACCCAAGGCATTGGCCTGGGGTCGATCCAGCGTCAGGCCGATGTGTTCGACGTGCACACCGACAGCCGCGGGACGGTCCTGCTCACGCGTTTCTACCCCAAGGGCTCATCGTTCAAAGACTTGCGCATGGGCGTGACGCAGCATTCGTTGCGTCAGGACCCTGCCTGTGGCGATGTCTGGGGCCTGGCCATTGACGGACTGCGTCTGAGCGTTCTGGTGATAGATGGCCTGGGGCATGGCGAGGATGCCCAGGCGGCGGCAATGGCCGGCGCCGATGCGTTTCATCGTCAGCCCTTTGCCACGCCTGCGTGGCTGCTCGAAGACATGCACCACCAGATGCGCGGCAGTCGTGGTGGGGCAGTGGCGGTCGCTCAGTTCGAGGGTGATACTCAGGGCGTGAAATTCATCGGTATCGGCAACATCGGTGCGACGCTGATCAACCCCGAGAAAACCCGGGGTCTGGTTTCCCATCCGGGCATCGTCGGGCTGCAATTTCGCAAGCATCAGGCCTTCGATTACCCGCACTGCGCCGGGCAGCTTTTGATCATGTACAGCGATGGGCTGCAATCTCGCTGGAATCTTCGTGATTATCCGGGTCTGATGTTTCGGCACCCGGCTATTATCGCGGCGGTGCTGCACCGCGATTTTTGTCGCTCAACGGATGATGTAACGGTTTTGGTAATCGCTCTGGAGACGCTTGATGTCTGATAATTGCGCTCATGATGCACCTGATGAGTCTCAGGAACTCAAGCGACTGCGTGAAGAAGCCGCCGCGCTGCGCAGCGAATTGGACGAAACCAATCAGGGCGTGCTGGCGTTGTACGCCGAGCTTGACACCCAGGCGGAGCAACTGCGCCAGGCCTCGGACCTCAAGAGCCGTTTCCTGTCGTACATGAGCCACGAGTTCCGCACGCCCCTGGGCTCGATCCTGAGCATCGCCAGCCTGCTGACCGATGAGCTGGATGGCCCGCTCAGCCCGGAGCAGCACAAGCAGGTGGTCTTTGTCCGCACCGCCGCGCGGGAGCTGAGCGAAATGGTCGATGACCTGCTGGATCTGGCGAAGATCGAAGCCGGTCGCATCAGCATTTCTCCGGCCTGGTTCGACATGTTCGACCTGTTCTCGGCGTTGCGCGGGATGTTCCGGCCCATCGTAGATGCCTCCACCGTCGACCTGATTTTCGAAAAGCCGGTGGGCCTGCCCCGGCTGTTCACCGATGACAAAAAGCTTGCGCAAATCCTGCGCAACTTCATTTCCAACTCCTTGAAGTTCACTCAACGTGGCGAAGTGCGCGTCTCGGCGCGGCTTGAAGGGCAGGACGCGGTGCGTTTCGCGGTCACTGATACCGGCATCGGCATACCGGTGGAGATGCACGGCGCACTGTTTGAAGACTTCTCCCAGGTCGATTCGCCGTTGCAGAAACGCTTGCGTGGCACGGGTCTGGGCTTGTCGTTGTGCAAGCGTTTCGCCCAATTGCTGGGCGGGCATGTCGGGGTAGAAAGTGAGCCCGGAATCGGCTCGACGTTTTTCGTGATTATCCCGTTGGCGCTTGCTCAGGAGCACAGCGATGAAACGTGACAGCCGTTTGCTGATCGTTGATGACAACGCCGCTACGCGCTATGCGCTGCGCCGGCGCATGGAACGTCAGGGATTCATCGTGCTCGAGGCAGGGACCGGCACCGAAGGCCTCGAAATGATCGCCGCCGAACTGCCGGACGCCTTGATTCTGGACGTCAATCTTCCGGACATGAGCGGTTTCGACATCGTGCGCATGCTGCGTGTGGCACCACGTACCGCATTGCTGCCGGTGGTGCACGTGTCGGCTGCTTCGATCCAGACTGGCGACATCGTGACCGGACTTGAAGCGGGTGCCGATGCGTATCTGGTGCACCCGGTTGACCCGGATGTGCTGCTGGCCACATTGCGCACGTTGTTGCGCGTGCGTGATACCGAATACGCGCTGCGTGAAAGCGAAGAACGGTTTCGCGAGATTTTCGTCAACGTCTCGGCGCCCATCGCGGTCATCGACAAGACGCTCAAGGTTCTGGAGTGCAACCACGCATTTGCCCAACTGATTGCCCATGACGCTCCTGAGACCGGTCTGGCGCAGAGTTTTGCCGACGATCAGAGCACCGTGCTCCAGGGGCTGCGCGACGCCCTGAAGGAGGATGAGCGCTGGAAAGGCACGTTGAGCATGCGGGTCAAGGGCGACATCCGTGAGACTGAATGGCAAGTCTCACCCTACCGCATGCCGGGTCTGAGCCTGGTGTTTGTCGAGGACGTCACCGAGCAGCGCCGCCGTGAGCAGTCGCAACGCCAACTGCTTGATTCGGTCAGTAACCAGCTGGCCCATGAAGTCGCCGAGCGCGCTCGCAGTGAGGCGCTGTTGCTCCAGGCGCAAAAAATGGACGCCATCGGCAAACTCACCGGCGGCATCGCCCATGACTTCAATAACCTGTTGACGGGCATCACCACCGGCCTTGAGCTGATCAAAAAGCGCACCCAGGATAATCGCCCGGACAAGGTGTTGAACTACGCCGATGCAGCGCTGGCCTCGGCTCGCAGCGCCGCCGCGTTGACCCACCGCTTGCTGGCGTTCGCCCGCCAGCAGCCGCTCGACGCCCGGCCCATCGACATCAACAAGCATGTGCGCTCGGTAGAGGACCTGCTCAGCCGGACGATCGGCAAGCGCGTCACGCTGACCCTGGAACTGACGTCAAAAAGTGCGGTAGCGCTGGTGGACTCAAGCCAACTTGAAAGTGCCGTGCTCAATCTGGTGATCAATTCCCGGGACGCTTTGCCCAACGGCGGCAACATCTGGATCACCACGTTTGAGGCCTATTCCCAGGGCAGTCCGCGACTCAAGGATGGCCCTTATATCGCGCTGACCGTGCGCGATGACGGCATGGGCATCGAGCACCATGTGATCGACAAAGTGTTCGACCCGTTTTTCACCACCAAGCCGCTGGGTGAAGGCACTGGCCTGGGTTTGTCTACGCTGTACGGCTTCGCCCGCCAGTCCGGCGGCGACGTGCACATTCGCAGCGTCGTCGGCCACGGCACCGAAGTGACGCTGATGCTTCCAGCCGGAACCGATGACATGGTCGCGCCACCGGAAAAATCCGCGCCCGTGGCTCCAGGCGCCGGGGAGCACATTCTGATCGTGGAAGATACGGCGTCGGTGCGTATGTTCGTCAATGAGGTGCTGGTCGATGCCGGTTACCGCTGTACTCAGGCGGCGGACGTGCACACCGCGCTGGCGCTGCTGGAAAACGACAATTCCATCGATTTGTTGCTGACAGACGTCGGGATGCCGCACATGAATGGCCGAGAGCTGGCACAATTGTCGCGCCGCTGGAGATCGAGTCTGCCGGTCCTGTTCATGACCGGTTACGCCGAAAACGCCCTCAATCGCCAGGATTTTCTCGGTGAGCGCATGGACATGATCGTCAAGCCGTTCCAGCTCAATGATTTTCTTGAGAAGGTCAGTCGCATGCTTGACAGCAAACAGGGCTGAGCCGTAATCGCGCCGGCTGTCGACCCATTTCCCCAAAGCGTTCAGGCGCCGAACTTCGGGGGTTCATCGAAACGCCCACCGCTCACCGCCTGATCGGGACCTGAAGGAGAACCGGTTTTGCTTCACAACGCGAACGACCAAGACTTGCAGAGCGCCATCGATAATTGCGCTCGCGAACCGATACAGATTCCCGGCAGCATTCAGCCCCATGGCTTCTTGCTGGTGATCGATGAGTCGACCATGCGCATTGTTCAGGTCAGTGCCAACGTCGAGACCTGGCTGGGCCTGCAGACAAGCGAGCTGATTGGCGCAGCGCTCAATGGTGTCATTCACCAGGTAGATCGCCTGGCCGCCGTGCTCAAAACCCTCCCCGATGACGACCAGAATCCCTTCCATGTGGGTGAAGTCAGCTTCCGTAATGGCAGCCGTGCCGGCACGCCGATCGACATGATGGTGCACCGGCACGATCAGGTGTTGATCGCCGAATTCGAGCCCGCCAGCGACATGACCGGCGCGTACCGCAATGTCTATCCGCTGATGCGCACCTTCGTCGGACATATGGATGAGGCGGAGTCGATCGACGAGCTGTGCAAGCGTTCGGTTGAGCAGATCAAGCGCATCACCGGCTTCGGGCGGGTTAAATCCTATCGGTTCGACGAGGAAGGCAACGGCCACGTCAACGCCGAAGCGGTCGATGCCGATTATCCCAGCTACCTGGGCCTGACCTTTCCGGCGTCGGACATTCCGCCGCAAGCGCGGGCCCTCTATGTCGCCAACCGGATTCGCGTCATTGAAGATGCGCATTACCAGCCTTCGGTATTGGTGCCCACCGATAACCCGCTGACGGGCAAGCCGCTGGATTTGAGTTTTGCCGCGCTGCGCAGTGTGTCGCCGGTGCACCTGCAGTACATGCGCAACATGAAAACCATCGCCTCGATGTCGATATCGATCGTAGTGCGCGGCCAGTTGTGGGGTCTGATTTCCTGTCACCACGCCAGCCCGCGTTCGGTACGCTTTCAATCGCGCACCGCCTGCGAACTGCTGGGCAGCGCGCTGTCCTTGCAGATCGAGACCAAGGAAGCCCAGGCCGACAGTCAGCGGCTGCTCAGTCTGCGGCGGCAGATCGTGCAAATGCTGGCCGCCATGGCGGACCTGGACAGCGTAAACCTGGGGCTGCGTTCGGTTCCTCAGGTACTGCTCAATTTCGTGCGCGCGTCCGGTGCCGCCGTGGTGTCGGGATCGACCGTGGATGTTTACGGCCAGACGCCACCCCGCGAACACATCGTTGCGCTGACCGAATGGCTGACCTCGCGCAGCGATGCCGACGTGTTCGTCTGCGATAACGTGAGCCGCGATATCCCTCAGTTACCCCAGCTGGCCGAGTCGGTGGCGGGGGTGTTGGCGGTGGCGATTTCCGAGCTGCATTCCAATTTCATCCTGTGGTTCAAGCCCGAACGCACCCGACTGGTGAACTGGGCCGGCAAGCCGGAAAAATCGGTCAGTGCCAGTGGTGCGCTCAGTCCGCGTCATAGCTTCGACAGCTGGCAGCAAACCGTGAGCGGTTTCTCCGTGCCGTGGGACGCCCTGGACACCGAAGGCGTGGTTGAACTGCGCGCCGCGGTGCTGGGCATCGTGCTGCGCAAAGCCGAGGAGATGGCTGAACTGGCCCAGGAACTCAAGAAATCCAACAAAGAGCTTGAAGCGTTTTCCTACAGCGTCTCCCATGACCTGCGCGCGCCGTTACGCCATATCGCAGGCTATGCCGAGCTGCTGGGCGACATCGAGTCCAACAAGTTGTCGGAACGCGGCCAGCGCTTTCTGGACAATATCGGCGAATCCGCGCGCTTCGCCGGCACGCTGGTCGACAACCTGCTGAGCTTCTCGCAGATGGGCCGTTCGGCCATGCGTTTTTCGGAAGTCGATCTGCACGCATTGGTAGAGGCGATTCGGCGGGAAATGTACCCGGACTATCACGGGCGGGCGATCGAGTGGGTGATTGCACCGACGCTGCCGGTGATGGTGGCCGACGCCGCGCTTCTGCATCTGGCATTGCGCAACCTGATTTCCAACGCCATCAAGTACTCGCGCAACAGCGATCCGGCAATCATCGAGATCGGTACCTATGAAGTCGATGGGCAAAGCGTGGTCTTCATCCGCGATAACGGGGTGGGGTTCGACATGCAGTACGCAGGCAAACTGTTCGGCGTTTTTCAGCGCTTGCACCGCATGGAGGAGTTCGAGGGCACCGGCATTGGCCTGGCCAGCGTGCGCCGTATCATCGAGCGCCATGATGGCCAGGTCTGGGCCGAAAGCCAGTTAGGGCAGGGGGCGACGTTCTTTTTTACCCTGCCCCCACGCAGTCTTACCGTAACCCTTTGAGTGTCCGAGGAGACGCCCAATGTTGAAACCTATTGTTCTGGTCGAAGATAACCCCAACGACCTCGAATTGACCCTGGTGGCGCTGGAGCGCAGCCAGCTGGCCAATGAAGTGATTGTCCTGCGCGACGGCGCCGAGGCACTGGATTACCTGTTCCGCCGCAATGCCCACAGCGATCGCAAGATCGGCAACCCGGCCGTGTTGCTGCTGGACCTCAAGCTGCCCAAGGTCGATGGTCTGGAAGTGCTCAAGGCCATTCGTGAGTCCGAAGAGCTGCGCAGCGTGCCAGTGGTCATGCTCACCTCATCGCGCGAAGAACCCGATTTGCAACGTGCCTACGCATTGGGAGTGAACGCTTACGTCGTCAAACCGGTCGAATTCAAGGAATTTGTGTCGGCCATCTCCGATTTGGGTATTTTCTGGGCCGTGCTCAACGAACCGCCACCCGGTTCGCTGCGTCTGACTCGCCGGCCCGCTTCCTGACGACTGACTTACCCGACGCGGCCTGCCATCTGGACACACTGACAGAGGCGCCAGTCTTTTCGATATTACCGACGATCATTCATGCCGCTATCGCTTCTTAAGTTGCTCCTGGTTGAAGACAGCCCTAACGATGCAGAGCTGACACTGCTTACCCTGGAACGGGCCGGGCTGAAAATTGAGTCGACGCTGGTCTACGACCACCACGGCGTTGAACGGGCGTTGTCGGCGCAACATTTCGATCTGATCCTGTGCGATTTCCTGTTACCCGGCTCCTCTGGCGCCGAAGTCCTGCACTGCGCCCTGCGCGTGGCGCCGCACATTCCCTTTATCTTTTTGTCCGGGATTTTCGGTGAGCAGCACGCCGTCGAAATGATGCGCCTGGGCGCCGTCGATTACGTTCTCAAGCAAAACCTGAAGATGCTGCCCAAGGCGGTCAATCGCGCGGTGGCCGAGGTACGTGAGCGGGAGAAACGCCGCCGCGCCGAGGAAACGTTGCAGGATGCCGAGGTGCGGGCGCATCTGGCCATCGAAGCCGCTGAAATGGGCGTCTGGACCTACGAGCCGCTGAGCGCAACGCTGTTTTGGGACGAGCGCTGCAAAGCCCTGCACGGTTTGCCCTTCGACGCTCACGTCGATATGGACTTCATGTTCGAGCACTGCCATCCCGATGACCGCGCCATGCTGCGCTGCAAAGTGGATGCCGCACTGCACGCAGACACCGGGTTCCAGGCTGAGTACCGTCTGTTGGTGGAGGGCGATGGCGAACGCTGGGTGTTTTCCAACGGCAGGTCGCTGTTCGAAGACGGCGAGTGCGTGCGCTTCACCGGGGTCATCCAGGACATCAGCGAACGCAAGCGCACCACCCAGGCGCTGCATCAGCTCAACGAAACCCTGGGCGAGCGTGTGGTGCAACGCACCCGAGAGCGCGACCGCACCTGGGAACTGTCCCGGGAACTGCTGGGCGTGCTGCGTTTCGATATGACCCCCATTGCCCTGAACCCTGCGTGGGAGGCGACTTTGGGCTGGAGCCGTTCGGAGTTGACCGATCAACGGCTGCGCGATCTGGTTCATCCGGATGATCTGCTGGCCACGCTGCACGAGACCGAAAATGTCGGCGGCGGCAATGTCACCACCAGGTTCGTCAACCGCATGCGTCATGCCCATGACGGTTATCGCTGGTTGTCCTGGACGATGGTCCCGGACGACGGGTTGATGTATGCCGCTGTGCGGGATATCACCAGTGAGCGCGCTGTGCTCGATGAGTTGGCGGCGACCAACAAGCGCTTGCGTGAGCAAATCAAGGAGCGGGAAAAGGTCGAGGCAGCGCTGCAGCAGATGCAACGGCTGGAAGTGGTGGGGCAGTTGACGGCCGGCGTCGCCCACGACTTCAACAACCTGCTGACGGTGATCCTCACCAGCGCCAGCTTTCTTGCCCGGGATCTGGAAAAGGGCGTGTTCACCAAGTCCGTCAGCCGCCTGCAGAACATCAAAGAGGCCGGCGAGCGCGGTGCCAAGCTCACCAGTCAGTTGCTGTCTTTTTCCCGTCGGCAGCGCCTGGAACCTGTGCCGCTGAGCCTCAATCACACCATCGAGGGCATGCGTGAGTTGCTGGCCCGGGCATTGGGTGGCAGCGTCTGGGTCCAGACCTCGCTGGCTGATGACTTGTGGAGTGCGCTGGTCGATCCGACCCAGACTGAGATGATCATCCTTAACCTTGCAATCAACGCCCGGGATGCGATGGTTCAGGGCGGCGAGCTGAGCCTGAACACTTACAACGAAATGGTTTACCGCTTGCCGCAACGCCCCGAGGACCCGGAACCGGGGGCTTATGTGGTGCTGTCGGTAGAGGACAGCGGTTCGGGCATGAGCGAGGAAGTGCTGGCCAAGGCGTTCGAGCCCTTTTTCACCACCAAGGAAGTGGGCAAGGGCTCAGGCCTTGGGCTGGCGCAGGTGTTTGGCTTTGCCAAGCAGTCGGGCGGCGGGGTCAGCATCGTCACCGAGCAAGACGTCGGCACGACGATCAAAGTCTATCTGCCGAGCATTCCGGATACGGTGCAACGGCTGAGCCAGCAGCCGGCGCTGCCTGAGCGCACTGCCCGTGGGATGACCGATCGCACCATCTTGCTGGTGGACGACGACATCAATGTCCGTGCCGTGACAGCGATGATGCTCGATGCGCTGGGATACGCGGTGATCGAGGCCGAGGACGGCAATGATGCGCTGAAAAAGATCGACAGTAGCGTGGACCTGTTGCTCACCGACTTCGCCATGCCCAACATGACCGGTGCCGAACTCGCGGGTATTGTCGCCCGCACCTATCCGCAGTTGCCGATTGTGTTTATCACCGGTTTTGCCGACACCGATATCCTGAATGTCGATCAGCAATTGATCGTGCAAAAGCCGTATCGCGAAGAAGAGTTGGCCGCCAAGCTGGCTCAAGCGTTTGAGGCCAGGAAAGTCGAACCGATCTAGTCCTCCCGCAATGCCGATGCGCAACGCCCACGCTTGTCATTCAAAGCATGGCCGCTGCGCTACAGGCATTCGCGCACGGCTTTCTCCAGATTGTTATGCACCAGAGAAGACAGCGGCGTGCGCTGATAGAGGAAGACGCGGGTATTGGGGTTGCCTTTGTAGACTTCGAGAATCTCGTCGGCGGCGATCTTGCTGGAGATCAGGATTTTGAAGTGGTTCTTGCTTTCAGTCAGGGTCGCTTCCGGTTTGGCTTTCTGCCATTTCGGGTACACGCACGCCACGTAGTCGGCGGGCGTCTTCTTTGTATCCAGATTGACTGATGGGTTATTCGGGGTAGAACCACAGCCTGCCAGTACCAACGAAAGGGAACTGGTCATCACTAGAAAGCGCATCAATTTCATCCTGAAACCGTCGATGGATCTTATGGTAGCGGCACATCGAGGTGCGCGCGTTCAAAGCGGCCTATGTTGAATGGCTGCCGGGAAAATAGGAAGAAGGCATCAGGTGTTATCAATGCTCGCCGCACTGTGTGTGTTGCGAACTAGGCTCAGAATTGCTCTTGGATGGTGGCCGCTTTGACCAGATCCGCGAAGAAGAAATAACGGTTAACCGCGAATACAGTGACGGCGGTGAGAGCGACGATGTTGAGTGCGTGAATGAGCATGGCGAGTAGTCCGGTGCAGTGGGCGTGCTCGCTATGTTACGCACATGAGCGCGAATCAAAACCAACCCGGATTCATGGTGGTCATTAACGAGATTGATAGAGCATGTTCAGCGTTCCAGGCCGCAGCGATGTTGATCCCTATGGTTCTGAGATCGCGCCTCGCGTCCTTACGATCATGCGGCATTGGTTATAACGATAGATCGTTTCGATATAGGTGGTTTATAAGAACCTCGCTATGCTGCGGGCCAGTTTTTTACCGCTGTCACGCAGGTGTTGGGTATCGCAATGGATTTTGGCAATGCAGGGTTCGTCGTCGCAGGCCTGGTGGTCGGGTTTATCGTTGGCATGACCGGAGTAGGTGGCGGCTCGTTGATGACTCCTATTTTGCTGTGGTTCGGAATCAACCCGGCCACTGCCGTCGGTACAGACCTGCTCTACGCGGCCATCACCAAAAGCGGCGGCGTGCTGGTTCACAAGAAAAACGACAATATCGACTGGTCCATCACCGGCTGGCTGACTCTGGGCAGCGTACCGGCGGCGGCATTGACGCTGTGGTACCTGAGCACCTTGCACACGGCGCCAGACGCCATGAACCTGGTCATCAAGCAGGCGCTGGGGATTGTGCTGCTGCTGACGGCCCTGGCCATTTTCTTCAAGAAACGCTTGCTCGCGTTCGCCCAGAAACATGCCGGTGATTACCGCATGAGTGCCCGCACGCTGAACGTGATGACAGTCATCACCGGTGTGGTGCTCGGCGTGATGGTCGCGCTGACGTCCATCGGCGCAGGGGCATTGGGGACTGTCGCGTTGTTCTTGCTGTACCCGTTTCTCGATACCCGCCGGCTGGTGGGCACGGAAATCGCCCATGCCGTGCCGCTGACGCTGGTAGCCGGGCTAGGTCACGCCAGCATGGGCAACATGGATTGGTCGATGTTGTGCTTTTTGCTGATGGGTTCGTTGCCCGGGATTTACATCGGCAGCCATCTGACCGGTCGGATTCCCGACCACATTCTGCGGCCGTGTCTGGCGGTGATGCTGGTGACGATTGGCTATAAGCTCGCCTTCTAGCAAGCATCGCAGGTCCTTTAGGAGCAAACGTGTTGGCGAGCCGATTCTGGATTGAAACCTGATTGACCGTCTCGGGAACACGTTCGCTCCTGCGCGGGCGTTACGCATGAGGCTTGCTGCCGCGCTTTGCATCGCGAATAAACCGCTCATCCACGCCCTAAAGGACCTGCACCGATGGACGTCATCGCCGCCCCCGCACTGATTCGCCTGACGACCGATCGCCTGATCCTGCGCCCACCGCAGCTAACGGACGCCCCGGCGATTCAGCAGTTCTGCATCACCAATCGACACCACCTCCAGCCATGGCAACCTTTGCGCCCGGCCGGTTATTTCGGTCTCAAGGCCGTTGAAAAGCGCATTGCCCACGTCGAGCAGGAACGTCTCGCTGGACGTGCCTTGCACCTTCTGGTCTTGACCCATAGCGGCGACGATGCGCCGGAACAGATCGTCGGCGAATGCAACTTCAGCAACATCGTGCTCGGCGTCTTTCAAGCTTGCCAACTGGGTTATGCGTTGGCGGCACACGCCCAGGGCAGGGGGCTGATGAGCGAAGCGTTGCGCGCCGCCATCGCTTACGCGTTCGATGAATTGGCCCTGCACCGAATCATGGCCAACTACCTGCCACACAACCAACGCAGCGCCCGGGTTCTCACTAACCTCGGTTTCGAGCGCGAAGGCCTGGCCCGTGGTTATTTGAAAATCAATGGTGAGTGGGCCGATCACGTCCTCACCTCGCTGATCAATCCCCAGGCACGCTGAACTGACTCAACGGCCGCTCCAGCCCCAGGTGTTCACGCAGCGTCGAGCCTTCGTACCGGGTGCGGAACAGCCCACGCCGCTGCAACTGCGGCACCACCTGATCCACAAAATCGGTGAGGCTGTCAGGCAGATAGGGTGGCATCACGTTGAAGCCGTCACAGGCACGGCTTTCGAACCACTCCTGCAGATCATCGGCAATCTGGCTGGCAGTCCCCGTCAGCACCCGGTGCGAGCGGCTGCCTCCAAAGCGCTTGCCCAGTTGACGCAAGGTCAGGCCTTCGCGCTGAGACACCTCCTGCACCAGCTTGAAACGGCTTTGGTTGCCGCGAATGTTTTGCACATCCGGTAGCGGTTCATCCAGCGGATACACCGAAAGGTCGTGGTTCATGCTGTCCGACAGCAATGCCAGCCCCGCCAACGGGTGTACGTTCTCCTCCAGTTCGGCAAAACGTTGCTGGGCTTCGTCCCGGCTTGCGCCCACGAACGGCATCACGCCGGGCATGATCTTCAATGAGCCTGCTCCACGGCCTTGCGTCAGCAGGCGCTGATTGACCACCCGATAGAAATCCTGCGCTTTCTCAATATTCGGTTGGGCGGTGAAGATGACATCGGCGACGCTGGCGGCGAAGTCCTGGCCGGTGTCAGAGGAGCCCGCCTGAATCAATACCGGTCGCCCTTGAGGCGAACGCGGCACATTAAGCGGTCCGCGCACGTCGAAGAACTCACCGCTGTGATCGAGGTAATGCACGCGGTCCGGGTCGGCGAACTCGCCGTTTAGCTTGTCGTGAACCAACGCCTCATCCTCCCAGCTGTCCCATAGACCTACTGCCAGCTCGACGAATTCTCGCGCGCGGCGATAACGTACTTCGTGGTCCAGGATAGGCTCGCGGCTGAAATTCAGCGCTTCGCCATCGTTGGTGGAGGTGACGATGTTCCAGCCGATCCGGCCATCGCTCAGGTGGTCCAGCGTTGCGAATGTGCGAGCCAGGGCATACGGGTCATTGAAAGTGGTAGACGCCGTGGCGGCCAGACCGATGTGCGACGTGGCGCCGGCCAGCAACCCGAGGAGTGCCACCGGGTCCAGGCGTGGGCTGGCCAGATAGCGCACGCTGGTCTGCAGATCATTGCCATAGCGATCCGACAAGGCCAGGCGGTCCGCGAAAAACAGGTAATCGAATTTTCCACGCTCGGCGGTCTGCGCCAGCGCTTTGTACCAACCTGCACGCGTCAGCTGCGACGGGTCGGCTTCGGCCAGTCTCCAGGCTGACGCGTGATGGCCGACGCCCATCAGAAACGCGCCCATGTGCATGTGCCGAGTCATTGGACGTGCTCCAGATTGATCACGGCATCGGCCACGTGAACCGGTTTTGGAATCAGCTGATGACGAAAGAACGCATCGGCCACTTGCTGCTGGTCAGCGATGACTTTGTCACCCAGCGGGAAATGCACGCCCCATGGCTGGCGGGCGAGGGCACGTTGCCAGACCGGCACCGGCACTTTGGTGTCTTCGCTGAGCAAACGGGCGATTTCATCGATATGGTCTTTGGCATAAAGCTCGGTGGCGTTGAGCTCATTGAGCACCGTGGCAAGGGTTTCGGGGTAGCGCTCAGCGAACGGACGGGGCGCGATATAAAAGCTGTACTGCACCGGCAACGTACGCGCGGTGATCAGAGGGCGGGCGCCGCTGGCAAGCTCGGTGTCGGCCAGCCGTGGATCGGGTACCACCCACGCCTGAACATCGCCCCGTTCAAAGGCGGCGCGGCCTTCGCTGTAACCCAGATAGGCCTCATCGATATCCGTCAGTGTCAGGTTGGCCTGCTCCAGCGCGGCGATCAGCAGGTATTGACCGGCCGAACCCTTGGCGACCGCAACGCGCTTGCCTTTCAAGTCGCTCAGGGATTTGGCGCTGGAAGCCTTGGGCACCAGGATGGCGTAGTTGTCTTTATAGGGTTCGCTGTAGCCGACGTAGGTCACGTCCGGCGCTGCACCGGCCTGGGCAATCACCGGTGGCGTAGCCCCCACGAAACCGATATCGATGTCACCGCTGTTGATGCCTTCGACCAGTGGAGGACCGAAGGCGAACTCGCGCCAGATCACTTTGACGCCTTGGGTCGATAGCGCTTTTTCCAGGGTGCCGCGATTTTTCAATACCACCAGGCTGTTGCCTTTCTGATACCCGACGCGGAGTTCTTTCGGGTACTGCGGCGCGGTGTCGGCGAGCGCTGTGTTTAAACCGACCAGAGCTATCAGTGTCGTGGCCAGCAGCCATTTCGCTTTGCTGTACATCATTTTTCGCTTTGCCCCTTGCAATGAGAAGTCAACGCTTTGAGTTACAAATAGTTGTCCACGGAAAGCGTGAATATGTCTGTGGATAACTGGCTGAACGCCTGTAAATCAGCGGCCTATCAAGTGGTGATCGTTTAATGATCAGTTTTTGCTATTAGTGACATTGCTCAAATCAATCGTTCTAAGGGCACTCATTCGAAGGCCTCGCTGAACGAGGTGTCGATCACACTTTTGGTGTCGATTGCCTTGGGCAGTGCGCCGGTTTGCACCAGAAAATCAGCCGTGGCCTGGTAGTCCGCTGCCGCTCCTGCGTCAACGGGGCCGACGCTCATGTCCGCCTGACCAATCCAGTGCCGGGATACCGCCTGATCCAGATTGGCCTTGCTGGCCCAGAGATCGGCGTAGGTCTGCTTGTTGGCCTGAACCCAGGCGCGGGCTTTCTTCAATCGGCCGAGAAAATCGGCGATGGCCGCGCGTTTGGGTTCTATGGCGTTGGCGTTGGCGGCGATGCTCGACAGGCCCGGCATCAGGCCCCGCGCGGTGATGATCGGGCGTGCTCCGGAAAACACCTGTTGCTGGGAAATGTACGGTTCCCATACCGGGAAGGCATCGATACTGCCTTGGGGTAGCGCGGCGGCGGCGTCGATGGGCATCAGTTTGACGAACTCGACGTAGTCCTTGGGCAGACCGGCTTTTTCCAGCGCTCGCAGGGTCAGTTGCTGACTCCATGCGCCTGGCCAGTACGCGACCTTTTTACCCTTGAGGTCCTGTATGGTCTTGGCCGGGGAATCCTTGGGCACCAGCAGCGCGATGGTGTCCGGGTTCTGGCGTGATACCCCGATCAGCTTGACGGCCGCCCCCTTGGCCGCAAGGAAGATAAAGCCTGAGTCCCCGAGAAAACCCAGATCCAGTGCGCCGGCTTCGAGACCTTCGGCCACGGGGGCGGCGGATTGGAAATGCTTCCAGTCGACGGTGTAGGGCGCATCCTTGAGTACCCCGGACGCCTCGACGGAGGCGCGAACGTTGTAGTAGTTCTGATCGCCGACCACGAGCGTGATCGGGGCAGCGGCGTGCGCGAAAGGCGCAGCTATAGCCAGAGCCGCCAGGCTGAAACGGAATAGGAAACGCAGATTCATTGCGGTGTCTCATGGGCGCCGGTCGGGTGTAGGTGGTGCCGACGAATAGAAAGAGGCGCTGCGCAGGGACGCGGCGTAGAGGAGGGGTTGCAGGGGGCATGCCAGTGTGTGAGGGGTGTTATTGCGCCTGATTCGGGCTGCAGGTCACTTGAATCTGTGCTGTGAGGGTTCGAACTGTTCCTGCGCTGTTGCCCAGACAACAGTGGCGAGCAGATATCGAGCTTAAAAAAAGGGGGAAATGACGATGATCAGTCATTTCCCCCGACTAAAAGCTCAAGTTGTCAGGACTCAGCCCACTCGACATCAGTGAGGCCTAACTGCTCGGCTTTTGGTTTGCTGACTTTGGGTACCCGGTCCGACCGGTACTTGGGGATCTGGCCAAAGCCTGCATCCACCGACGCCCAATGCCAAGCCTCAGCGTTGTCCATATTGGCAGCGCTGATATAGAAGCTTTTATATTTTCCATGCAGCAAATAATCGATGCGGTAATGCTTGTACTGTCCCACGCTCGGAGACCTCCCTATCAAACGCTGTCAATTTTCTGAGTCATGTGCGTTTGGAAAATTCCCTTTAAATAATTCTTTGATCACCAGATGGTTACAAGCGGTAGAACGACGACTTTTCGTCGCGTCAAAACTTCGCGAATGGGTGGATAGCGCGAATTGAGATCACTCAAATAATGGTATCGCCCGACGATTGGCATGGAGGAAGTGCACCGGCCGTGCCTTACTACAAGCTCGATTCCAGGACGGGATACGGACATGCAGATTCACAAGCGCGGAGGAAAGTACTGGCTATGGGCGGACTGTTTGCTCGAGGCTGTTGGCTATCAAGCGCGCGGGCAACAGGGGAGCATTATTGATGTCCAGGCTCGCACCAGCCGGGAGGGTTTTACGCAACTATTCATCGGGGTCTATAACGCTGCAGGTCATGTCGTGTTCGAAGAGTTCTATTCGCGACTGTCCGCAGATACCGTCGATGAGGCGTTGAATTGGGCCATTCGGCGCTGCGACGTGCTGGTCGATCGGGGCGTCCCTTTCACTGCACCCCACCGCCTGTGCGCGCACCTGGCGCGGTCAGATCAGACAAACAATGCGTCTGGCGAGTTTGAATGCACCGAACGAGACGCCTATCTGTCGGCGAGCAAAGAGGCGTTCGCGCAGTACGTCAAGGCGAAGACCGCTCTGGTGTCGATCATGCGCGACCCCAGTGCTGATCCGCAGGCCCGCCGCGAACATGCGCAGCGCCTGCATGCGGCCCTCGACGCCTGGGCATCACTGCCACGTCGGTATGTAAACAGCACCGCCAGCCCGTTAACCAAAAAGACGCCCCAGAGGGCGTCTTCGTCGAGTGGCGCGTTACTTGTCGAGGAACTTGAACACGACCGTCTGGGTGTAGGCTTTGCCGGGATCTAGGCGCGTGGAAGGGAATTTCGGCTGATTGGGCGAATCTGGAAAGTGTTGGGTTTCCAGGGTAAATGCACCCCAGTGTGGATAGATTTTCCCTGCTTTGCCCTTCACCGTGCCGTCCAGAAAGTTACCGGTATAAAGCTGCACGCCGGGCTCGGTGGTGAATAACTGCAGGCGACGCCCGGATTTCGGATCGCTGACGTCGGCGGCGAGTTTGCTCACATTGCCTTTGGTATCCAGTACCCAGTTGAAGTCGTAACCCCCTTCGTTGGGCTCGGCGAATTTCAACTGCGCGTTGTCTTCACGAATGCGTTTGCCAAAGGCCACGGGTTTGAGGAAATCCATCGGCGTGCCTGCCACGGGTGCCAGTTCGCCGGTCGGGATCAGCTTGGCGTTGACCGGCGTGTAGTGGGACGCGTGTACGGTCGCCACCTGATCCAGGATGTCGCCGTTGCCAGCGCCCGCCAGGTTGAAATAGCTGTGGTTGGTCAGGTTCAGCACTGTCGGCTTGTCAGTGGTGGCGTGGTACTGAATGCGCAGTTCGTTCTTCTCATTGAGGCTGTACGTGACCTCGGTCTTCAGCGTGCCGGGAAAGCCCATTTCGCCGTCTGCCGACACATAGCTGAGTTTGACGCCGACCGAGTTCTTGTCTTTTACGCTTTCGGCTTTCCAGACTCGCTTGTCGAAACCCTGCGGGCCACCGTGCAGCGAGTTGGTCTTGTCGTTCTGCGGCACTTGATAGCTCTTGCCGTCCAGCGAGAACTTGCCGTCTGCCAGACGATTACCGAAGCGGCCGATGGTGGCGCCGAAATACGAGGTGCCCTTGAGGTAGCCGTCGATGTCATCGAAGCCCAGTACCACGTCCTCGGTCTTGCCGGACTTGTCCGGTACCAGCAGCGATTGCAGCGTGCCGCCGTAGGTGAGGATGGTCGCCTGCATGCCAAGGCTGTTGCGCAGGGTGTATTTCTCGATGGCGGTGCCATCCGGCAATTTGCCGAAGGCGGCGTGTTCGCTGGTCAAGCCAGCGGCGGCATTTGCATGAAGGGCTGCAATCATCAGCGACAGTCCGATTCCGGGGATAAGTTTGTTGCGCATCAGTACCTTCCTTTCTGTTGTTGTTATGGGGGCTGCTATGGAGCTGCATGAATCTGTAGGAGCGAATTTATTCGCGAGCCGGGGTTCGGTGCGATCAGGTATGGCCTCTCGCGAATGAATTCGCTGCTACAGGTCAAATCCGCAATTGGTCATACTAATTGGCACGGGTTAACCCTGCTTGTGGATTTATAGATCAAATCCACTTCCAATTAAAATAAATTGTAATACTATTTAGCCGTGCCCAAGCTTGACGGGCCGCCAGACAGGTGTAGCCCACGATTCTCGGGCTGTACAGCCGTTTGACAGTCAATCATGTGATGATTAGCCTCAAATCGCGGAATGGGCCGCGCACAGGGGCTGAGCAATGAGCAGCAGTTTTCACGCGTCGACAGTGGACCGGCTGGGGGCCTGGATCGTTCAGGGCAGTGTCCTGCCGGGGCAGTCATTAAAGGTCGAGGCAGCGCTGGGCGAAGAGTTTGGCGTGAGCCGTACGGTGATCAGAGAGGCGATAAAAACCCTGGTCGCCAAAGGCATGCTGGAAGTCGGGCCGAAGGTCGGCACGCGGGTGTTGCCGGTGCGCAGCTGGAACCTTTTCGACCCGCAGGTGGTGGGCTGGCTGGCAGACAAAGGCCTGTCCCACAGTTTCGTGAAGGACTTGCTGGACCTGCGTCGGGCAATAGAACCGATGGCGGTTCGCTGGGCTTGCGAGCGTGCCAGTGCCCAGCAGATTGCCGAGATACACGCAGCGTATCGGCTGCTTGAAGCCAGCGTGACGGATCTGGGCGATTACAACCACGCCGACCAGTGTTTTCACGAAGCGGTGCTGGCGGCCAGTCACAACCAGTTCATCGAGCAGATGCTGCCGGCGCTGGGTGCATTACTGGCGATTTCGTTTGAAGTGTCATCGGCAGTACCGGGCGAGTTGGGCCGCACGCTGGCGCTGCACAAAGAGTTGGCGGATGCCATTGCCACGCGCGATTCAGCCCGTGGTGTATGGGCCTGCATGAGTTTGATCGAGAACGCGGACGAGGTGATTTCCCGCTCCTTCGCGCAGCGGAACGCTTAGCAACCAATGCGTCTGTAAGGGCGCAAGCCACTGGCCGCCGACGGTTGGGGCAAACAGCTCGACAACAATAAGAACAGGATGATTTCGATGAAGTGGCTGACTGTCACCGATCAGCGTTTCAAACTGGCAGAAGGTCCTTTCTGGGATGACGCCGAACAGGCGTTGTACTGGGTGGATATCGCCGGTTTCCGGGCCTTGCGGCTGCAACAGGGCCAGTTGCGCCACTGGCAATTTTGCGAGCCGGTCTCAGCCTTCATTCCCACTCTCAAGGGCGATGCTCTGGTCACGCTGGCCAGCGGTGTCTATCGCCTTGATTTGTCTTCTCCCGCCGAGGATCCGGCGTTCACCTTGTTCTGCGTCGCCGACCCTGTGTCTGGCAATCGTGCCAACGAAGCGCGTTGCGACAGGCAGGGACGATTGTGGCTTGGCAGCATGCAAAACAATCTGGATGCCCAAGGCGGCGACTTGCCGGTGGAGCGTCGTTCAGGCGGTTTATTCACCGTAGATGCCCAGGCCCAAGTGCGTCATTTGCTCAGCGACCAAGGCATCGTCAACACGTTGCTCTGGACCGCAAACGACGAAGCGGTGCTGACCGCCGACAGCCTGGACGGGGTGATTTATCGCTATCCGCTGCAGGCAGACGGTGGCCTTGGCGAGCGTACGGTCTGGGCGCCAATGCATGTGCGCGGCGACCCGGACGGCTCGGCCATGGATGCCCAAGGTTACGTGTGGAATGCTCGCTGGGGTGGCCACTGCATCATCCGTTTCGCACCCGATGGCAGTGTCGATCGGGTGATGGAAGTGCCGGTCAGCCACCCCACCAGTTGCGTCTTTGGCGGGCCAGGCATGTCGACGCTTTTTGTCACCAGTGCTCGACCTTCCAGCGGCGCCCAGGAACTGGACGGCGCGGTCCTGGCCATCGAAACGGGTATCCAGGGTTTGGCCTCGCAGCGCTTTGCCGGTTAAGGGCCAAGCTCTGTCACGGCAAGTCGGAGCGGGCGTGACACTCGGTTACATTCGCTCCATTGATATTATGATATGACTGTTCTCAGTCGTTCGACCGCTCACTTTTCCAGTCAGTCGGTTGTCACGACCTCACTGCTGGACGCTGTAGCTATTCAATAAAAATAAGGAGTTAGCTATGTTGAGTCGCCATGGGATTCGTTCCCTGTGCTGTGCCGCCGTTGCCACTGCCATCCTGGGCATGAGTGGTGTCGCCCCCGCTGCCGATAAAGTCAAAATCGGGTTTCTGGTCAAGCAGGCTGAAGAACCCTGGTTCCAGACCGAATGGGCGTTTGCTGAAAAGGCCGGGCAGGAACACGGTTTTGAAGTCATCAAGATCGCCGTGCCTGACGGCGAAAAAACCCTTTCTGCGATTGACAGCCTGGCCGCCAACGGCGCCAAGGGCTTTGTCATCTGCCCGCCTGACGTCTCCCTCGGCCCATCCATCGTGGCCAAGGCCAAGGCCAACGACATGAAAGTCATGGCCGTCGATGACCGTTTCGTCGATTCCAAGGGCAAGTTCATGGAAGACGTCCCGTACCTGGGCATGGCCGCGTTTGAGGTCGGCCAGAAACAGGGTGCCGCCATGGCGACTGAAGCGAAGAATCGCAACTGGGACTGGAAAGAAACCTACGCCGTCATCAATACCTACAACGAGCTGGACACTGGCAAGAAGCGCACTGACGGTTCGGTGGATGCGCTGAAAAAAGCCGGCCTGCCCGAAGACCACATTCTCTTCACTCCGCAGAAAACCCTCGACGTTCCGGGCAGCATGGACTCCACCAACGCTGCCTTGCCTAAACTGCCCGCTGCCGCGAAGAACCTGATCGTGGGCGGCATGAACGACAACACCGTGCTTGGTGGCGTTCGTGCGACCGCTGGCGCCGGCTTCAAGCCAGCGAACGTGATCGGCATCGGTATCAACGGCACTGACGCCATCGACGAACTGAAGAAGAAAGAAAGCGGCTTCTTCGGCTCGATGCTGCCAAGCCCGGACAAAGAGGGCTACAACACCGCCCTGCAAATGTACGAGTGGGTAACCACCGGCAAGGAGCCGGCGAAATACACCGCGATGGACGACGTGACCCTGATCACACGTGCCAACTTCCAGGAAGTCCTGACCAAAATCGGTCTGTGGAAATAACCCCGGCCCCGCGTGTATCGAGTCCAGATGCCTGAGGCTTTCAGGCTGACATTTGCAAGGCCTCGCTCTGCCGCTCATGGCAGAGCGAGAGGAGGGTTCCATGCAACACACAGTTCAACAACCGGTAAGCCAGCCTGCTTCATCGATCGGCGGCAGCCTGCGCTTCAACGGGATCGGCAAGACCTTTCCAGGCGTCAAGGCCCTGTCCGATATCAGTTTTGAAGCCCGGCCCGGCAGCGTTCATGCGTTGATGGGCGAAAACGGCGCGGGTAAATCCACGCTGCTGAAAATCCTCGGCGGCTCGTACCAGCCCAACAGCGGCGACCTGCAAGTCGGCGACCAGACCTACATCTTCAAGTCCACCGCCGACAGCATCGCGGCGGGGATCGCCGTCATTCACCAGGAGCTGCAATTGGTGCCGGAAATGACCGTCGCCGAAAACCTGCTGCTGGGCCACATGCCCAATCGCTGGGGCATGGTCAATCGCCGGGCGATGGTGCGCCGTGGTCGCGAACTGCTCAAAGGCCTGGCCGACGAAATCGATCCGAATACACGCCTGGGGGATCTGTCCCTCGGTCAGCGGCAACTGGTGGAAATTGCCAAGGCCATGTCGCGCAACGCCCATGTCATCGCTTTCGATGAGCCGACCAGCAGCTTGTCGGCCCGCGAGATCGATCGCTTGATGGCGATCATCGTGAAGCTTCGCGATGAGGGGCGAGTGATTCTGTACGTGTCTCACCGCATGGAAGAAATCTTCCGGGTGTGCGACGCCGTGACCGTGTTCAAGGACGGACGTTTCGTGCGCACGTTTGAAGACATGACCGAGCTGGACCATGACCGGTTGGTGACCTGCATGGTCGGCCGCGACATCCAGGACATCTACAACTACCGGCCCCGTCAGCACCAGGGACCGAGCCTGCGGGTCACCGGATTGATGGGGCCAGGCTTGCAGGAGCCGGTCAGTTTTGCGGTGGAGAAGGGCGAAGTGCTGGGCTTTTTCGGCCTGGTCGGCGCCGGGCGTACCGAGCTGTTTCGCATGCTCTCGGGACTCACCCGCAGCCAGGCTGGCACCCTGCAGCTGGAAGGCAAACCGCTGAATCTGAAGTCGCCGCGAGATGCCATCTCGGCGGGCATTCTGCTGTGCCCCGAAGACCGTAAAAAAGAAGGCATCGTGCCGCTGTCCAGCGTGGCAGAGAACATCAACATCGGCGCCCGACCGCGACATGTCAGCTTGGGCTGCCTGATTCAAGGGCGCTGGGAAAAGGAAAACGCCCAGACGCAGATCCGCTCGATGAACGTGAAAACACCCTCGGCCGATCAGCAGATGCTGTTTCTCTCCGGTGGCAATCAGCAGAAGGCGATCCTCGGTCGCTGGCTGTCGATGCCCATGAAAGTGCTGCTGCTGGATGAGCCTACTCGCGGAATCGACATCGGCGCCAAGTCCGAGATCTATCAGATCATTCATAACCTGGCGAGCGACGGCATTGCGGTGATCGTGGTGTCCAGCGACTTGATGGAAGTCATGGGTATCTCCGACCGGATTCTGGTCATGAGCGAGGGCGCCATTACCGGCGAGCTGTCTCGTGAAGAAGCCAACGAATCCCGCCTGCTGCAACTGGCACTGCCGCGCACGCGCGGCTGACACTGGCTAAACGACGTGAAAAATAAAAATGAGGTGCGTATGTCAACCGAATCCAGCCTGACGGCTCCACGCCAAGGCATGAATATGCGTCGTTTTCTCGACGATTGGGCCATGCTCCTGGCCGCATTGGGCATCTTCGTGCTGTGCGCGCTGCTGATCGATAACTTCATGTCGCCGCTTAACATGCGCGGCCTGGGCCTGGCGATTTCCACGGTCGGCATTGCCGCCTGCACCATGCTGTTCTGTCTGGCCTCCGGGCATTTCGACTTGTCGGTGGGTTCGGTACTGGCCTGTTCAGGGGTGATCGCGGGGATCGTGATTCGCGACACCGACAGCGTGTTTTTGGGTGTGTCCGCCGCGCTGGCGCTGGGCCTGGTGGTGGGCTTGATCAACGGCATCGTGATCGCCAAGTTGCGGATCAATGCGCTGATTGCGACGCTGGCAACCATGCAGATCGTTCGCGGGCTGGCGTACATCTTTTCCAGCGGCAAGGCGGTGGGCGTGGGCAACGAGGACTTCTTCGTCTTCGGCAACGGCCAGCTGTGGGGCGTGCCGGTGCCGATCGTCATTACTGTGCTGTGCTTTGTGTTCTTTGGCTGGCTGCTCAACTACACCACCTATGGCCGCAACACCATGGCCATCGGCGGCAATCAGGAAGCCGCGCTGCTGGCCGGGGTTCACGTTGACCGCACCAAAATCATCATCTTCGCCGTGCACGGTTTGATTGGCGCCCTGGCGGGCGTGGTGCTGGCGTCGCGCATGACCTCCGGTCAACCAATGATCGGGCAGGGTTTTGAACTGACGGTGATTTCGGCCTGCGTGCTGGGCGGTGTTTCGCTCAGCGGCGGGATCGGCATGATCCGCCATGTGATTGCTGGTGTGCTGATCCTGGCCATCATCGAAAACGCCATGAACCTGAAGAACATCGACACCTTCTACCAATACGTGATCCGCGGCACGATCCTGCTGCTGGCGGTCATCATCGACCGGATGAAACGCCGTTAGGGCTGAAACTGGCGATGAGGTTCAATCCGGCCTTCAGCTTGCGCAGCGTGGTCGGGTTGTCAGAGCCATATCGCACCCCAAAGCTGTCGCGATATTTCGCGCAATACCCAGGTGCCTGGGTTGAGGACTGCTGCGCAGCCCATCGCCTGCAAGCAAGGCTCCTACGGCCTTCGGCCAGAATCAAAAGCGGAGGTTGCATACCGATGCGATGCGCCGTTCTGGCCGAATCAAAAGCGGAGGTTGCGGGCTGGTGATGATCAAGAAGTGAATGAGGTCCGCTTCTGCCGGAGGCGTAGGAGTCCGGCCGGGCGGCGTTCCGTTTGCCGACGATCTGCCGGGAACCGGCAGTAAAACCTGTGTATGGGGTGTGCCTGTCAAACCCATATCGCATACCAAGGCTGTCGCGATATTTCGCGCAATACCGAGGTGCCTGGGTTGAGGACTGCTGCGCAGCCCATCGCCTGCAAGCAAGGCTCCTACGGCCTTCGGCCAGAATCAAGAGCGGAGGTTGCATACCGATGCGACGCGCCGTTCTGGCCGAATCAAAAGCGGAGGTTGCAGGCTGGTGATAACCAAGAAGTGAATGAGGTCCGCTTCTGCCGAAGGCGTAGGAGTCCGGCTTGCCGACGATCTGCCGGGAACCGGCAGTAAAACTTGTGTATGCGGTGTACCTGTCAAACCCATATCGCACCCCAAAGCTGTCGCGATATTTCGCGCAACACCGAGGTGCCTGGGTTCAGGACTGCTGCGCAGCCCATCGCCTGCAAGCAAGGCTCCTACGGCCTTCGGCCAGAATCAAAGCGGAGGTTGCATACCGATGCGACGCGCCGTTCTGGCCGAATCAAAAGCGGAGGTTGCGGGCTGGTGATGATCAAGAAGTGAATGAGGTCCGCTTCTGCCGAAGGCGTAGGAGTCCGGCTTGCCGACGATCTGCTGGGAACCGGCAGTAAAACCTGTGTATGCGGTGTACCTGTCAAACCCATATCGCATCCCAAAGCTGTCGCGATATTTCGCGCAATACCGAGGTGCTTGGGTTCAGGACTGCTGCGCAGCCCATCGCCTGCAAGCAAGGCTCCTACGGCCTGCGGCCAGAATCAAAAGCGGAGGTTGCGTACCGATGCGATGCGCCGTTCGGTCCGAATCAAAAGCAGAGGTTGCAGGCTGGTGATGATCAAGAGGGGAATGAGGTCCGCTTCTGCCGGAGGCGTAGGAGTCCGGCCGGGCGGCGTTCCGTTTGCCGACGATCTGCCGGGAACCGGCAGTAAAACTTGTGTATGCGGTGTACCTGTCAAACCCATATCGCACCCCAAAGCTGTCGCGATATTTCGCGCAATACCCAAGTGCCTGGGTTGAGGACTGCTGCGCAGCCCATCGCCTGCAAGCAAGGCTCCTACGGCCTTCGGCCAGAACCGAAAGCGGAGGTTGCATACCGATGCAATACGCCGTTCAGGCCGAATCAAAAGCGGAGGTTGCGGGCTGGTGATGATCAAGAAGTGAATGAGGTCCGCTTCTGCCGAAGGCGTAGGAGTCCGGCCGGGCGGCGTTCCGTTTGCCGACGATCTGCCGGGAACCGGCAGTAAAACCTGTGTATGCGGTGTACCTGTCAAACCCATATGGCATCCCAAGGCTGTCGCGACATTCGCGCAATACCGAGGTGCCTGGGTCAGGACTGCTGCGCAGCCCATCGCCTGCAAGCAAGGCTCCTACGGCCTTCGGCCAGAATCAAAAGCGGAGGTTGCATACCGATGCGATGCGCCGTTCGGTCCGAATCAAAAGCGGAGGTTGCAGGCTGGTGATTATCAAGAAGTGAATGAGGTCCGCTTCTGCCGGAGGCGTAGGAGTCCGGCTTGCCGACGATCTGCCGGGAACCGGCAGTAAACCTGTGTATGCGATGTATCTGTCAAAGCCATATCGCATCCCAAAGCGGGTAATCGCCCACGCGTTTAACCAGCCCGGCTCTTAACGGGTTAGCGACGATGTAGCGGGCTACGTCCTTTAAATCCTCCTCGCGTCGTAGCGCTCGGTCGTGGTAACCCTTCTGCCAGACCTGACACGGGACGCCCCTTGCGCGATTAATACTGTGTGCACTTCTGGACTTGGCTCGACGCATCAGCCTCGACAAAGATCCGCTCTGCAGTTCTACCAGCCAATGAAAGTGGTCTGGCATCACCACCCATGCCAATGACCGAGCCGCGCCTTCCATTTCGGCAAGCCGGAATTCATCTACGACTAAGCGGCCTAGACGACAGTCGCGGAAAATCGGGCTGCGATCATTAACGACCGTGGTTAGCAGGTAAATCTGATGGTTGCCGGAGAATCTACCCGCGCGAAGTTGACCAGCGTGTGGAGATGAATCAGGCATTCCTTTGCTCCCTTTTCCAGGTTGTCGCGCAAAGGCTAGATCGGTGGGATGAAGGCTGCCGATTAACTGTTGTCGCGATATTTCGCGCGATACCGAGGTGCCTGGGTTCAGGACTGCTGCGCAGCCCATCGCCTGCAAGCAAGGCTCCTACGGCCTGCGGCCAGAATCAAAAGCAGAGGTTGCATACCGAGGCGACGAGCCGTTCGGGCCAGAATCAAAAGCGGAGGTTGCATACCGATGCGACGCGCCGTTCGGCCTGAATCAAAAGCGGAGGTTGCGTACCGATGCAATGCGCCGTTCTGGCCGAATCAAAAGCGGAGGTTGCAAGCTGGTGATGATCAAGAAGTGAATGAGTTCCGCTTCTGCCGGAGGCGTAGGAGTCCGCTGCCCGGACAGAAGCGGGGTTGGGACGGGGCAAGCTTTTGATCCCGGCCGGAGGCTCCGAGGGATGCGGGCTCTGGTTAGGCCCCCGCACCCCGCGGTATCAGGCTACTTTCGAGGTGACGGTCACCAACCGCACGGTGGCGGCAGCCAGGGATTCGGCTTCCAGTTTGATGGTATCCAGCACTCCGCGGATGTCGTCGCCTTCCCGGGAATCCAGCCGCGAATCCACAAGCAGGGTCATCTGGTACAGCGCATCGATGATGCCATGCAAATTGCAATGCAACTGATGAGTGACCTTGGTCAGGTGTTCGTACATCGTGGGATCTGCCACTTCGAACGCATAAGCGTCGGTATGGCGGGGAAGGGGGGGATGAACCGTTCGATAACCGGTGACGACGTAACTGATGTCCACGCCTGCGGTGGCGATTTTCTCCAGGTACGACGCTTTGGGGGACCGGCTGCCACTTTCGTAGTTACCCTGGGCATTGGTCTCGACACCGCCGATTGCACCCAATACGCTCTGGGAGAGCCTGAGCCGATTACGTTCTTCGCGAAGCCGTTCGCCAATCCTTGTCATAGATGTTCTCCCTGCCAACACTTTCCTGTTACAGATGCCACGACCACTTAACGCGGATTGAATGATGGTCTCTGCGCTTCAAATCAACGCACAGTTCAGGCAAGTATTGGGCATGTTTGAACCAAATATGTAGGAATATTCTTAAACGGTCGTATGACTCAATGCAAACGGATGACATTGCAGCGTCGTGGCTCAAAATCTAGCGGCCGCGGATAGGTTGGGGCGCGAAGACCGGAGTTCAGTGCAGGGCCGAACGACCGTTCAGCCCGCCATATTTTGGAAGTTATCGCGGGGAGACCGGGCAGCGAGCGCTGCCCTGACGCGCCCAGTCGGTGGCAGTTTTGGCGACAGTGTCGGCCAGAGCCGAAACCGCCTGTTGATGAGCCAGCACCAGATTTTCCATGCCAAGACCCGCAGGCTGGCGGATGACGCTGCTGCAGGTCAGGTTCTGGCGTTTGGCGCCGTTACCGGCCAGGCTCAGATTCCACACCACGTCGATCAAGGCGTACTGATCCAGTATCGACTCGAACCGCCGCACATCCGTGCGCAGCGACAGCACTGGCTGATCTGCCTGCTTGGGCAAGCCAGCCAGATCACGGGTGTTAAAACGCCGTTCCAGCTGGCCGGTCAGCGCATCGTGAAACTCGTCCCCCAAGGGCGCGCCCCAACGCTCGTTTTCCAGAATCGCCAGGCTGCCATTGCCCTGACGGATCACCAGCGGTGGCTGATCGACCTGCACCGGCATCAGCACCGGCAGCATTTCAAACTGGAACGGCGCTTGCGAGGTCGCTGCGGGGGCCGACGTTACAGGTGCGATCAACGTGTAGTAATGCGTCGGGGTAGTGCTGCACGCGGCGAGGCCCAAAGCCGTCGCCAGAACCAGAAGATGGGTACGCAACATCATTGCTGAGGCTCCAGATCGATTTGACGGGAAGAGGACGAGCCTTTGTAGGATTTGGGCGCGGCATCGCCGGCACGGCCACGAATCAGCGATTCCGGATGGCGGCTGAGGAAGTCAGTCAGCACACGCACCGAGCGCGCCGTGCGTTGCACTTCGTCCATGGCCTGGCCCAACTGCACCCGAGCCGGGGAGTTTTCCGAGAGCGTCTCGTTGGCCGTACCCAGGGTTTTCTGCGCTTGCTGCAAGGTGCCGCGCATTTGCGGGATCACGTCGGCGTTCACCGCTTTCATGGTTTTTTGCAGTTCGCTCAGGCTGCCATTGAGGTTGCCCACCAGTTCATCGATTGGCAGTTTGCCCAGTTTGTCGACGAACGCCTGCAACTGCTCCTGCAGCTTGTCGAAACTGCCCGCCACCGTCGGGATTTCCAGCGGTCGGGCCTTGGCGTCGTAGTTGGCGAGCTTGGGCGCCTTGGGATCGAAATCCATGGCCACGTACAGCTGACCGGTAAGCAAGTTGCCGGTCCGCACCTGAGCGCGCAGTCCATGGGCGACGAAGCCTGCGAGGATGCGCGTAGTCTGTTCTTCCTCGTTGCCACCCCCGGCGGTTTCCCGGAGTTTGTCGTTGGCAGCTCCCAGCCGTTGCGGGTAGATCACTGCGCCAACGATGCCGGGGAAGGTGCCGCTCTTGGCGTCGTAATCCAGGTCCACCGACACCACACGGCCAATGTTCACGCCCAGGAAATCCACCGGTGCATTGACCACCAGGCCGCGCAGGGACTGATTGAAACGCATGCGGATGTACTTGGGTTCGCCATCAGGCGGCGCCAGCGCTGTGGCCTGATCGTCGAAAATCTGGAACGTGGCGTTGGCCTCGGCCGGTTTGGCATCAGGGCTGTATTTGGGTTCGCGGAAGGCGATGCCGCCGGACACGATCGACGTCAGCGACTGGGTGGAGACCTTCAGCCCCGAAGCACCCAGGGTGACGTCCACGCCACTGGCATTCCAGAAGCGCGAATCGGTGAGCACGTACTGGTCGTTGGGCGAGCTGATGAAGATCTCGATGTCCACGCCTTTGCCATCTTTGGCCAGTTCGTAGGCCACCACCTGACCCACCTGAATGCGCCGGAAGTACACCGGTGAGCCCACGTCCAGCGAGCCCAGGTCATCGGTGTGCAGCTTGAAGCGCTTGCCGCGCTCGCCGAACGTCACCGGTGGTGGGGTTTCCAGGCCGGTGAAGTCTTTCTTGGTCTCTTCAGCGTTACCGGCATCGGCACCGATGAACGCCCCGGACAGCAGCGTGTCGACACCCGTGACGCCGCCTGCGCCGATCCTCGGACGGACCACCCAATACTGGGTGTCGGCGCTGGTGAACGGGGCAGCGGAATTGTTCAGTTCGATGGTGGCGAGCACATGGGTGCGGTCGTCGCTCAGGTTGATGTCAGTGACCACCCCGATCACCACGTTCTTGTATTTGACCTGGGTCTTCTTCGCTTCAAGCCCTTCGGCGGTCAGAAAACTGACCGTGATCTTGGGACCGACATTGAGAAAGTCGTGGATCACCATCGACAGGCCAATCAGACCGGCGACGATCGGCACCAGCCACACCAGCGAAATTCTCGCCTTGCGGGCTTTGACGTCCGGCCGCGTCGGCGCAGACGAAGAAGGGGGAAGGGCGTTATCAGACATCATCAACCTCTGCGTCCCAGATCAGCCGGGGATCAAAACTCATGGCGGCGAGCATCGTCATCACGACCACCAAACCAAAAAACAGGATGCCCAGGCGCGGCTCGATGGTGCTGAGCCCGCGAAACTGCACAAGTGCCGCCACCAGGGCGACGACCAACACATCGAGCATCGACCAGTAGCCGATCAGCTCGATGAAACGATACAGGCGCGCACGTTCGCGCATGGCCCAGGTACTGCGGCGCTGGCAGGTAATCAGCAACATACCCAACACCAGAAACTTGATGCACGGCACCACCACGCTGGCGATGAAGATCAGAATCGCGATGTCCCACGAGCCGCCCTCGGCGAACTCGATGACGCCGCTCATGATGGTGTTTTCGCTGCTGCTGCCAAACAGGGTGGTGAACATCACCGGCAGCAGGTTGGCCGGAATATAGAAAATCAGCCCTGCCAGCAGAAAGGCCCAGGTGCGCGCCAAGCTGTTGGGCTTGCGCCGATGCACCGGCGACTCACAGCGCGGGCATTGGTGAGTCTGCTCGGGGCACACGTAACTGCAGACGTGACACAGAGTAACGCTGTGCTCATGGGCGAACGGGATGCCATTCATGTCGGGCCTACTCCCAGGTCGTCCCACAGCCGCCGAATGTCTTTGCCGGCGATCAGCACGATCAGCACCATCAACATCGCCATGGCCCACAGACCTGCGCCGGGGTGCACGTCCAGCATGCCCGCCAGCTTGACGATCGCGACCAGAATGCCGAGCAGGCACACCTCCAGCATGCTCCACGGCCGCAGGTGTTCCAGGGCGCGCATGCAGCTTTTGAAACCCGGGGCGATTTCGCCTCGTTGGGCATGCACCAGTACCCAGAACAACAGGGCGATCTGCAGCGCCGGAGCGAAGATGATCGCCAGCCCCGCCACCAGGGCGATCAGGGTAATGCGCCCCTGAGCCAGCGCCTGGACCGAACCCCAGAGCGTGACCTCGTTATGCAGGCCCTGCAGGCTGATGCTGATGACCGGAAAGACGTTGGCGAAGATGAACATGATGCCCGCCGCGATACTCAGGGCCAGCAGTTGCTCGATGCTCATGCGCGGACCGCGATCCAGGATCGCGCGGCAGCGCAGACAGTACGACGACTCGCCTTTTTTCAGGGGAACGGCGTCGTACACCGAATCGCAGTGTTCGCAAATGATCCACTGGGCCGGATCGTCGACAGGTTGCAGGGTGTGGGTCATCGGCGCCGTGGTCGTAGAAGAATGAGATGAGTGCACGGTGATCGGGCCATGGAGGCAATACGTCTGGCAGGGCGGGCAAAGATACCCCGCGGCCGAGGTTCTGGCTCGCCTTTTATTGTGACGGTTATGTCACCGATGGCGGTGTTAAGTGTGTTCATCGAAACCGAAGGTTCAGTACAGATGACAAATTGACCGCGGTGCCAGCATCAGGTTCGCCATCAATTCGACAGTATGGAAAAAACAGGCATGCCGTGCCTGCGGTGACTACCCGTTACTGCGCCTGACCTTGTTGGTTGTGAATGTCCTCGATGGCAGCGATCAACGCGTCGTACGCCACCGGTTTGCTCAGATGCCGGTTAAAGCCTGAGGCTTCAGTTTTCTGAATGTCGGCCTGGGCGCCGTAGCCGGTCAGCGCGATACCGGGCGTTCGGCGACTGCCAGGAAGTTCTCGCAGGGCGCGCATCAGTTGGTGGCCATCCATGACGGGCATGCCAATGTCGGAAATGATCACGTCGTAGCGATTGGCCTTTGCCTCCTCCAGTGCTTTAAGTGGATCACTGAACGCGCTGACTTGCGCTTCTTCCATCTCCAGCAGCAGCTTCATGGTTTCCAGTACTTGGGCCGAGTCGTCGACCAACAGGATTTTGACCTGCGCCAGACGCCCGGTGTTGGCGGTACTGGCGTCGTGTCCCGGCGCCTGCACTGCATGGATACTCAACGGCAGCAGCACGGTGAAGGTGCTGCCGGTGCCAGCACCCGCCGAGTGTACCTGCACCGAACCGCCGTGGGCCTGGGTCAACTGGCGCACCAGCGACAATCCAATACCCAGGCCGTCACGCTGGTGTGACACATGCCGGGTATCGCCCTGACCAAAGAGGTCAAAGATGTGTTCCTGATGCTCAGGATCGATACCCGGTCCGTTGTCGATGACTTCAAGTCTCGCCATGTCGCCAAAACGGGCGGCGATGATCCGCACCTGGCCGGGAGGAGTGGCAAACTTGAGCGCGTTGTTCACCAGATTCCAGATGATCTGTTCGACACGGGTCTGGTCGGCATCAATGATCAATGGCTCTTTGGCCGGATCCGGCAGTGTCAGGGTGACAGCGCAGTCGATGCTGTTATGGGCGACGACGCTGTAGATGTCCTGCAACAGCGCTGCCAGGTTGATGGTCGTTCGCTTGAGCTGGAGTTTGCCTGTGCGCACCCGTGCCACGTCCAGCAGATCGTCGATAATCCGCGCCTGACTGGTGACAGCATCACGGATGGTGCTCACGGCACGCGCCGAGGCATTGTCCGACGCCAGGGCCGGAAGGCGGCTTAGCAAGTCGGCGTTGAGCTGGATCAGATTCAGCGGGTGCTTGAGTTCGTGGGACATCACGGCAAAAAACTCATCTTTCAACGGGCTACCGCTTTCCCCGCTTTGAGGGGGCAGGGCCGAGGACGAATCTTCGTGATGGCCACGGCCCTTGGTATTTTCGGCCGCGAGGCGCATGCGTTCCTCGCCCAGGCGCAAGCCTTCTTCGGCCTCGCGACGTTTACTGATATCGATGAAGGTCAGCACGATGCCGTCGATGTGGTCTTCGCTGGAACGGTAGGGCAGCAACCTGGCGATATACCAGCGGCCATCGCTGCTGCTCACTTCCCGCTCGATCATGCTCAGGGTTTCGAACACGGTGGTGGCGTCCCTGGCCATCTCGTCGTAGGCCAGCCGGTGGGTGATGTCCAGTAGGGAGCGTCCAGTGTCCACCGGCAGCATGCTGAAGATATCGGTGGCGCGCGGGGTGAACCACTTGATGCGCATGTTGCGGTCCACGAACACCGTGGCGATATCGGTGGAAGCGATCAGATTGGTCAGGTAATCGTTGATCTTGTCGGTCTCTTCGACCTTGGTCTTGAGCTCGTAGTTGACCGTCAGCAGCTCTTCGTTGATCGACTGCAGCTCTTCCTTGCTGGTTTCCAGCTCTTCAGTGGCAGAGCGCAGTTCTTCGTTGATGGCCTGCATTTCTTCGTTGGAGGCCTTGAGTTCTTCGCTGGAGACTTCCGACTGCTCAATGGTGTCCTGCAGCTGCAGTTTGGTGCGTTGCAGCTCGCGCTCCAGGTTGGACAGCACCTGATTCTCGGAAAGAATCGCCGAACTGAGATTCATCTCGGCGGCATCTACTTCCTTCTCCTCGAACAGCACCAGCACGCACTCGCTTTCGGTTTCCTGATCGGTATAGGGCTGCGCGGTGATGTCCACCTGGAAAAAGCGTTCATCGCGCTTGAGGCTGACATGCCGAGAAGTCACCGTAATGCCGTTCTGATGAACTTGAAACAGCGTGGTGCGCAGCTCCAGGCGCAGTTCCGGCAGCACCAGGGTCAGCAGATTGCGTGTCATCTCCCCGGCGATGTGCCGCAGGTAAAGGCCTGCGCCCTGGTTCATGTGCATGATGTCGGCGTTGCTGTCGACGATCATGCTGGGCGGCGCGGTTTTCTCGATGGCGCGCTGGTGCACATCGGCAAACGACAAACGGCGTGGCGGCTGCTGCGGCGGCGCATAGGGCATGGACGTCGCCCGGGAATATCCGCCACGAGGCATGCTCGGCGTCTTGCGCGACGATGGCGTTCCGGTCCTGGCGCGGAAGATGCGGTTCTTCTTGTCGATGGCCGTGAACAGTTCAGGGCACAGATCCGCCGATTCCGACGACCCCAGAAACAGATAACCGCCGGGGTTGAGGGCGAAATGGAACATCTGCAGGATTTCGCGCTGCACATCGCGATCAAGATAGATCAGCAGGTTGCGGCAGACGATCAGGTCCATCTGCGAAAAAGGCGGGTCCGAGAGCAGGCTGTGCCGGGCGAACAGTACTTTTTCCCGGATGTCTTTTCGTATCCGGAACTGGTCTTCCTCCTTGATGAAGTACTGGCGCAATCGCGAAGGCGGAACGTCCGTGATGATGGCCTGGGGATAGGCGCCGGCACGGCCGATCGCTACCGCCCGTTCATCGATGTCGGTGGCAAACACCTGGATTTTCGCCGCAGAGGCACTGGCGATCTGTTGATCGTGCAGCAGCATGGTCAGCGAATAGGCTTCTTCACCGGTAGAGCTGCCTGCCGACCAGACGCGCACCTCTTCGCGGGTATGCCCGTTGCTGTCGATGGCGCTGAAGATTTGTGGCAAGACATCGCGCTCAAGGGCTTCGAAGGCCTCACGGTCGCGGAAGAAGTTGGTCACGCCAATCAGCATGTCACTCAAGAGGGCTTTGGTTTCCTCGGGCTTGGCCAGCAGGTATTCGTAGTACGCACGAAGAGTGGGTTGCGCTGTGACCTGCATGCGTCGCTCGATACGCCGCAGCACGGTCGCGCGCTTGTAATGCTTGAAATCGTGACCGGTGCCCGAGCGCAGCTGGATCAGGATGTCATGCACCAGCTGTTCGGCAACGGCCGCTTCACGCTCGTTGGTCGGTGGCAGGGTGTGGATATCCGGATCGTTGGCGGTAGGCAGCTCGATATTGCGCGAGTTGTGCCACAGCTCGATGAGCTTCTGCGGCATTTCCACCACCGGCAACACCAGATCGACCATGTTGGTTTCGATGGCTGCCTGGGGCATGCCGTCGAACTCGGCATCCTCAGGCGACTGCGCCATGGTGATGCCGCCTTGTTCTTTGATCCGCGACAGACCGACGGCGCCATCTGAGCCGGTGCCTGACAACACCAGACAAAACGCGCGCTCCTTGTGCACATCGGCCAGGTCGCGAAAAAACAGATCGATGGCCACATGTCCGCCACGCCGGGGCTCCGGGGGCACCACGCGCAGATGCCCGTCGCTCATCGACAGGTTTTGCGCCGGGGAAATGACGTAAACGTGGTTGACCTCTATCGGCACCGCTTCGGTGACCTGCACCACAGTCATGCGGGTCGCTTCCTGGATCAGCGTCCCGGCCATGCTTTGATGGTCGGGGGACAGGTGGAAAATCACCACGAACGCCATGCCGTTGTCGGCGGGCATGTTCTCGAAGAAGCGCTTGACCGCTTGCAGGCCTCCGGCCGATGCGCCAATGCCTACGATCGGGAACGTCAGATCGCTGACCTCGACGTCCGTTCGTTGGGGAGCACTTGGGGAGCGATCTCGGGAGCCGGCCATTGAGTATCCTTATGATGGCGTGCTGGTTTCAGCAGGTTGAAGTCTGAGCGGTATTGTCAGGGGGCGATGATGATAAATCCGCCGAGCGGATTAGAGAAATCCTCGTGCGTGAAGTGTAGATCAAGGACGTCCGTCGCAAGGGTTGCCCGTCGGCGGCCTCGTTGCCCAAGACCAATAAAAACGGCGCGAACCTGATGCAGGCCGCGCCGTCTTGTGTATCAGTGAATCAACGGGTCATCAGGCGATGACGTCGCTGCTCCACTCGCTGTTCACCAGGCGCTTGAGGCCCAGCGGGTTAGCGTTTTGCAGCGCTGCCGGCAGCAGGCTGTCCGGGTAGTTCTGGTAGCAGACCGGACGCAGGAAACGATCAATGGCCAACGTGCCCACCGAGGTGCCGCGCGAATCGGACGTTGCCGGGTACGGGCCGCCGTGAACCATGGCTTCGCACACTTCCACGCCGGTCGGGTAGCCGTTGACCAGGATGCGGCCGACTTTCTCTTCCAACACCGGAACCAGCCACTGGTATTTCTGCAGGTCGGCGGTTTCGCCGATCAGCGTGGCGGTCAGCTGGCCGCGCAGGGCTTGCAGGGCTTTTTTCAGTTCTGCATCGTCAGCCACTTCGATCAGCAGCGTCGCCGGGCCGAAAACTTCTTCCTGCAGCAATGGGTCGCCGTTGAGCAGCAGGCTCACATCAGCCTTGAACAGCTGTGCTTGTGCCTGCTTGCCTTCTTGCGGCTTGCCGGCCAGGTGGGTCACACCCGGATGGGCCAGCAGCGTTTGCACGCCCTTGCTGTAGCTGCGCAGACCGCCGGCGTTGAGCATGGTTTGCGGCGCCTGGCCACCCATGTGCTCGGTCAGTTGCTCAGTGAACGCGGTCAGGGCAGGGGAGCGAATACCGATCACCACCCCTGGGTTGGTGCAGAACTGGCCGGCACCCATGACCACCGAGGCAGCGAGTTCGCTGGCAACGGTCGCGCCGCGTGCAGTCAGTGCGCCTGGCAGCAGGACCACCGGGTTAATGCTCGACATTTCCGCGAAGACCGGGATCGGCTGTGGACGCTCAGCAGCCATTTTGCACAAGGCATCGCCACCGTGCAGCGAACCGGTGAAGCCAACCGCTTGAATCGCCGGGTGCTTGACCAGGCCTTCGCCGACGCCGCTGCCGAAGATCATGTTGAACACGCCTTTTGGCATGCCGGTTTTCTCGGCGGCGCGGATGATCGCGTTACCGACCAGATCGGCAGTGGCCATGTGACCGCTGTGAGCCTTGAACACCACCGGGCAACCGGCAGCGAGGGCCGACGCGGTATCGCCGCCTGCGGTGGAGAAGGCCAGCGGGAAGTTGCTGGCGCCAAATACGGCCACCGGGCCAACGCCGATGCGGTACTGGCGCAGGTCGACACGTGGCAGGGGCTTGCGGTCCGGCAGCGCCAGGTCGATGCGGGCGCCGAGGAAATCACCGCGACGCAGGACCTTGGCGAACAGGCGCATCTGGCCGCTGGTGCGACCGCGTTCGCCCTGGATACGACCGGCCGGCAGCGCGGTTTCCTGGCAAACGACGGCGACGAAGTCATCACCCAGAGCGTCTAGCTCGTCGGCAATGGCTTCAAGGAATTCAGCACGGCGAGCCGGGCTCAGCTGACGGTATTGCGGGAAGGCTTCTTTGGCCGCGAGGGCAGCAGCATCGATTTCTGCGTCGGTGGCCTGGTAAAAGCTGTAAGGCAGCGCTTCGCCTGTGGTGGCGTCGAGGCTTTTGTGCTGGGGTTCGCCAAGGGCGCTACGGGCGCCGGCGATGAAGTTCTGACCGAGAACGGTAGGCATCTGCTTCTCCTGTTGTTGTTTGACTGGATCGGTTCTGAAGGAATGCTGTCAGGCGCGCGGCCTGCATGGGACGAAACTAAGGTAAGCGCCACGCTGCATTGAGTCCAGCGCCAGCGTAAAGTTGACAGTCATCATACAACTGCATTTTTTTGGCTGCAAGGTGGGGCGAGTGTTGCGCTTGTTCAGTTTTGTAGGAGCTGCCGAAGGCTGCGATGCTAGTTGTCTGATACACCGCAATCGCAGCCTCGCGTAGCTCGTCAGCTCCTACTCGGTAGTGGTTCCTGATTAAGCATTCGGCTCATCGGTATTGATATATTCCGGCACCTTTGCCAACGGCAGGCGACGGGCTTGCTCGGAATTGATACCCGGACGGTCCGGTAGCGGATCGAGCTTTTGCGGCTGACCACTGGTCAGCGCGCGCTCGATGGCCTGCACGATGCGCACATCGCGCCAGCCTTCGTCGCCATCGGGCTCCGGCTCGCGATCCTGCAGGATGCAGTCGGAGAAATACTGGGTCTCGCCGCCAAACTGATCGACCACTGGATGCGCGTGCTCAGTGGTCTTGCCGTCGATGATCGCACGATAGCTGATCGCCACGCCTTCGCCGAAACCAAAGCACGGTGAGGCCTCAAACTCGCCCTTGGTACCGATCAACTGGAAACGCTCAGTGCTGGGCAGGCTGTAGCTCACGGTGAACGTCGCCAGGCGCTCTTGCGCAAAACGCAGCGTGACGTTGACGGTGTCGTAGGTATTGATTTCGCGGCCCGGGGTTTTGATCCCCACGGCGTGCACTTCAATCGGTTCGGCCGCGAACAGGTTACGCACGGCGTTGATCGGGTAGGGGCCCATGTCCGCCACGGGGCCTGCGTCGAAGCCGCTCTGCATCCGATGGTTGGCCGGGTCTGTGGTCTGGGCGAAGGTCGCCGTGAACAGACGCAAATCCCCCAGCTCCCCAGACCGCACGCGCTGCACCATCTCCACCGTGCCGGGCTCGAAATGCAGACGGTAAGCCACCATGAGCTTCGCGCCGGATTTCTCAGCGGCTTCGGCAATCGCCAGGCAATCTTCCTCACTGGCGGCCATCGGCTTTTCCAGCAGCACATGAATGCCCGCTTCAAGTGCCGGGACCGCGAACTCGCGGTGGCGGAAGTTGGGGGTGGCGAGGTAGATGGCGTCTATCTCGCCGGATTTGAGCAGCGTGTCGAATTCGTTGTAGTGATAGCTCTTGAGGTCGTACAGCTCGGCCAGCTTGTCGGCTTTTACCGGATCGCCGGTCACTAAAGCTGTCATCACCGAATTGTCGGTCTGTTCCAGACCCGGCATGAACGCACCTTGGGAAATCCAGCCGCCAGCGACCACTGCGTAACGGATTTTGCCGTTTGAATCGGGCATCTAATAAGCCTCCTTTTTCAGCGGACAATATGTCCAGCGCCTTCTAGTCGGCAGGCCAGCGCGCGGTAAGTTCAATCCAAAACGACCATCCAGACATTTGCTGTTGCCAATTCGGCGACCTTGGCTATAGTTTGTAAAACGATTTAGTAAAACGTTTTACACGATTGCTGATACCGCTCCATCGATGCGTCTACACAACAATAACAACAAGCGAGAAACCATCATGCCCCTGACTCGACGTCGTTTCGTGCAGTCTGCCGCCATCAGTGCAGCCGCGCTTTCCCTGCCTTCCTTTGCCCGCGCCGCCACCCCTGTGCTGCGGCTATCCTCGACCATGACTTCGGACGAAAACTCGGCGCATTACCTGTTCTATCAACGCCTGGCCGAGAACCTCAAGCAGTCGGTGGGCGACAAAATCCGCATCGATTTCTTTCCCAACGGTCAGCTGGGCAAGGAAGCCGACGTGGTCCAGCAAGTGCGCCTGGGTTCGATTGACATGATGGTCACCGGCAGCTCGATCTGGGCCACTGCGTTACCGGAACTGGCATTGCTGGACCTGGGTTTTCTGTTCGATAACTACGACCATGTGGCCCGTGCGGTCGACGGCGGCGTGGGCCAGACCTACAACAAACTGCTGCAAGAGCGCGCCGGTTGCACCATTGTCGGCTGGGGCTCGCATTTCAGCGCCCGCAGCGTCTATACCAAGCCGCCAATCAAGGACCTGGAAGCGATCAGGAACGTCAAACTTCGGGTGCTGCCAACCCAGGCGTTCATCGAGACCTTCAAGCTCATGGGAGCCATTCCCACCCCGATCGCCTTCAACGAGGTGTACACCGCCGTGCAGACCGGCGTGGTCGAGGGCTTCGAGCACGACGCCGCCAGTGTGCTGGCCAACAAGCTCGATGAAGTGGTGCGCAACAGCTGGCAGACCAACCATTTGTTCAGCCCGTGCATTGCGGTGGTGGGCAAACGCGGCCTGGCGAAAATCCCGGCGGATCTGCAGCCCGCGTTCCTGGAAGCCGCCAAAGAGGCGAGCATTCACCAGCGCGCCGCCGCCGCAGTCAAAGGTGCCGAAGCCATTGCCGCGCTCACCAAGGGCGGCATGACCCTGTACCCGATGGCCGACGCCGAACGCGCCAGCGTGCGCAGCATGATGCGAGAAAAGCTGTGGGTGCCGTTCACCCAGACCAACCCGTCGATGGCGCCAGTGCTGGCGGCCATTGATGCGGCGCGGGTGTGAGTGGATTGAGCGCGGGTCTGTGGGAGCAAGCTTGCTCGCGATTCGATATAGGGCGCCCAGAAGATATGGCGGATTTACCGGCCTCATCGCGAGCAAGCTCCCTCCCACTGTATTTGGCAACAATTTCATTTAATAACAACAAGAGACACTCATCATGACGTCCTCCACCAGCGCCCTCGCTGCTGCCGATCAACAGCTTCACGAACACCCCGAGCAAGCGGCGGGCCCGGTGATCGCGGTCAGGGATTGGGGTTTCAATGCACATCCTGTCGCAGGTCGCGTGCTGGCGAGGCTGTGCACCTTCATCGAACGCCTGTGCGCGCTGGTGCTGGCGGTTGACGTGCTGGTGGTGTTCGTCTCGGTGATCCTGCGCTACTTCGTGCACCACCCGGTGGATTGGGCGGAGGAAGTGGCCCGGGGCCTGATGGTCATGCTGGTGTTCCTTGGCGGCGCCACGGTGCTGGCGCGCAAACAGCATGTGCACGTGGATTTCTTTCGCGCCTTGCTACCGGCTGCGTGGCAGCAGGCGGCGCACCAGATCGGCGGCTGGCTGGTGGCAGGCACAGCGGCGGGGCTGGCGTTTTCGTCGTGGCTGCTGCTGGAAGATTCGGTCAACGTGGCGACGCCCATGGGCCTGCCACAGTGGCTGAACGTACTGCCGGTGTTCGTCGGCGCGCTGCTGATGACCGTGGTCGGCATCGCCAACGCCGTCAACGGCGCGACACGTATCACCTGGCTGACATTGGCCGGTTGCCTGCTGTTCGCTGCCGCGATTTATGCCTGGAACAGCCAGTTCGAAGCCTGGGCCTTGCAACCCTGGACGCTGCTGCTGGGCGGGTTTATCGGCGGGCTGCTGGTCGGCGTGCCCATCGCTTTCGTGCTGGCCATGTGCGCGCTGTTGTATTTCATGGGCGATCCGACGCTGCCGATGGTGATTTACTCCCAGCAAGTCATGGCCGGCATGGACCACTTCGTGCTGCTGGCAATTCCGTTTTTCGTGCTGGCCGGGCTGGTGATGGAAGTCAACGGCATGTCATCGCGGCTGATCGAGTTACTGGTGCGGGTGTTCGGTCGGGTCCGCGGCTCGATGAACCTGATCGCGATCCTGGCCACCGCATTCTTCTCCGGCGTGTCGGGCTCAAAACTGGCGGACATTGCAGCGGTGGGCGGCATCGTCGTACCGGCTGTGCGCCGCACCCGACAGGACCCGGCGGAAACCGCTGCGGTACTGGCCGCGTCAGGGGTGATGGCCGAAACCATCCCGCCGTGCATCAATATGATCATCATGGGCTTCGTCGCGAATATCTCCATCGGCGGCCTGTTTCTCGCCGGTATCGTACCTGCGGTGGTATTGGCCATGGGCCTGGCGACACTGGCGGTGATCTTCGGGCGCAAGGTCGATCCGGACGTGGCCTTTCCCAAGCGCACGCCGCTCCTGCGTTTGCTCGGTGGCGCGCTGGTGGCGTTGATCATGGTGGCGATGATCGGCAAGGGCGTGACCTCTGGCGTTGCGACCTCCACGGAAGTGTCGGCCTTTGCCGTGGTCTACGCCCTGTTGGTGGGCGGCGTGACCTTCCGCGAGCTGACGCCCAGGGCCATCGCCAGACTGTTCATCCGCTCGGCGTCGATGGCCGCGGGGATTCTGTTCATCATTGCCGCAGCGTCCAGCGTGGCGTTCACCCTAACCATTCTGCAGATCCCGTCGATCATTTCCGACTTCATGCTGGCGCTGGCGCACAACTACGGTCCGGTGGCGTTCCTCCTGGCGTCGGTGCTGATCATGATTGTCTTCGGCGCTGTGCTCGAAGGCGCGCCGGCGCTGATCATCTTCGGCCCGCTGCTGGTGCCGATTGCGGTGCAGGTGGGGGTCAATCCGCTGCATTTCGGCACGGTCGCGGTGATCGCGATGGGCCTGGGACTGTTTTCTCCACCCTTCGGCCTGGGCCTGTTCGCCACCTGCGCGATGACCGGCACCCGCGTCGAAGACGTTTCACGGCGGATGATCAAATACCTCTGCCTGCTGGTGGTGATGCTGATTCTGATTGTTCTGGTGCCATCGATTTCTCTGTGGCTGCCGCGCACCTTCAATATGGGCTAACGCAAAAATGGCAACGATTCATGATGTGGCCGCCCTGGCGGGCGTCTCGGTCAGCTCGGTTTCGAACGTGCTCAATCAGCGCACCGAGAAGCTCAGCGCTGACACCTTCGCCCGGGTCGAAGCGGCGATTCTCAAGCTCAACTACCGTCCCAATCGTGTGGCGCGCCAGCTCAAGACCGGCCACACGCCGATGCTCGGGTTGCTGGTGCCATCCACTGCCAACCCGATGTATGGGCAGATCGCGCTGAAGATCGAGGCTGCCGCTCAGGCGCAGTTCGGCTATCGCTTGCTGCTGGGCAATACGCATCGGGACAAGCGCCAGGAGGCCGGGATGTTCGACGACTTGCTGTCCTTCGGCGTGCGCTCGGTGATAGTGGTGTCGTCCATGGACGATGAGCGTCACCTGGAAGCGGCGGTGGAGCGAGGTTTGACGGTGGTCAGTTATGACCGCCAGACAACGGCGGGCGCGGATTCCAGAGTCGATCACGTCTCACCCGACAACCTCCAGGCGGGGTACATCGCAGCCGATCACCTGATTGCCCACGGTCATCGGCGCCTGGCGTTTCTGGTGCCCAGTGGCAAGACCGTCAGCCGCAGCAGCAAGATCGCAGGCTTTCTGGAGCGTGCGACCCAGGCCGGCTTGCAGGGCAGCGCCAAGGTCATCGAAGGCCTGGTCGCTGAAACTTTCGGCGACTCGGAACTGGCCGACCTGGGCTTTGCCATGGCCGGACGCATTGCCGGGATGAAACCCATGCCCACCGGCATCGTCACGGTCAACGACATGCTCGCCATGGGCCTGATGTCCGGATTGCACCAGGCGGGGCTGCGGGTGCCCGACGACATTTCCGTGGTCGGCATGGACGGCCTGTCGATTGCCGCGTTCACCAACCCCAGCCTGACTTCCATGGCGATGCCCTTGAGCGAGATGGCCGATGCCATGGTCCAGCGCGCCGTCGAGCGCTCCCGGCAAGCTGCTCATCCAGGGCAATCTGCGCCTGCGGTCAATCTGGTGTTCCAACCGACGTTGATTGCCCGGCATTCCGTGGCGCGGCCTGCCGACGACAGAAGGGGTTAGCCCATGACCAATATTTTTCTCACCCACGGACCTCAGGTGCGCAGCAATTACTATGCGGCCAGGCCGTTGGCGCAATTGCAGGCGCTGGGCAACGTGCGGCTCAACGACTCGCCAGAGTTGCTGTCGCTGGATAAGTTCGTCGAGCGCGCCAAGGGCTGCCAGATCATCGTCGCCAGCCGTGAAGCTGCAGCCCCTGCCGAGCTGTTCGAACGGCTGCCGGAGCTGCGCGCCATTTGCCGCGTTGCGGTGGACATCCGCAACATCGATGTTGAGGCGGCCAGTCGGCACGGGGTGCTGGTGACGCGCGCGACGCCGGGTTTCGACACTTCGGTCAGCGAATGGGTGATCGGGGTGATGATCGATCTGGCCCGGGGTATCAGCCGCGCCGCTGCCGATTACTGGCAGGGCAAACCCCCTGAGGTATTGATGGGGCGCGAGCTGCGCGGCGCCACATTGGGACTGGTCGGGTATGGCTTCATCGGTCAGCGACTGGCGCAGATTGCGCGGTTGCTGCAGATGCGTGTGCTGGTCAGTGATCCCCATGTGACGGTGGCCGAGGAGGGCATCGAGCAGGTGTCTTTCGAGCAGGTGATCAGCCAGTCCGATTACGTGGTGTGCCTGGCACCGGCCTTGCCGGAGACCGCCAATCTTTTCGGCGCTGATGCGTTTGCCGGCATGCGCGCAGATGCGTTTTTCATCAACGCCTCGCGCGGCGAGCTGGTGGACGAACAGGCGCTGCTGGCGGCGCTGGATCAACAACAGATTGCCGGCTGCGCGTTGGACGTCGGCCGCGCCACGGACCAGATGCCCAGCAGCTGGCTCGCAGCGCACCCGAAGGTCATCGCCAATCCGCACATTGGCGGCCTGACGCCGCAGGCCAGCGAGCATCAGGCGATGGACACCGTGCGCCAGGTGCGCGCGTTGCTCAGCGGCGCGGTGCCCCAGGGCGCGGTCAACCTGCAACAGGCCTTTGGTGCGCAACAGGCCTTTGGCCTCCCACAACAATAATCAGGAGTCACTGCATCGATGAACACCACCCCCTCCAAAGCGACCGATTGCCACGTTCACCTGTATGAACCGCAGCGTTTCCCGCTTCCCTCGTCGGTGCCGACTGCTACCTGGCAGGACTACCAGGGCGTCCAGCGAAAGCTCGGACTGCAGCGTGCGGTGCTGGTCCAACCCAACGGTTACGGTTTCGATAACGCCTGCCTGCTCGATGGCCTGTTGCAAGCGGGTGACAGCGCACGGGGCATTGCGGTGATCGAGCCGCAGACCCCGTTCAGCGAAATCCTCGCGCTGCATGAGGCCGGGGTGCGCGGCGTGCGTTTCATGCTGATCCCCGGGGCAGGCGGGGCGCTGGGCTGGGAAGCGCTGGAGCCGTTGTCGGCGAAGATTGCCGAACTGGATTGGGTAATCAATCTGCAGCTGGACGGGCGGGATCTGGCCAGGCACGAAGCGCAACTGCGGGCGTTGCCGAGCAAGCTTAGCATCGACCACACCGGCAAGTTTCTTGAGCCGGTCGACACCGGGCACGCCGGTTTTCAGGCGTTGCTTCGCTTGCTCGACTGCGGCAATACCTGGGTGAAAGTGTCGGCGCCTTACGAAACCTCCAAAGTGGGCGCACCCCATTACGACGACGTCAGCCTGCTGGCCAAGGCTTTGGTAGCGGCGCACCCGGCCCGCTGTTTGTGGGCCAGCAACTGGCCGCATCCGGGCCGTGACCCGGTGCCTGACGATGGCTCGATGCTTGAGTTGCTGAGCCATTGGGCGCCGGATGAAAAAGTGCGCGAACAGATTCTGGTGACCAACCCGGCGCAGCTATATCAGTTCGATTGACGCAGAACGCGTGCCCACGGTGGGCACGAGAGCGCACGGGTTGACACGGTAGATCATAGGGTCCGTCTTGCGGTCAGGCGGATGCAGTCACGCAATCTGCGTCAACAGATCTCGCAACCGGTCCAGCGCGGGGTCGATATCCAGGGTTTCGATGGCGCCGAAGCCCATGATCAGTCCCGGCCGCACGGGCTGCCGATCAAAAAATCCCTCCAGCGAATACAGGCCGATCTCGACCTTTTTCGCCATCTCGATAAGGAACTTCACGTCCACCGGCACCTTGCACACCAGCGCCATGTGAAACCCGGCGATACAGGGAATTGCCTCAAGCCACGGCGACAGGTCGGACCCGACCCGCTCGAGAATCCGCTCTCGACGCCCGGCATAAATCCCGTAACACCGCCGGATGTGCTTGTTCAACGTGCCGTCGGTGATGAATTTGGCCAGCGCCCACTGTGCCAGGGAGCTGGTGTGCCAATCGGTCAATTGCTTGGCCTTGATGACCGCTCCCAGCAATGTCGGGGGCAGGATCGCATAACCCAGACGCAGCTCAGGCAGCAGGGTTTTGGAGAACGTCCCGACGTACGCCACCAGCCCGTGCTCATCCATGCTCTGCAGCGAGTCGGTAGGCCGGCCTTCGTAGCGGAACTCACCGTCGTAATCGTCTTCGATAATGATCGCGCCGATGGACCGGGCCTTTTCCAGTAGCGCCTCGCGCCGTGGCGGACTCATGGGCATGCCCAGCGGAAACTGGTGGGACGGCGTGACATAAATGAAGCGCACGCCATCGGGGATCAGATCGACGCGGATGCCTTGTTCATCAACGGGAATACCGATCACCTGTGCGCCTTGTGCCGCGAAAAGCAGTCGCGCTGGCGAGTACCCCGGATCTTCCATCGCCACCGTGCAGCCGGGTTCGACCATCACTCGGGCGAGCAAATCCAGCGCCTGCTGCGCGCCGTTGCACACGACCACGTCATTGGGGCCGCATTTGACCCCTCGGGAAAACGCCACGTGTCCGGCAATCGCTGAACGCAGCGCCGCCACTCCTTCGGGCTGGCTGTAGAAACCCCGTTCCTTGGCCATCTGCCGCAGTGCGTAGTGGGTGCAGCGGCGCCAGTCATCATGGGGGAAGGTGGATTTATGGGTAGCGCCTCCGATGAAATCGCTGCGCGAAGTACCCGCCAGGCTTGGGTGGCGCAACGGCAGCTCGATCGCTTCCCACTTTTTCAGGACTTCACGGCTGGTCAGTTCGACATCCGCCTGGCGCGGCGTTGAGTGGGTGCGCAGGGTATTGACGAACGTGCCGCTGCCAATCTTGCCGATCAGGTAATTTTCGTAGGTCAGGCGGGCGTAGGTGTCGGAGATGGTCTTGCGCGACAGGCCAAGTTGTTGGGCCAAAAGACGGCTGGGGGGCAACTGGGTGCCGGCAGCCAGACGCCCCGATTCGATGCCCAGGCGCAGTTGATCATAGAGTTGCTGCCCCAGGTCCTTGCGGCCCTGAATGACGATGTGAAGTTCCAACGCACGACTCCCGGCCGGGTAAATCAGCCATTTTAGCTGCTGCTCGTACCTGCAGGAGAGAACTTGTTCGCGAGGCGGTGTGCCTGACACACCACAGTGTCAATCTCGCCAACAAGTTGGCTACTACAGAAACTGATGCGCATTGCCCGCACCTGTAACTGACGCGCATTGCGAGCACCTGTAGGAGCGAACTTGTTCGCGAGGCGGCGTGCCTGACACACCCCAGCGGCTTGCTCGCCAACAAGTTGGCTCCTACAGAAACTGATCGCGCATTGCCCGCACCTGTAACTGACGCGCATTGCGTGCACCTGTAGGAGCGAACTTGTTCGCGAGGCGGAGTGCCTGACACACCACAGCGTCAATCTCGCCAACAAGTTGGCTCCTACAGAATCTGCGCCCTGGCGGCTAAATCGCTTCGTCATGCAACGTTTCCCGCCCACTGCGCTCATACCCTTAAGCATTCGAGCGCACAGGACGACTGAAATCTATGACGACCCCGGACAAGCAGTACGTGGACTGGCTGGTTGAGCAATCGATGCTCAACGCCGCACAACAGCGCGCAAAACTCTACGGCGGCCAGGGCCGTCTGTGGCAGCGACCCTACGCCCAGGCCCGACCTCGCGATGCTTCGGCTATCGCCTCTGTCTGGTTCACCGCTTACCCCGCGTCGATCATCACCCGCGAAGGCGGCTCGGTGCTTGAAGCACTGGGCGACGAAACCCTGTGGCACGCCCTGTCCGATATCGGCATTCAGGGCATTCATAACGGCCCGCTGAAAACCTCCGGCGGTCTGAAGGGCAAGCAGCGCACCCCGAGCATCGACGGCAATTTCGACCGCATCAGCTTTGAAGTCGATCCGGAACTGGGCACCGACGCACAGTTTCTGGGCCTGAGCCGCATCGCCGCTGCGCACAACGCGATCATCGTCGACGACGTAATCCCGTCCCACACTGGCAAGGGCGCGGACTTCCGACTGGCCGAAATGGCCTACGAGGAATATCCGGGCCTGTACCACATGGTGGAGATCCGCGAAGAAGACTGGTCACTGCTGCCTGAGGTTGATCACGGCCGCGATGCCGTCAACCTGCCGCCTGCCACCGTCGACATTCTGCGCGACAAGCACTACATCGTCGGCCAGTTGCAGCGGGTGATTTTTTTCGAGCCCGGTGTCAAGGAAACCGACTGGAGCGCAACGCCTGTGGTGGTTGGCGTCGACGGCAAGCCGCGGCGCTGGGTCTATCTGCATTATTTCAAGGAAGGACAGCCGTCGCTTAACTGGCTGGACCCAAGCTTCGCTGCGCAACAGATGATCATTGGCGATGCCCTGCACGCCATCGATGTGATGGGCGCGCGGGTGTTGCGTCTGGACGCCAACGGCTTCCTCGGCGTCGAGCGCAAGGCTGATGGCACGGCGTGGTCCGAGAGCCATCCGCTGTCAATCACCGGCAACCAGTTGTTGGCTGGCGCCATTCGCAAGGCCGGCGGTTTCAGCTTTCAAGAGCTGAACCTGACCATCGACGACATCGCCGCCATGTCCCACGGCGGCGCGGATCTGTCTTATGACTTCATCACCCGTCCTGCGTACCAGCACGCGCTGTTGACCGGGCGCACCGAGTTCTTGCGCCTGATGCTGCGACAGGTCCATGAGTTCGGTATCGACCCGGCGTCGTTGATTCACGCCCTGCAAAACCACGATGAACTGACCCTGGAACTGGTGCATTTCTGGACGCTGCACGCCCACGATCAATACCTGTACATGGGCCAGACCTTCCCCGGCAATATCCTGCGCGAGCACATCCGTGAAGAGATGTACGAGCACCTGGCCGGTGAGCACGCGCCTTACAACCTCAAGTTCGTCACCAACGGCGTATCCTGCACCACCGCCAGCATCATCACCGCTGCGCTGGGCATTCGTGACCTGGACACCATCACTGCCGAAGACGTGCTGAAAATTCAGCACATCCACCTGCTGCTGGTGATGTTCAACGCCATGCAGCCAGGCGTGTTTGCGTTGTCCGGTTGGGATCTGGTGGGCGCCTTGCCGCTGCCGGCGGAACAGGTTGCGCATCTGATGGAAGACGGCGACACCCGCTGGATCCATCGTGGCGCATACGATCTGGTGGGCATTGACCCGGATGCAGAGTTCTCGGCCGGTGGCATGCCCCGTCCGAAAACCCTGTACGGCAGCCTGCCGGAGCAGTTGCAGCGCCCGGATTCCTTTGCCTCGCAGCTGAAGAAAATCCTCTCGGTGCGCCGCGCCTACGACATCGCTGCCAGCCGGCAGATTCTGATTCCGGACGTCGAACATCCGGGCCTGCTGATCATGGTCCATGAGCTGCCTGCCGGCAAAGGCATCCAGATCACGGCGCTGAATTTCAGCGCCGAATCCATCGTTGAAACACTGCATCTGCCAGGCATCGCACCGGGTCCGGTGGTGGACATCATCAACGAGCGGGTTGAAGGCGATTTGACTGAAGAAGGCGAGTTCACCATCACGCTGGATGCATACGAAGGCCTGGCGTTGCGCGTGGTCAGCATGGTATCGCCGATGATGTAAGTCGTCGGTGGTCGCGGGCTACTATCGCTAGGCTCGATAACGACCATTGATAATCGGAAATTCTGCTTTTCTCCGCGAAGGCTCAGGATGACGCCACGTCAACCCGAGCCTCTGCGGAGCACCTTTCATGAACCTTCGAATCCTTGCCTTCATTACCCTCGTCGCTGCTCTGGCAGGCTGCTCCGTGCCTGGCGCTCCGCAGTATTCCGATGCGCAGATGGGCACTTTCCACGCGTCCGCCGCAACCTCCAGCGTCGTTTTGAAACACACCCAGACGGTGGGCGTGATTTTCACTGAAAACACCGTTGCCAATCTCAAGTACATGGAAAGCTACAACACCAGCGCGCAGACCGGCCTGGCGGCGAAGCTGACCGACAGCCGCATCACCGAAGCGTACGTGAAGAGTTCCGATCCTGAGCTTGCGATCAACTGGTTCGCCGCGTCTCTGGAAAAACAGTTCGCCACGGTGAATTTCTACGAGAACCTGGATTCGGTACTGGCTGCGCGGCCTGACGTGATCGTGCTGCTCGACACCCGCAGCAAACTGGTGACAGAGCGCAGTTCGGACATGCAGGCGAGCATCACCGCTGAGTTCTTCGACGGCGATTTCAACTACATCGGCAAGGCTCAGGGCAGCGATGCCAAGTCCCTGTCGCCGATCTGGGCCCACACCAAACGCGCGCCTGAGATCGCTGCCGACATTGACCAGCAACGCGCCGTGCAGATCAACGCGCTGGAGCAGTTCGATGCGTCGCTTGAGTCGTTGATCAAATCGCAGTCGTGATCCAACAGAATCAGCGCAACTCTGTAGGAGCGAACTTATTCGCGAAGCGTTATGCCTGACACACCGCATTGCCCGGCTCGCCAACAAGTTGTCTCCTACAGAATCAGCGCGGTTCTGTAGGAGCGAACTTGTTCGCGAAGCGGTTTGCCTGACACACCCGCAGTGCTGGTCTCGCCAACAAGTTGGCTCCTACAGGGGTTTTGCATTTCCAGGCTCCAACCATCCGCCACACAAATCCCCAACCCCTGGCTCTGTTAGACTTCTGCGCCTTGATACTCAGGGGCTCCCCATGAACGATACGGTTCGTCTTACCCAGTACAGTCACGGCGCCGGTTGTGGCTGCAAGATCTCGCCTAAAACCCTCGAAACCATCCTCGCCGGCAGCGGCGCGCAGAACCTCGATCCGCGTCTGTGGGTCGGCAATGCCTCCCGCGACGACGCGGCGGTCTACGCCATCGACGAAGAACGCGGGGTGGTCTCTACCACCGATTTCTTCATGCCCATCGTCGATGACCCGTTCGACTTCGGCCGCATTGCCGCCACCAATGCCATCAGCGACATCTACGCCATGGGCGGCGACCCGTTGATGGCCATCGCCATTCTCGGCTGGCCGGTCAACGTGCTGGCCCCGGAAATCGCCCGTGAAGTGATTCGCGGCGGGCGTTCGGTGTGCGACGCCGCCGGTATACCGTTGGCCGGCGGGCATTCCATCGACGCGCCCGAGCCCATCTTCGGGCTGGCCGTCACCGGTTTGGTGGAAAAGCGCTTCATGAAACGCAATGACACTGCCACCGCCGGCTGCAAGCTGTACCTGACCAAACCGCTGGGCATCGGCATTCTCACCACGGCCGAGAAGAAAGGCCTGCTGCGTGACGAAGACGTCGGTCTGGCTCGGGATGTGATGTGCCAGTTGAACAAGCCGGGCAGCAAGTTTTCCAGACTCGCCGGCGTCACCGCGATGACCGACGTCACCGGTTTCGGCCTCTTGGGGCATCTGGTGGAAATGGCCGATGGCAGCGGGCTGAGTGCGCGCCTGAATGCCGCAGCGGTGCCGCGTCTGGGCAGTGTTGATTTCTACATCGAGCAGGACTGCATCCCCGGCGGCACTCATCGCAATTACGACAGCTACGGCGAACGCATCGGCGCGCTGACCGAAACCCAGAAACTGCTGCTGTGCGATCCGCAGACCAGCGGCGGTTTGCTGATTGCGGTCGAGCCGGGCGAAGAGGTTGCATTCCTGACCATGGCCGCCGAACTGGGCCTGAACCTGTCGCCTATCGGCGAATTGACCGAGCGACAGCGACACGCGGTCGAGGTGTTCTGATGCGCGAGAACAGCGCTGACTTTCGCGACATTTTTCTTCACAACGTGCCGATGATGGACGTCCGCGCCCCGGTGGAATTCGACAAGGGCGCTTTTCCCGGGGTGATCAACCTGCCGCTGATGAACGACAGCGAACGGCAGAAGGTCGGCACCAGCTACAAACAAGACGGCCAACAAGCGGCGATCGAGCTCGGTCATCGACTGGTGTCCGGCGACATCAAGCAGGCGCGTATCGAGGCGTGGGCGGAGTTTGCACGCCAGCACCCTGAGGGGTTTCTGTATTGCTTCCGGGGTGGGTTGCGCTCGCAGATCACTCAGCAATGGCTGCAGAGCGAGGCGGGCATTCAATACCCCCGGGTGATCGGCGGCTACAAGGCTCTGCGCACGTTCCTGCTGGACACTATTGAGCAGGCGGTGGCCGAGTGCGATCTGGTGCTGGTGGGCGGCATGACCGGCACCGGCAAGACCGAGGTTCTGGCGCAACTGAACAACGCACTGGACCTGGAAGGCCACGCCAATCATCGCGGTTCCAGCTTCGGCAAACACGCGACGCCACAGCCGAGCCAGATCGATTTCGAAAACCGCCTGGCCGTCGACATTCTCAAAAAGCGCGCCAGCGATGTGCAGCAGTTCGTGATCGAGGATGAAGGGCGAATCGTCGGCAGTCGCGCCGTGCCAGTGGATTTTTACCGGGCGATGCAGGAGGCGCCGCTGGTGTGGCTGGAGGACAGTTTCGACAGCCGCGTGGAGCGGATTCTTAAGGATTACGTGATTGACCTGTGTGCTGAATTTATCGCCGTGCAGGGGCTGGAAACCGGCTTCAGCGGTTTTGCCGAGCGCTTGCGCCAGAGCCTGTCGAGCATCGTGCGGCGCTTGGGGGGCGAGCGCTATCAACGGCTGTCGGCGATCATGGAGGCCGCGCTGCAAGAGCAAGAGCGTCACGGCGATGTCGATCTGCATCGTGGCTGGATCAGCGGCATGCTCAGGGAGTATTACGACCCGATGTATGTGTATCAGCGCGACAGCAAAGACCCGCGCATCGAGTATTCCGGCGATCAGGCCGAGGTTGTCGAATATCTGAAACAGCGAAGCCGCCGGGAGGGCTAGTCCGCGGCGGCTTCGTTGTGCTGCCTGTGACGGTTACAACAGTGCAGCGCCTACCAGTCCGCTGACGATGCCGATCAACATCGTGAGCACGCCAACGGTCACCAGTACTTTGGCGTCGAAGGATTTACGCAGCATCAGCAGCGATGGCAGGCTGACGCTCGGTAAGGTCATCAAGAGCGCCACGGCGGGGGCGGTGCCCAGGCCCAGGGCCATCAGCGTTTGCACGATAGGGATTTCCGCTGCGGTAGGAATCACGAACAGCGTGCCGACGATGGCCAGCGGCACCAGCCATAACAAGCTGTTGCCCATGGCGCCATCAACGTGGGGGAACAGCCAGACGCGGGCCGCGCCGAGGATCAACACCGCGACGATGTAGATCGGAATGGTGGTCCAGAACAGGCTCCACAGCGTTTTGCCCCAGCGGGTCAGCAGATTGCCATGCTGCGGCGTTTCGGCGTTGACCACCGCATCTACGGCGTCCTCGGGCAAGGTCTCGGCTTTCGAGATGCGTTGTGCGATCAACGACACGCCGATCACCAATACCAGCCCGGCCACCAGCCGCAACGCGGTGAAGCCCCAGCCCAGCACGAACCCCATGAATACCAGCGTGGCAGGGTTGAGCACCGGGTTGGCAATCCAGAACGCCAGCGCGGCGCCCACCGAAACGTTTTGCTTGCGCAGGCCGGCGGCGACCGGCGCCGCGCAGCAGCTGCACATCATCCCAGGCAAGGCAAACAGCCCGCCGCGAACGGTTGAGCCGAGGCCCGCACGGCCGAACATGCGCAGCAGCCAGTCGCGGGGGATCAACACCTGGAGCAGTGAGCCGAGGATCACTGCCAGCACCGCAGCTTTCCAGATCGCCAGAAAGTACACCTGCGCATAGGCCAGGGCGGCGGCCCATGGGTTGGCCGGGTTGTCGTTGATGATCGAGGCGCCGATGGTGTGGGTGTCGGCGGCGACGAAGGATTTGAGGTAGTAGGGGGACCACTTGACGTAATACAGACCGATGGCAGCGATCAGCAAAAATACGACGGGTTTCCACCAGAACGACCAGCCACGGGACGGCGTGGCAAGGGGGAGACTGGACATGAGCGTGTTTCCGGATAAGAGGCGATAACGCGCAATGATAGCCGCCGCGGGACATGGATGCTTACAAATCAGCGAGCGGTGACGGGGAATCGTTGTTGATCGGCGCACGTTTGTGGGAGGGAGCTTGCTCGTGATGCGATGGCTGGCGCGCGGGAAATGCTATGGCCGCACGGGCCTCTCGCGAGCAAGCTCCCTCCCACAACGCATTACTGATCGTCCCCACGCTCCGCGTGGGGATGCATCGTTTGACGCTCTGCGTCAGCTTTTCGGGACGTGGAGCGTCCGGGCGGCGTTACCACGCGGAGCGTGGGAACGATCATGGTGGTGCTGCTGGTTTTTGATTCTGGCCGGAGGCCGTAGGAGTCCGGCTTGCCGACGATCTGCCGGGCACCGGCAGCAAACTCTGCGCGCTCGGTGCATTAGGTGACGCGGCGGTGCCTGGTTTGAGGGCTGCTGCGGTCGGACGCGACCCCGGACCCGTCGCCTGCACGCAAGGCTCCTACGCCTTCGGCAGAAGCCGACTCCGGCATGATCGATACCACGCGCGGGTACGATCGAAAGGGGGGATGAACGCAAACCTGTGGGAGCGGACTTGTCCGCGAAGAGGCCGGTACAAACAATACATGTCCGGCGTCTGACGCTCAGTCTTCGCGGACGAGTCCGCTCCCAAGGGTCTTGCGCCATCTGATGATCATCCCCACGCTCTGCGTGGGGATGCATCGTTTGGCGTCTGACGCTCAGTCTTCGCGGACGAGTCCGCTCCCACGGGTCTTGTGCCATCTGATGATCATCCCCACGCTCCGCGTGGGGATGCATCGTTTGGCGTCTGACGCTCAGTTTTCGCGGACGAGTCCGTTCCCACGGGTCTTGCGCCATCCGATGATCGTCCCCACGCTCTGCGTGGGGATGCATTGTTTGACGCTCGGCGTCAGCTTTTCGGGACGTGGAGCGTCCGGGGCGGCGTTTCCACGCGGAGCGTGGGAACGATGAGGGTGGAGACAATCAATGAAACGCCAGCCCCGACGACTTCAACAATTCCTGGGTATACGCCTGCTGCGGGTTGGCGAAGATGTCGCGGGAGGCGCCTTGTTCGACCACTTTGCCGTCCTTGATCACGATCAGGTCGTGAGCCAGAGCATGCACCACCGCCAGGTCGTGGCTGATGAACAGGTAGGTCAGGCCATGACGAATCTGCAAGTCACGCAACAAGGCGACGATCTGTTTCTGCACCGTGCGGTCCAGCGCTGAAGTGGGTTCGTCCAGCAGGATCAGTTCCGGCTCCAGCACCAACGCCCGGGCGATGGAGATGCGCTGGCGCTGCCCGCCGGAAAACTCATGGGGATAACGATGACGCCACGCCGGGTCGAGACCGACTTCCCCCATCACCCGAATCACCGTTTGCTCACGCTCTTTGGGCGTTCCGACGCGGTGAGTGAGCAAACCCTCGGCGATGATCTGTTCCACGGTCATCCTCGGGCTCAGGCTGCCAAACGGGTCCTGAAACACGATCTGCATCTGCCGGCGCAGTGGCCGCATCAGATTCTGGCTGCGCAGACTCAATTCCTTGTTGCCAAAACGGATACTGCCCTCGGAATCGATCAGCCTTAAAATCGCCTGCCCAAGGGTTGATTTGCCCGAACCCGACTCCCCGACAATCCCCAACGTCTTGCCCTTGAGCAACTCGAAACTGACGCCATCCACCGCTTTCACGTAGCGCTTCTCGCGGCTGAACATCGGCTTGGGCAAGGGGAACCAGACCTTGAGCGCATCCACCGACAGCAGCGTTTGCGGGTGCAGGCTCGGCACCGGTTCGCCGTCAGGCTCTGCGTTGATCAACAGCCGGCTGTACTCATGCTGCGGTTGGGCAAACAGCGCCTGACACTGCGCCTGTTCGACGATTTCCCCGGCGCGCATCACGCACACCCGCTGGGCAATGCGCCGCACCAGATTCAGGTCGTGGCTGATCAGCAGTAACGACATACCCAGCCGCGCCTGCAACGATTTGAGCAGCTCCAGAATCTTCACCTGCACGGTCACGTCCAGCGCCGTGGTGGGCTCGTCGGCGATCAGCAAATCCGGCTCGTTGGCCAGGGCCATGGCGATCATCACCCGTTGCCGTTGACCGCCGGACAGCTGATGGGGGTAGGCCTTCAGGCGCAGCAGCGGGTTGTGAATCCCCACCAGTTCCAGCAGCTCAAGGGTCCTGGCCCGTGCGGCGCGGCCCTTGAGGCCCTTGTGCATGGCGAGGATTTCGTTGATCTGCTTTTCCACGGTGTGCAGCGGATTGAGCGAGGTCATCGGCTCCTGAAAGATCATCGCGATGCGGTTGCCCCGCAGGCTGCGCAGTTGCTTGTCGCTGGCATGCACCAGGTCCAGGCCCTTGTAGCAGATGTCGCCGGTGGTGCTTACCGACTTGCCGGGCAGCAGGCGCAGGATCGAATGGGCGGTGACCGATTTCCCTGAACCGGATTCACCCACCAGCGCCAGGCATTCACCGCGGCGAATGTTCAGGTTGATGCCGTGCACCACTTCTGCGCCGTTGAACGCGACGCGCAGGTCGCGAATTTCGATCAGGGTGTCGGTGTTGTCTGCGTGTTGCATGTCAGCTCCTTGGATCGAATGCGTCGCGGCAGGCTTCGCCGATGAACACCAGCAGCGAAAGAATCAGGGCCAGCGCAAAGAACGCCGTCAGCCCCAGCCACGGCGCTTGCAGATTGCGCTTGGCCTGGCCGATCAATTCCCCCAGGGACGCGCTGCCCGCTGGCATGCCAAAGCCCAGAAAATCCAGCGCGGTCAGGGTCGAAATTGCCCCGGTGACAATGAACGGCAGGTAGGTCAGGGTGCTGGTCATGGCGTTGGGCAGGATGTGCCGGATCATCAGCGCGCTATCGGTCAGGCCCAGTGCCCGGGCGGCCTTGACGTACTCCAGATTGCGTCCGCGCAGAAACTCCGCGCGCACCACGTCCACCAGCGCCAGCCATGAGAACAGCGCCATGATCCCCAGCAACCACCAGAAACTCGGCGCGACGAATCCCGACAGAATGATCAGCAGATACAGCACCGGCAGCCCGGACCAGATCTCCAGCACGCGCTGACCGATCAGGTCCGCCATACCGCCGTAAAAGCCCTGAATCGCACCGGCAAACACGCCGATCACGGTGCTGATCACTGTCAGCAACAAAGCGAACAGAATCGATATCCGCGCACCGAACAACACCCGCGCGGTGACGTCTCGCGCCTGGTCGTCAGTGCCCAGCCAGTTCTGCGCGCTGGGCGGGCTGGGGGAGGGCTGCTTGAGTTCGTAGTTGATGGTCTCGGCTGAAAAGGGCACCGGTGGGAACAGCATCCAGCCGCCCTTGTCGGCGATCAGTTTGCGCACGTAATCGCTGGAATAGTCCGGCTCGAACGGCAGCTCGCCGCCGAAATCGGTCTCCAGGTATTGATGCAGCGTCGGGTAATACAGCTTGCCGTCCAGACTGACGAGCAAAGGTTTGTCGTTGGCGATCAGCTCGCCGCACAGGCACACCGCAAGCAGCGCGATGAACAGCCACAAAGACCACCAGCCACGCCGATTGGCCTTGAAGCGCGCCAGACGCTGTCTGCTTTGGGGAGAGAACTCGAACATCAGGCGCTCCTCGCCGAAAAGTCGATGCGCGGGTCGATCACCGTGTAGCACAGATCGCCCACCAGCTTGATCAGCAAGCCGAACAGGGTGAAGAGAAAGAGAGCGCCGAACACCACCGGATAGTCCCGGGACACGGCGGCCTCATAACTCATGCGGCCCAGGCCATCGAGGCCGAAGATGGTTTCGATCAACAGCGAGCCTGCGAAGAACACATCGATCAACGCCTGGGGCACGCCCGCCACCACCAGCAGCATGGCGTTGCGAAACACATGGCCATACAGCACGCGGGTTTCACTCAAGCCCTTGGCCCGCGCGGTGACCACGTACTGACGGCTGATCTCGTTGAGAAAGCTGTTTTTGGTGAGGATGGTCAGAGTGGCAAAACCGCCGATCACCAGTGCGCTGACCGGCAGGACGAGATGCCACAGGTAGTCACGAACCTTACCGAAGGTCGAGAGGGTTTCGTAGTTGTCCGAGACCAGACCCTGGGCGGGAAACCAGCTGAGATAACTGCCGCCGGAGAACACCACGATCAGCAAAATGGCGAACAGAAACGCAGGCGTCGCGTAACCGATGATCACCAGCGTGCTGGTCCACACGTCAAACGCACTGCCGTGACGAATGGCTTTGCGAATGCCCAGCGGGATCGATATCAGATAAGTGATCAGCGTCGCCCACAGGCCCAATGACAACGAAGTGGGCAGCTTTTGCAGGATCAGGTCAGTCACTGAGGCGCCGCGAAAGAAGCTGTTGCCGAAGTCCAGCTGCGCGTAGTTTTTCAGCATCAGCCACAGGCGTTCATGCAGCGGTTTGTCGAAGCCGTAGTGCTTTTTGATTTCTTCGACCAGCGCCGGGTCCAGGCCACGGCTGCTGCGGCTGCTGGTGCCGGTTGAGGCGACTTCGCCGCCACCACCGCCAACGCCCGTGGGGCTGAAGCCCTGAATACGGGCGATGGCTTGCTCCACCGGACCACCGGGCGCGGCCTGCACGATCAGAAAATTGACCACCAGAATGCACAGCAGCGTCGGGATGATCAGCAACAAACGACGGATCAGATAGGCCAGCATTCAGTGAGCCTCGGATGCGGGTTTGGGGTTTTTCTGTTGCGCGGCCAGCAGCGCAGCCATTTGCTCGTTGGTCAGCGCGGTCGGGCTGACCTCCCACCAGCTTTCCAGCCCAACGTCGTAAGTCGGGCCGACTTTCGGCATGCCGAAGCGGTTGGCGTACACCAGCGGCGTGCCTTGAGAGAAGTAGTGGGGGATCATGTAGAAATTCCACAGCAGCACCCGGTCCAGGGCCCGGGCGTAGCGGACCATTTCATCGCGGCTGTTGGTGGCCACCAGACCATCGATGAGCCGGTCTACCACCGGATTGCGCAGCACCAGAGTGTTGGAGCTGCCCACCTGGGTGGCGCTTTGCGAGCCGTACAAATTGTAGAGTTCGCGGCCCGGAGAAATGATCGGGTTACCGTTGTTGGGGAACTGGGTGACGATCATGTCGTAGTCCCGGGCGTTGAGCCGGTTCTGGTATTGCGCCGAATCCACGCGGCGGTAATCCAGCGTGATGCCGATCTGCGCCAGCACCCGTTTGTAGGGCAATACCAGGCGATCAAAACCGCCCTGACCGTCGAGAAACGAGAACTCCATGGGTTCGCCGTCAGCGTTTACCAGGCGGTTGTTTTTCGGATGCCAGCCGGCTTCGGCGAACAGCTTCAGTGCCTGCTTCTGCTTGTCACGTATGTAGCCGCTGCCGCCGGTTTTCGGTGCTTTCCATACCTGAGTGAACACCTGGTCCGGCACCTGACCGCGCAGGGGTTCGAGGATTTTCAGTTCTTCGGCGTCGGGCAGTTCAGTGGCGGCCATGTCGCTTTTCGGCCAGTAGCTTTGCTCGCGCACGTAGAAGTTGCGCATGATCTGATTGTTGATCCATTCGAAGTCCCAGAGCATCGCCAGCGCCTCACGCACCTTGCGGTCCTTGAACACCGGTTTGTCGAGATTGAAGCCAAAACCCTGCGCGGCCACCGGACGGTTTTTCGCCACGATGTGCTTTTGCAAACGACCGTCATCGATGGCCGGGCCCGAATAGCCCACCACATAGCCGGACGAGGAGAACTCGCGGTTGTAATCGAAGGAGCCGGACTGGATCAACTGCCGTGCCACTTCCACGTCGCCATAGAAATTCACGGTCAGCGTGTCGAAGTTGTACAGCCCACGACTGACTGGCAGATCCTTGGCCCACCAGTCCTTGACCCGCTCGAAGGACACGCTGCGTCCGGCATCCACCTTCGACACCCGATACGGCCCGCTGCCCAGGGGTGGCTCGAAACCGCCGCCGTTGGACAGATCGCGGGTCTTCCACCAGTGCTCAGGCAGGATGCGCATGCTGGCGATGTCCAGTGCCAGGGTACGGTTGAGGTTGTTCTTGAAGTTGAAGCGGATCTGCCCTGGCCCCTCGACCACCACGTCTTGCACGTCGGCGTACAGCGGTCGGTAGCTGAAGCTGGCCTTGGTGGTCATCAGCTCAAAGGTGTAACGCACGTCTTCGGCGGTGATCGGGCTGCCGTCATCGAAGCGCGCCTTGGGGTTCAGATAAAAACGCACCCACAGATTGTCGGGGTCGCGCTCGATCTTTTCCGCCACCAGGCCGTAGACCGTGTATGGCTCATCCAGCGAGCGGTAGGCCAGCGGCGAGTAGACCCAGCTGTCGATCTGAACCACATTGATGCCCTGATCCGCGTAGGGCATCAGGTAATTGAACTGGCCGATTTCCTCGGAGGAACGGCTCAACGACCCGCCCTTGGGCGCATCGGGATTGACGTAGTCAAAATGCTTGAAGCCATCGGGGTATTTGGGTGCTTCGCCATAAACGGTCAGTGCATGACCGGGCGCTGCAAGACAAAACTGGGAGACACACGCCACGACAGTGCCCAGCAACAGGCGCCGCAGTGATTGGGGAAAACGACACATGATCGGACCATCCTCGGGTTGCAGTTCGACACACTTGAAGCCTTCAAAGCCCTGCGATGAAAAAAGCCCCCCGGCCGGGGAAAATGGACGAGACCTTGTGCCGGGGGCGCGAATTCGCAGAAAGACCGAGGCGCGCCGGAGTGGTGCGCGCCTCGGGTACGGCTTAGAAGTGGTAAGTGGCGCGTGCGAACAACGTGCGACCCATGGCTTCGGCGTAACGCGGGTCATAACCGGTCTGGAAGTTGTCGGTCTGGATGCTGAATGGTGGGTTGCGGTCGAACATGTTTTTCACGCCCGCATCCAGGTCCAGAGTCTTGTCGAAGGTGTAGCCCGCCGACATGTCCCACAGTGCATAGGACGCGACACGACGAGTGCTGCCATCTTCATAGGAGGTGTCGTTGTAACCGGTGGTGAACCGGTTGGTCAGCGACGCACGATAGGCGCCCAGGTTCCAGGTGCCGACCAGGTTGTGCTTCCAGCGCGCGGCAACCCCAAGGCTGCTTTGCAGATCGCCGACCTTGTCGATGTACACGCCATCGATGGCTTCCTGATAGTCATAACGGTCGGTGTAAGTGCCCTGCAGGTTCAGACCGAACTGGCCGATCGGCGTGTTCGGGAAGCGATAGTCCAGCGTGACGTCGACACCGTTGGTTTTGACTTTGCCAAGGTTGGCAAGGCCGGTGTTGATGTGGTCGATGGAGCCGTCTGCGCCACGCACGATGCGGTCGGCGTACAGATCCGGGTTAGCGAAGATAGAGGCTTCCGGGAATTCGGCGATCTGATCGGAGATCTTGATCCACCAGAAATCCAGGCCTACCGACAAATCGCGGATGGGCTGGAACACGAACCCGATGGTCTTGTTGCGTGCCTGCTCAGGGGACAGATCATGGTTGCCGCCGGTGCGGTTGTTGAACTGCAGACCGCAGTCGCGGGCCGCGTTGCCGCCCGGTTGAGCAGTACCGCCAGTACACAGCGTCGGGTCGTTGTAGCTGCCGGTGGTGAACGTGGTGTAGTTGGGGTTGTTCAGCTCATACAAGGACGGTGCACGGAAACCTTCGCTGTACGAACCACGCACGACCAGTTCTTTGATGGGCTGATAGCGGAACGAGTATTTCGGGTTGGTGGTGCTGCCAAAATCGCTGAATTTGTCGTGACGCACAGCGGCCGACAGTTCCAGATTGTCCAGCACCGGTACGGTCAATTCGGCGTATTCGGCGCGGATGCTGCGATCCCCGGCCACGGTTGCGCTCGGGTCGACGCCCAGGCTTTGCAGGTCGCCGGCAAAGTCTTCGATGGTCTGGTGGAATTTCTCTTTGCGGTACTCGCCGCCGATGGCCAGGCCCGATTGACCGCCGCCGAACCAGTCACCGATTTCCCGGCTGACGCGACCGTCCAGAGCAGTGACGCGGCCCACGGCGGTGGAGTAGATGCCGTGGTAGAGGTTGTCGTTGATGTACTGCTGGCCGGCCGCGCTTTGCGGACCGAACGGGTTAAGCAGACCGCTGGCAATGCCCGCGCCCAATGCACGGTCACTGGCGTAACCGCCGGTAGCGGCGTTGGTGACTTTGCTCTGGTTGTAGGAGGCGCCGACGTCGTAATCCCAGCCCACGACGGTGCCGGTGAAGTTCAGCAGCAGGCGTTGCGCGGTGTTGGCGTCCTTGGAAGAACGGTCGCCTGCGGCGGTTTCACGCCAGCTGGTGTCCACTGGCTGGTTCGGGTCCAGGGTGAAGTTTTCCGGCAGCGGGGTGATGCCGTTGCCCGGGAAGTAAGGGGAATCGGGATTGACTTGAATACCGGTGTAAGGCGCCGGTGCCACGGTGGTGGCGTTGTTGTTGCGGGCCCAGAAGTATTCCAGGCTGACGTTATGGTCCTCGGCGATCTTGCCCGTGGCTTTGCCGAAGAACGAGGTTTTTTCGGTCTGCGGGATCAGGTCAATGGAGTTGCGGGTATCGTACCGGCAGTTGGCCTGTCCAGCGGAGTTGGGGTGCAGGTTGGCGCCGGCGCAGGCAGCGCCCAGCGGGTTGGTGCTCGGGCTGTCGCCCTGGGTGTAGTTGGACGGGAAAGCGGTACCCGAAGTGGCATCCAGCCCGCGGTTGGGTTGGTAGCTCTTGGCGAAGGTCCGGTCGTTGGCATCCAGGTTTTGCTGCTTGGCGTAGTTGAACACGCCCATCACGTTGAAGCGGTCCTCTTCCAGGTCGCCGAAGCCCCAGCTGCCGCTCATGTCCTTGCTGCCGCCACCGCCGCTGGCGTCGGGCATTTCGCCGCCCAGAGACAACGTGCCGTCGGTGAGGGATTTTTTGGTGATGAAGTTGATCACGCCGCCGATGGCGTCAGTGCCGTACAGCGCCGAGGCGCCGTCACGCAGGATTTCCACGCGGTCAATGGCCGCGAACGGAATGGTGTTCAGGTCGACCGCGCCGCCCTGTGAGTGGGTGCCCGACATCGAGTTGTTGGCCAGCCGACGGCCGTTGAGCAAAACCAGCGTCTTGTTGGCGCCGATGCCGCGCAAGTCAGCGAACGAGGCGCCACCGGTGGCGCTGCCGACCGAGCCCGATGCGTTATCGAGGGAGTTGCTGGCGGTGATCCGCGAGATGATTTCAGCGGTGGTGCTCACACCCTGCTTGCGCAGGTCATCGGCGCGCAGCACGGTGATAGGCACGGCGGTTTCCGCGTCGACCCGGCGAATCGCCGAACCGGTCACTTCCACCCGTTTGAGTTGAGTGGTGGCCGGTGCCGCAGCGGCAGCAGGCGCCGCGACTTCATTGGCGGGTGCCACATCGCTGCCCGAGCTATCGGTGCTTTCGGCGGCGTGGGCGGAGGTCATGCCCACAGCCAACGCACAGATCAATGCGCGTGGGTGACGGGCTACGGCCAGAACGAGTGGCTTGAGGGTAGATCCAGGAAAACTCATCAGCATGGTAATTTCCGACTTATTCCAGATGTTATTGAAATGGCCTTGTGAGCCGTCGTTGCTCCGACGCGGGTAGGGCGGTCGGGAAATCCACATTTTTCAAGTAAGCCGCTCCCCTCCGTGGCAAAAACCACGGTCGGCTGGTACATCAGGAGTTGCGTAGCAGGGCCGACGAAAGTGCGGCCCTTATTTCAAGGCGACGACATCACTTGGAGGTCATCACTGAAATCCTGGTAATGCCCGAGCGCTCGATGGACGCCATGGCCTTGGCCACCTGGCCGTAGTTGACGTTGGTGTCGGCCTGCAATTGCACGCGCACCTCCGGGTCCTTGGCCTTGACGTCCTTGAGGCTGATCTCCAGCGATTCGGGTGCGACTTCGCTTTTGGCCAGATAGAACTTGCCGTCCTGATCGACGCTGACCACCACCGGGTCTTTTTTATCGGCGGCGGCGACGGCATCGGTCTTGGGCAGATTGACCTTGATTGCGTTGGTCATCAGCGGGGCGGTGACGATGAACACCACCAGCAGTACGAGCATCACGTCCACCAGGGGCGTGACGTTCATTTCGCTCATCACTTCATCGCTGTCTTGGGTGGAGAAGGACATTTAGCTGGCCTCCCGTACGGCCTGGGCGTGCTTGCTGGCGATCGGCTGGCGATTGACGGAGAAGGCGCTGCGCTGGGCAAGGGCGTCGAAGTCATGGGCGAAATCATCCATGTCGGCCACGGCCAGCTTCAGACGACGCAGAAAGAAGTTGTAAATCAGTACCGCAGGCACCGCGACGGCGATGCCGACGCCGGTGGCGATCAGTGCATGACCGATCGGGCCGGCGACAGTTTCAAGACTGGCCGAGCCGCTTTCGCCGATGCTGCGCAGGGCTTCCATGATGCCCCAGACCGTCCCGAACAGACCAATGAACGGCGCGGTGCTGCCGATACTGGCCAGGATCGCCTGACCAGCTTCTAGCGAACGGCGCTCTTTCTGGATCTGCTGGCGCAGGTTGCGCTCAAGGCGGTCGGAGCGATTGATGGTATGGGCCAGTTGCTGGGTGGTGCGCGGGCTGTCATCGACAGTCATGGCCTCAAACCCGCTGTTGGCGATGCGCGCCAGGGAACCCGGATATTGCGTGGAGTGTTCGGCGGCGGTCAGCAAGTCCGGCGCTGCCCAGAAAGCTTTAGTGAACTGTCTGTTCTGGGTTTTGAGCTTCAGGTATTGCGCGGACTTGATCAGCAGCAGGCCCCAGCTCAGCACCGAGAACAGCACCAGTGCCCACAGCACGCCAGGGACAATCATGGAAGAGAGAGATTCGTTCATGGTTTACACCTCACCAGCTATATAAAGAGTTGTCGTTTGCTTGCTGCCGTTATTCCGGCAACTTGAAATCAATGGTTTGTGTCGCAAAGCCTTCAATCGGGGTGTCACCGCGCTTGGCTGGAACGAATTTCCAGTTGCGCACTGTTTCCACGGCCGCGTCGTCCAGCACTTGCTTGCCGCTGGATTTGGTGACCTCCACCGTTCCGGCGCGCCCGTTGGGCAGCACCTTGATGCGCAGGATCACGCGGCCTTCCAGCCCTTTGCGCAGCGCTGCGCCGGGATATTCCGGTGGCGGGTTACCAAGGCTGGCCAGTCCCGAGATTGCCGCTGATTCCTTGACCGGTGCGGCAGGCGCAGCAGGTGCTGCCGGTGCTGCTGGGGCAGGTGTCGGCGCGGGTGCGGGCGGCGCAGGATTAGCCGGGGCCGGTGGAGTCGGCGGCGCGGGCGGCGTCGGCTTTTTCACTGGCTTGGGCTTCTCGACCGGCTTGGGTTTCTCAACCTTGGGCTTTTCGATGGGCTTGTCCGGCGGCTTGATCGCGTCCGGGTCTTCCACAGGCGTCTGCGGTTCAGGCGGCGGAGGTGGGGGAGGCGGCGGTGGCGGAGGAGGCGGTGGTGGTTCCGGGGCTGGCGGCGTCGGGCTGGTCAGCTCGACCGTCATCTCCGGTACTTGCGGGGCAACTTCCGGTACTTCGGCTTTTGCAGTTTGCATGTACCACCAGATCGCGCCGTGAATAAGTACCGAGGCGGCAATCAATATCAACACTTGCGGCTTGTTGAGCCCGCCCGGTCGAGAGGTGTTTTCCTTGAAAGGAATCCCCTGCCACGCCCTTGAAAGTTCTTCGGGCGATGGGTCAGGCATTGCTTTCATCTTTACCGCATCATTCATTAAAGCTCCCTCGGGTAGTTGAAGGGCAATAAGGTTCCGTTCAAACATTTCGTGAATGTTCGACTGCGTGGGGGTCGCACTTTCATGAGGCGCAAAACACCCGTGAGCGGACAGTTGAGTGTCAGCTCTTTATCGGAAGTTAACTCACAGTTGTGACTATGGAGACGACATCACTAATCCCTGATTTTTGTTATGTACGTGGATGTACAGCTTTGTTCCTGTCTGGGTACATAGCAACCGCTATGCCAGTAACCCCTGTGCTAGAGCCTTTATCATCATGGTGTCTGGCATATGTCGCAATTCTGTACCTTTTTTACGAATTGGTCTTAAAACCGGCTTTGGACGTCTCTGAACCATTTGGACCAATACAGAAATCGGGGCCGAGTGCATCCGCAGGGCATGTTCGCGAACTTCGCAACTGCCACTTGATTACTGCTTGATCCTGCCTTGCACCAAACTTGTCATCACGGTGACTGTTTGGTGCAGACGTCTTTTAACGGTGCATCGTTGTGAAGTTCTCCGTAGGGATAAACAGTGACTGGTAAGTCAGAGTTTGATCAGGTTTGTTTTCTCATGGCGAACGGGTGCGTTAGCCATTGCAGGATGGCTAATGCTGTAAGTGCAACTTTGTATACGGAAATGTCCCGTCTTTATAACTGTGCCGGAATAGTTCTTATGTGCCTTTCCACTGTTTATCAATCAACAGTTCACTGCGCCAGGGTGCAGTGCCAGAAATAAAAATATGAGCGAATCACAGGCGTCAGCCCGCGTACGATCAAAGGTTGTCGATAATCAAAAAATCAGGCGACGGCGCCTGGAGAAGGTGACAAAGGTTGTCGGCTGGAGAGGCTATAGGCGTAGCAGTGCACGGATGGATACGAGCGGGGCAAGGCGAGGGCGAAAGGGTAGGACGGGGCGCAATGGGCTTGAGGTAATTGATGCACGTAACGAATTCCTTATCGTTGGACGCTGGCTTATGGTCGCGTCCTGCACTGTTATGGACAGGGTGCTGTCCGTTTGTTTACACGTTGGTGCGGGGTGAGCACTCAAGTGCGTAGTACTATGCGGTTTCACTGGGGTTGCCGTGGTCACCTTGTGGTACTCACGTTCCACAAGAAAGAAATGTGCCAGAAACATGTCTTTTTGTAACAATTTTTACATGACTGTCATTTGACACCAGCGTAGGCGGCCTACAATGCCGACGTCTTCGTCTTCCCAATGAGCATTCCCATGACCACGCTTTACCCCGACAGCCCCGGTTATAGCCTCTTGCGTGAGCGTTTTCTGTCTGCGGCGCGTCATGCAGGCGCCCGGCTCACCGAATACCCGCATCCGCTCAGCGGGCCGTTTGGTGAGGCGCTGTTCACCGACGTCGCCTGGCTCGGTGCCCCGGATGCCAAACGAGTGCTGGTTGCCCTGAGTGGCACTCACGGCGTTGAGGGCTATTACGGATCGGATTGCCAGACACGCTGGCTGCAGACGTTCAGCGAGCGGGCGCTGCCCAATGATGTGGCGATTCTGATGATTCACCTGATCAACCCGTGGGGCACGGCGTGGATGCGCCGGGTCAACGAGGACAATCTGGATCAGAACCGCAATTACCTGGACTTCGGCAAACCGCTGCCAGACAACGCGGCGTATCGCGCCGTACATGACATCTACGCCTGTACGCAACTGCAGGGCGCCGAACGTGAGCGTGCCGATGCAAAGTTCAATCAGCAGATTGCACAGCAGGGCTGGGCCGGGCTGATGTCGGTGGTGGAGGCGGGGCAGTACGAGTTTGCCGACGGACTGTTCTACGGTGGCAACGCGCCAAGCTGGTCCAACCTGACATTGCGCAAGATCATTGCCACCCATTTGAAAGATGCTGATGTAGTGACCTGTTTTGACCTGCACACCGGCGCGGGTGATTACGGACATCCGATGCTGCTGAGCATCGTGGAGTCAGCCTATCCGGCGCTGGCTGATGCCCAGGCGCTGTTCGGCCCCTGGCTGTTCACGCTGGTCACGGGGGCGAATAAGGTCAGCGATACCGGCGTGTCGGCCACGTCCACCGGCTACACCTCGCAGATGCTGGTGGACGCTTTGCCGCAGGTGTACTTGATGCCATTTGTGATCGAGTGCGGGACCTATTCCGGCGCCGTCGTACACGGGCACCTGCGCGACGACCATTGGCTGCATTTATATGGCGACCCGAGCGATGCGGTGGGGCAACGTATCAAGCGCGGATTGCTGGAGCAGTTTTATCCGGCCGATGCCGATTGGCAGGAGCTTGTCTGGGTGCGCACCCGGCAGATCTGGGAGCGTGCGTTGGCGGCGTTGCCGGGTATCAATCGGCGCTGATGCTTAGCGAATCAGTTGCTCGGTCAACTGCGGGAGCAACTGTTCGCAGGAGGCTTCGATTTTCAGGTCCAGCACATCGTCGGCGCGGGTTTTGCCGATATTGATCGCGATGATGGGTTTGCCTTGATCCACCGTCGCACGGCACAGGCGAAACGCTGAATACGCCATCAGCGACGAGCCCACCACCAGCAGTCCGTCGGCCTGTTCGATGTGCGCCATGGCTTTGGCGGCAGTGGGCGGCGCGACGTTCTCACCGAAGAACACCACGTCGGGCTTCATCCGTTCACCGCCGCAGTGGGGGCAGTGCGGGACTTGAAAACGCGCCTCGAAGGACTCGTCCAGCAGTGTGTCGCCGTCCGGCGCCTGGGTCGCGTCCACGCCTGCCAGATAGGGGTTTTGCGCTTCGAGGGTGAGTTGAATCACATCGCGCTCGGTGCGCTGACGACAATCCAGGCACACCACCCAATGCAGGCTGCCGTGCAGTTCCACCACGTCGTGGCTGCCAGCCTGATCGTGCAGGGTGTCGACGTTCTGGGTGATCACGCCGGTGATGATGCCGTGGGTTTGCAGCGTCGCCAGAGCCTGGTGAGCGGCGTTGGGCTGCGCGACGCGAACCCTGGGCCAGCCCAGCATCGCCCGCGCCCAGTAACGGCGGCGCGCTTCGGGGGCGTTGAGAAACTCCTGAAACATCATCGGCTGCCGCCCACGCCTGACGCCCTCGCTGTCGCGATAATCCGGAATGCCCGAAGAGGTGCTGATGCCCGCACCGGTGAGCACCACCAGGGATTTGCTGTGCATCAGGTTTAACAGCGTGTCGAAGTGGGCGTCGGCGGGCATGTGTGGGGTTCCTGGTGATGATAAAAATCGGAATGTAATCGGGAATCGTCGCGGCATCGTGGGAGGGAGCTTGCTCGCGAGGCGCCTTTATATTCAACGCCAATGTTCCGCTTAGAGATCATTTCGCGAGCAAGCTCCCTCCCACTTGGCTCAACATCAACCCGGCCCGGTAAACAGATAACGGCGCAATCAAAACCGCCCCAGATACCCATCCACCAATTCAATCAACCGCGCCCGACCAAAGCTCTTGCCGTGGCCGCCATGTACCACGCTGACGGGCAGTTCCCGCAATCGCTGCATGGTGCGCACGTAGTCGTCGAGGTTGGAGTGGGCGAAGTTGTCGATCAGCTCACCGTCATAAATCGCGTCCCCCGAGAACAGCGTCTGCGTCGACGCTTCCCACAGGCCGATGCTGCCGGGCGAGTGGCCGGGCAGGTGCAGCACTTCGAAATGGCGATTGCCAAGATCCACGACATCGCCTTCCTGCAGCGTCCGGGTCACGGTGGCGGCCTTGATGCGCCAGGTCTTCAGGTCATAGTCGGGTGAGGGCAGGGCGCTGATGATCGGGCCGTAATGTTGATCGCTCAGGGCGGGCAGGGAGTAGTCATCGGGGTCAAAGCCGGGCTCGACCAGCGTGAAATACCCATCGGCGCTGCGCAGGCCGTCAGCTTCGGCGCTGTGCACCAGGCATTCGTCGAACTCGTGATGACAGCCGATGTGGTCCAGGTGCACATGGGTGGCCAACGCACTAATCCTTTGGCCAAACAGGTTTTTTGCGGCATCTCGCAGGCTGCAGATACCCATGCCGGTGTCGACCACCAGGTCCTGATCGCGGCCACGGATATGCCAGATGTTGCAGCGCAGCCAAGGAGTGACGTGAGGTTCGTCGATCAGCGTGATGGCGTCATCGATCTTGTGCAGCGAATACCACTGGTCGGCGACTTTTCTGAGCATGAGGACGAACCTGTGACGGCGAGGGCGTTGCCCAGACTGTCACGAAGCATGCCGATTTGAAAAGGGAGTCGGTCGGCCGAAAAATCAGTAATATGGGGAAACATCGGGACACGGCCCTGCCGGCCCGAGCCTTCAAGACCATATTGTTGATATGTCAGCCGCCGCTCACGCCGGGCGCGCTAGCCAAGAAATAGAGGGTGTCATGGGTAACGAGAGCATCAATTGGGACAAGCTGGGTTTTGACTACATCAAGACTGACAAGCGCTATGTGTCGCACTGGATCGATGGCGACTGGCAAAAAGGCGAGCTGACCGAAGACAACGTGCTGCACATCAGCGAAGGCTCCACGGCGCTGCATTACGGTCAGCAGTGCTTTGAAGGCATGAAGGCCTATCGCTGCAAGGACGGCTCGATCAACCTGTTCCGCCCGGACCAGAACGCCGCGCGTATGCAACGCAGCTGCAACCGCCTGTTGATGCCCAACGTCCCGACCGAGATGTTCATCGAAGCCTGCAAGGACGTGGTCCGCGCCAACGAGCGCTTCATCCCGCCTTACGGCACCGGCGGCGCGTTGTACCTGCGTCCGTTCGTGATCGGCGTGGGTGACAACATCGGCGTGCGTACCGCGCCAGAGTTCATTTTCTCGGTGTTTTGCATTCCGGTTGGTCCTTACTTCAAGGGCGGCCTGACCCCGCACAACTTCCTGATCTCCAGCTACGACCGCGCAGCCCCGCAAGGCACCGGCGCGGCCAAGGTCGGCGGCAACTACGCTGCCAGCCTGATGCCGGGCGTGGATGCCAAGAAGCGCGGCTTCGCCGATTGCATCTACCTGGACCCGCTGACCCATTCGAAAATCGAAGAAGTCGGTTCGGCCAATTTCTTCGGCATTACCCATGACGACGAATTCATCACCCCGAAATCGCCGTCGGTGCTGCCGGGCATCACGCGCCTGTCGCTGATCGAACTGGCGTCGAGCCGTCTGGGCCTGAAAGTCACCGAAGGCGATGTACTGATCGATGAGCTGGATAAGTTCAAAGAAGCCGGCGCCTGCGGGACCGCTGCCGTGATAACGCCAATCGGCGGCATCAGCTACAAAGACAAGCTGCATGTATTCCATAGCGAAACCGACGTGGGTCCTGTGACCAAGCGTCTGTACGCGGAACTGACCGGCGTGCAGACCGGTGATCTCGAAGGGCCGACGGGCTGGATCGTCAAGGTCTGAATCTGATCTGAGCTGCGCGCAATGAAAAACCACCGCCTTTATGGCGGTGGTTTTGTTTCTGGGGCAGGACAGGGTGCCGGGCGCTATCTTGGACTAAGGTTCAAGCGGGCGCCGCAAGCCGAACACGGCACCGTCCACCTTCCCGCCGTCAGAAGAATAAGGATGCGTTATGTTGGCAGCACACCTTCCCGACACCGATCCGCGTAAGCGTTCTCCCCTGCGTCATTCACCCCTTGCCCTGGCCCTGAGTCTCATAACCAGCGGTTTTTCTCTATCGTCCCTGGCCGCCGAGCCCGCATACCCCCACGGCAATGAACCCATAGGCACTGTCGAGCAAATCTACGACGGCGCAATGTTGCCTGACCTGGCAGTGAGCACTTATCGCAACATCGATCGACTGTTCCCCACGCACACCATCAAGGCGGGCGGGCATCCGTATCCGCTGCCAAAAAGTGACAAGCAACTGGGCAACGTCAAGTTCACCCAGGAGGGCAAAAAATACGACCTCTACGATTTCGTTGCACTGGACAGCATCACCGCAATGCTGGTGATCAAAGACGGCAAGATCGTTTACGAAACCTATCAGCGCGGCAACACCGAGAAGACCCGCTGGATGTCGATGTCCATGGCCAAATCGATCACCTCCACCCTGGCCGGGGTCGCCATCAAGGACGGGCTGATCAAGGGGCTGGATGCTCAGGTAGTCGATTACGTGCCCAAACTCAAGGGCAGCGCCTATGACGGCGTGACCCTGCGCAACGTGCTGATGATGTCGTCAGGGGTGAAGTGGAACGAGACCTACACCGATCCGAAATCGGATCGCCGTGCGTTGCTCAACGCACAGATTTCCCAGAAGCCGGGCTCGGCGGTCGAGCTGATGGGCAAGCTGCCCAAGGCCGCAGAACCCGGCACCCTCAATAATTACAGCACCGGCGAAACGCAGATCCTTGGTGAAGTGGTGCGCGGCGCGGTGAAGATGCCGCTGGCCGATTATCTGTCGCAGAAAATCTGGGCGCCGTTTGGCATGGAAAGCGACGCCAAGTGGTGGCTGGATTCGCCCGATGGCGTTGAGATTGGTGGCAGCGGCATCAGTGCGACGCTTCGGGACTACGGCCGGTTCGGGCTGTTTTTCTTGAACAACGGCGCCATCGACGGCCAGTCGATTTTGCCTGACGGCTGGGTCAAGGAAGCCACAACGCCCAAGGAACTCAAGGGCGGCAAGCCGCTGGATTACGGCTACATGTGGTGGACCGCATGGACCGAAGCGTCGGTCAAGGATGGCGCGTTCGCTGCGGTGGGGATTCAGGGGCAGAACATCTATGTAAACCCGGCCAACAACGTGGTAATCGTCACCTTCGGCGCGCAGCCCAAACCAGTGGAGAAAGAGCCGGTGGACCCGATGGTGTTTTTCGATGCGGTGGTGGCGGCGTTGAAGTAGGGGTCGCTAGGTCGAGAAGGATCCCAGTGGGAGGGAGCTTGCTCGCGATACGGTATTACAGCCGACAGCGTTTCATGACTGAATATCCAACATCGCGAGCAAGCTCCCTCCCACTCAAGCGGCACAGATGCAGGCTACTGCCCCAGATTCCCCAGCAAATCCGCCTGCACGATCTCGATCCAGTATTCGTCCGGATCGCTGATGAAGGCTACATGCTTCATCCCTTTATCCAGGCGTTTGACGAAGGGCACGTTCAGCGATTCAAAGCGCGCGCAGGCGGCTTCGATGTCCGGCACTGAAAAGCAGATATGGCCGAACCCGCGTGGGTCCTTGTTGCCATTGTGGTAATGCGAGTCATCACTTTCGGTGCCCCAGTTGTGGGTCAGTTCCAGCACCGATTCGCGGCTGAAGGTGTGGCTCATGCGCGCTGATTGATCGTCCGGTACGGTTTGGCCTTTGGTCATCGCCAGGAACAACAGGGAGAATTTGCCCTCGGGAAAATCTACCTGCCGCAGCAGACGCATGCCCAGCACGCGGGTGTAGAAATCCAGCGACTTCTCGGGGTCCTTGACGCGCAGCATGGTGTGGTTGAGCACGTAATCCTGGGTCACGGCATCCGGGGTCCGGCAGACTCCCGGCTTTGTTTCGCTGACGAACGACATGGCAGAGTTCCTTTGTTTGGCTATTCCACCAGTATAGAAACCCGGCGTCGGGGATGGGTAATACCGGACTACTACCACCGCAATGGCCTTGCTCGGCCCAAATTTCGAGGAACTGAAGGATTGTGGCCGAAGGCCGTTGGAGCGAGGCTTGCCCGCGAAGCTATCAATGCGCCGTGTCAGGGAAAACCGTGGTCTGAGCTTCGCGAGCAAGCTCGGCTCCAACAGGATCCGGGAGCTCATTCAATCAAATGAAAGTCACTGCGCTGTCGAGGGTCAAGCGTGGCCCCTGGGCAACCGTTGCCTTTGAACGGCGCATGACCAGGGAAAAGCAGCAGGCCTTCAGCTTCGAGTGCATACGCCAGCGCCTGTCTGGTCACGCAGCGCAGTTCGCGCGAGCCCGATTCAAATTCTTCGATGGCCTTGACTGATGCACCTGACCTGAAGGCAAGGGCCTGGCGAGACCAGGCCAGGATTTTCCTGCCCTGGATACACTGCTCCGGGGTGAGTCTGGAAGGCAGGTAAAGGTAGTAATCGGCAATCTGCGCCTGGGTTTCGGCGCGTTGGTGATCTTGTGCCAGCTGGAAGTCGATGACCGTACTTGCGTTTCCGGGCAAAACAGCTCGACCGGGGTAGCTGGCAGCGGATGCGGCTGTACTGGACAGCGAAGCAGACACGAAGGCGTGGGCACGGTTTTTCATCGGATCAAGTCTTGCGTTGATGTTGATCGGGCCAGAGTAGCCCTCGTAGCTGAACCCAAACTTAACGAATTTTCGTCTGTACAAGCGTAGCTCAAGTTGTTGAAAGCAAAGGGTTATGCAGGACGATATGGCGGCCATCCGTCGCCGCACCCCGTGGCACTAACCCCCTGATTGCAAATGGGAATAACGATATTCCCCTGTAGTAGCTCGCTATTACCCTTCGCGCCAAACCCCAACTAGTATTCAAGCAGCAGACGTACCTACAAAAAAAATAACAAGGACAAAAGCCATGACTGACCTGAAGCTTGATCGACGTCGTTTTCTACAGGGAAGCGGCGGGTTGCTGCTGGGCACCCTGCTATTTGGTTCCGGCCCCATTGCGTTATTGGCCCCAAGCCGCACCTGGGCACTGGAAATGAGCACACTGGACAGCGACACCGGCAGTCGCCTGCTGCTGGTGATCCGCCGCATTTTCCCCCACGACACCATGGAAGACGCCGTCTATGCGTTTTCCGTCAAGGCCCTGGACGAACGCGCCTCCCAAGACCCCAGCGTCGCCGCATTGCTCAAACAGGGGATTGCCGACCTCGACCAGCGCGCAGGCGGGGAGTGGGCCAAATTGCCTGAAGACAAACAGGTGGACATCCTCAAGGACGTGCAGACCGGCGACTTTTTCAGTCTGGTGCGCGGCGTCTCGGTCAACACCCTCTACAGCAACGAACTGGCCTACAACCACTTTGGTTACGAAGGCGCTTCCTTCCCCAAAGGCGGCTATCTGATGCGCGGTTTCAACGACCTGAAGTGGTTGCCGAACCCGCCGCTTGATGCCAGCCCGAACCCATTCGCCTGAGGAGCGCAATCATGACCAATTACACGTTCGACGACGATTCGGTGGTAGTCATCATTGGCTCCGGCGCTGGCGGCGGCACCCTGGCCAACGAGTTGTGCCAGAAAGGTGTGTCAGTTGTATTGCTTGAAGCGGGCGCCCGGCAATCCACGGCTACATTCATAAACGACGAATGGCCGTCGTTTTCTCAGCTGTCCTGGGGCGATACACGCACCACCTCCGGCTCCTGGCGCGTGGCCAAGGACTTTCCCAACCTGCCGGCCTGGATCTGCAAAACCGTCGGTGGCACCACCACTCACTGGGCCGGCGCCAGCCTGCGGTTTCAGGAGCATGAGTTTCGCGCGCTGCAGACCTACGGCGAAGTCAAAGGCGCAAACCTGTTGGACTGGCCGGTGACGCTGGCGGAAATGGAGCCTTACTACGCCCGCGCCGAAGACAAAATGGGCGTGACCCGCACCAACAATGTGCCCGGCCTGCCGGGCAACAATAACTTCAAAGTGATGTACAACGGGGCGAAGAAAATCGGCTACACCGAATGCTCCACGGGGCACATGGCGATCAACAGCAAACCCCGTGCGGACCGCGCGTCCTGCCAGCAATTGGGTTTCTGTTTCCAGGGCTGCAAGATGGGCGCGAAGTGGTCGACGCTGTACACCGAAATCCCGGCGGCCGAGCTCACCGGCAAACTTGATCTGCGTCCCGGCTCCCAGGTAATTCGTATCGAACACGACGACAAAGGGCGGGTCAACGCCGTGGTGTACGCCGATTCGGCAGGCGTGATGCAACGCCAGAAGGCGCGGGTGGTAGCGGTTGCCGGTAACTCCATCGAGACCCCGCGCCTGCTGCTCAATTCTTCCAGCGCAATGTTCCCTCAGGGGCTGGGCAACGGCGCGGGCATGGTCGGCAAGCACTACATGCGCCACACCACCGGCAGCGTCTTTGCCGAGTTCAAGGAACCGGTGCATTTTTATCGAGGCACGATCATGGCCGGCATCATCAGCGACGAAATCCATCACAAGCCGGATCGAGGTTTTGTCGGCGGCTATGAGATGGAAACCGTATCCCTTGGCCCATCGTTCATGGCGGCGTTCTTCAATCCGGGGGCGTGGGGCCGGGAATTCACCAGCGTGATGGATCAGTACACCCACATGGCGGGGATGTGGATCGTCGGCGAAGACATGCCCCAGGAGAGCAATCGCATCACCCTCAATGACGGCGTCAAGGATCGTTTCGGCATGCCGGTGGCGAACGTGCATTACGACGATCACCCCAATGACGTGGCAATGCGTGAGCATGCGTTCGTTCAGGGCGAAAAACTGTACAACGCGGTGGATGCGGTGAAAGTGCATCGAGTGCCGCCGTACCCGTCAACTCACAATCTGGGCACCTGCCGCATGAGTGCCAAGGCGCAGGACGGCGTGTGCAATGGCCACGGGCAGAGCCATGAGATCCCCAATCTGTTCATCTCCGACGGCAGCCAGTTCACCACCAGCGCCGGCGAAAACCCGACGCTGACCATCGTGACCATGGCGATCCGACAGGCGGAGTTCATCGCCGATGCGTTGAAGACCAGAGCGATTTGACGGCTGATCCCTTACGGCTCCACTGCGCAGCCCTGTAGGAGCGAACTTGTTCGCGAGAGGCTTTTGAGTGTTACCTGCAAAGCCGCCTCGCGAACAAGTTCGCTCCTACAGGGGGTGTGTACGTCTGGGTGACTTCAACCCACCGCCCCCTGTTCGCGCAGCAATGCCTCCAGCCATTGCATGAACGCTCGGCAGCGTGCAGGCAGATGCCGGCGGTGGGCGTACAGCAGGGACACCGGCATCGGTGAGGGCAGGTAATCGGGGAGGATTTCTATCAGCTCGCCGCTTTCAACCGCGTCCCGCTTGGCCATGCGCGGCGCCTGGATGATGCCCAGTCCGCTCAGGCATGCCGCTTCGTAGGTTTCGATGTTATTGACCGTGACGCTGCAAGGCATCGGCAGCCGGTGGTCTTTACCGTCCTGGTGATACTCGAACGCCGCCGTGCTGGCGCCGAAGGTCGAGACGTAATTGACCAGCCGATGCTGGTGCAGATCCTCCAGACACAGTGGCACCCCATGCCGTTCGGCGTAGCCGGCGCTGACCACGTTGATCATCGGAAAGTCGCCCATGTGGCGCGCCACCAGCGTGGTGTCGGGCAACTCGCCGACGCGCATCACGCAGTCGAAGCCTTCGCGCACCAGATCGACGCGACGGTCCGTGCTGCTGATTTCCAGATCGATCAGCGGGTGACGGGCAATGAACTCGGCGATCTTCGGCATGACGATCTTGCGCGCAATGGCCGTCGGCATGTCGACCCGCAAGCGCCCGCTGAGGGCCGCATCGTCGCTGCGGAACAGGCTTTCCAGTTCGTCCATCTGCGCCAGTACGTCCTTGCTGCGCTCATACAACACCTGCCCGTCCGGGGTGGTCTGCACCTTGCGCGTGGTGCGCTGCAGCAGGCGCGTATCGAGTAATTCCTCCAGCATCCGCACCTGTTCCGACACCGTGGAGCGCGGCAGGCCCAATGCGTCACTGGCCTGGGTGAAGCTCGACAGCTCGGCGACGCGGACGAAGGTGTTCAAAAGCTCCAGCTTGTTCATGCACAGGCACCGGTGATTGTTCGGACAGGGCGATCAGTGATTTCGATTGTGGCGTGTTTATCCAATCTTCGGCGAACAATAAGCTCTCGTTCATTCACTGACCAGTCACTTGAGGAATCAACCATGAGCAATAAGATCGCAATCATCACCGGCGCCAGTCGCGGCCTGGGCAAAAGCGCCGCGCTGAATCTGGCGGCGCAAGGGGTCGACATCATCGGCACCTATCACAGCAATGTCGAAGAAGCGCAGAACGTCCTTGCGCAGATCGAAGCACTGGGCGCTCGCGGCAAAATGCTGCAACTGGATGTCGGCGACAGCGGGAGGTTTGACGGTTTCGCCGGGCAAGTACAGGCGCTGCTGAGCGCCTACTTCAAGGCTGAGCGTTTTGATTATCTGGTGAATAACGCCGGCGTCGCCGCACACGCCAGTTTTGCCGACACCACCGAGGCGCAGTTCGATCAACTGGTGAACGTGCATTTGAAGGGCTCGTTCTTCCTGACCCAAAGGCTGTTGCCGCTGATTGCCGACGGCGGACGGATAATCAACATCACCACCGGGCTGACGCGATTCTCGCCGATAGGTTATGCCGCTTATGCCGCGATGAAAGGGGCGGTGGAAGTCTGGACGCGCTACCTGGCCAACGAATTGGGCCCCCGCGGCATCAACGTCAACAGCCTGGCTCCCGGCGCAATCGCTACCGATTTCGGCGGCGGCGCGGTGCGCGACAATTCAGACGTCAACGCCTGGGTCGCTTCCAATACCGCCATGGGCCGGGCGGGTCAGCCGGACGACATCGGCTCAGCGGTGGCGATGTTGTTGGGTGATGGCGGCCGATGGATCACGGCGCAGCGCATTGAAGCGTCGGGCGGGATGTTCGTGTAACCCCGATCCTCTGTGTAGGAGCGAACTTGTTCGCGATCCGGTATGCCTGACGGACCTCGCCGGATGTCTCGCCAACAAGTTGGCTCCTACAGGAGCGTGCCGCTATTCAGCCCTTGATGTAGTAGATACACAGCGACAAGGTCACCAGCGACCCCAGCGTCGAGATCAGTATCGTGCTCGACACCACCGACGCTTCGCGTTTGTAGTATTCGGCGAGCATGAATGGGCCGGTGCCTGTGGGCAGGGCGCTAAGCAGCAATGCAGAGTTGGCCCACAGCGGCGGCAGGTTGAACACCCGATACGCCAGAAACCACGTCAACAGGGGATGGGCGATCAGTTTGATCAACACCAAAAGGCTCGTGCCCTGGCGCGGGCCTTGTTGTTTGTGGGCTAGAAACAGCCCCAGAGAAATCAACGCGCAAGGGGTAGTCGCGGCGCCCAGCAGGTGCAGGAATTTGTCCAGGGCGCCCGGCAGCGGTACGCCGGTCGCCGCCCAGCACGCCCCGAGGATCGGCGACACCACCAGCGGATTCTTCGCCAGCGCGGTGAGCACCTTGAGCACAATACGGTGCACCCGGGCTTCACTCTGCAGGCCGATTTCGATGCACACCAGAGCGATGCCGAACAGCACGCACACCACCAGCAGTGAGGCGATCAGCGCAGGTTCCAGGCCGCCATCACCCAGCACCATCACGCACAGCGGGATGCCGATATAACCGGTATTGGCGTAGGAGGCACTGAGCGCATCGATACTGGCGTCGGCAAAATGCCCGGCTTTTTTGCGACGCACAAGCAGGGTAACGACGAACATCGCCATGGTGCTCAGGGTGAACACCGCGACAAAGCCAGGGTGCCAGATCTGTTCCCAGGTCGCGGTGGCGGTCGCGGTAAACAGCAGCGCCGGCAGGCATAGCCACACCACCATCCGGTTGATTTCAGAGGCGGCGGTCTCGCCCAGGCGGTGGGTGCGACGACACAGATAACCCACCAGAATCAAGGCGAAGATCGGTAACAGCACGTTCAAGACAGACGACATCGGACCCAGGCCTTCAACACGGTAAACAGCGGGCAAGGTTAAGGGGGGCAATCGTTAGCGTCCAACCTTTATTGCCCGTCGCGGGCGGGTTTCATCATCGACAGCACCGCGCCAGAGGGTTTTGCGGTTTGCTGACATGAAAATGCCCGGGAAATGTCCGGGCATTGGTCACAGGTGGTGCAGTTGTTGGACGGATCAGTGGGTCATCGGCGCAATGGCGAGGATCTTGCCGGTTTCCATTTCCACCATGACGTATTTGTTGCTGATGGTGACCCATTGACTGCCTTCTTGAGGCGGCTTCAGGTTTTTATCTTTCCAGTCCTTGATGCCCAGCCGCTCGTCTTGATAAAGCTTGTGAGCGGTGTCGCCGACTTTGTACTGCTTGTTGGTGTGCTCGGCCTGAACGCTTTGCGTCGCCGGGGTCTGCGCTTGCGCGACCAGGCTGGTGCCAGTCAGGCAGGTCAGGACAACCATGCTGCTCAACAGAGATTTCAACGTCATGGGGACTTCCTTTTTTATTGCTTTGGCAACGGGTCGGCAGGTGACTGCCGTCATGCGTGCTTACTTCTTGACGGGTGCCTTGTTCTTCAGGGGCACGATGTCGGTGATCTGACCGTTGGTGGTCTGTACCTGCACGTATTTATTGTGGATCTGCACCCACTGGCTCTGCTCGGCGGGCTCGTGCAGACCGTGTGCTTTCCAGTTCTGGATGGCAGCGCCGGGGCGCTGGAATTTTTCAGGGGCGCGATCGCCTTTTTCAAGCTCGCGCATATTGTCTTTGGATTGCTGGACTTTCTGTTCAGGCGCATCCGCCGCTTGCACCGTGAGACTTGTGACAGAAACGCAGCCCAAGAGTGCAATACAGGCCATGAGCGATTTGCTGTTCATACGAAGCTCCTTATCCAGTGCGTAATGCGCTGTTCATAAGGTCGGACCGTTGCGAAGCCAAATCATTCATTTGGGTTGACGCGCCGGGGTTGCCTGCACCTGTCCAAGCGAGGCTCCGACGCAGGATCACGTCATCTGTAAGCGCGAGGCTTGCCCGCGAAGCTGACGTGCGCTGTGTCAGGTAAGTCCGAGGTCTGAGCTTCGCGAGCAAGCTCGGCTCCAACAGGGGATCACGTTATTTGTAGGAGCGAGGCTTGCCCGCGAAGCTGACGTGCGTTGTGTCAGGTAAGCCCGAGGTCTGAGCTTCGCGAGCAAGCTCGGCTCCAACAGGGGGATCGCAGGCGTCTGTCTGCGGCCACCGCGAACCGTGTAGGAGCGTACGAGCAGCGCGAGGCCGCGATCGGCTGCGCAGCAGGCGCAGGCGTATTGGATTCACTATTGCTGCCAATGCTGCGCACTGGCCCGAGGTCAACCTGCCGCGCATCATGCAGACGCGGCAGCAGCGGGCCCTTGCAACAGACGTCGACCGATCACAGTGTCGCGGCCAGCTCAATGGCGGCGGCGGTAGAGGTCTTGCGCGATTCGGCGTCCACGTCGGGGCCGAGCAAGGTTTTCTCGATGACGATGTTGTACTGGTCTTCGATGCCGACCATTTCACTCCAGGTGGTCAGGTAGGAAATCTGATGCTCGGCACGGTCAAGCGGGGCACCACGGGCGGCGATCACCACCACTTTGCGGCCGTCGAGCAAGCCGTTCAGGCCGCGTTCGTCGAAGGTGAACAACAGGTCTTTTTGGCTGACCACATCAATCAGGTGCTTGAGCTTGTAGGGAATGCCGAAATTCCACATCGGCACGCCGAACACGATGATGTCCGCCTTGATGAAGCGCCCGGCCAGTTCAACGATCTGCGCCCAGGCTGCTTTCTGCTCCGGGGTGCGTTCGACGCCCTGAATGCCGGCGTATTTTGCATCCAGCACCGCGCCATCGAACTCGGGCAGCGGGGTGTTCCAGACGTCCAGCGTGTCTACCGTGGCAATCGCGTGCTGGGCCTTCCAGGCGTCGATCAAGGCATGAGCGACTTCTATGGAGGCAGAGCGTTGTTTGCGCGGCGAGCTTTCGATGTAGAGCAGATGCGCCATGGTGAAGTCCTTCTGCGGGGGATGACGGATGCATCAGTCATAGCAGAAAGTCGTGTGGCCGGCAGTCTTTCTTCGGTATGACTCGACAGCCGTAGCAGGCTGTCGAGTCATCCAGGTCAGGCGTAGGTCGCGCCGCGTGTATTGACGAACAGCGAGTACACGGAGTGACTGCTGGCCATGAATATCCGGTTGCCTTCGCGACCGCCGAAGCACAGGTTCGGGCAGCGCTCCGGCAACGAGATATGGCCGATGGCTTTGCCCTGGGGATTGAACACGCGCACGCCGTCGAGCTTTTCCAGGTCCGCCTTCGGGTCGCCGTTGCCACCCCAGCCGCACCACAGGTTGCCGGCTTCGTCGCACTTGATGCCGTCGAGCGCGGCATATTCCAGCCCTTCGATGTGCTTGCGCCGCGCGCCGAGGCTGCCGTCATCATTCACGCTGATGGCCCAGACCAAGCGGTTGGGTTTGGCCCGGCCTTCGACCACGTACAGGGTTTTTTCGTCGGGGGAGAAGCACAAACCGTTGGGGCCATTCAGATCGTCGATCACCCGCGTGACCTTGCCGCTGTCGCCATCGATGCGGTACACGGCGTGAGGTTGGGTTGGCGTGATCTTGTGGCCTTCATAGTTATTGCCGGTCTGGAAGGGCGGATCGCTGAACCAGATCGAACCGTCGCGCTTGCAGATCACATCGTTCGGCGAATTGAAGGGTTTGCCCTCGTAACTGTCGGCCAGCACGGTGATCGTGCCGTTGGGCTCGGTGCGGGTGATGCGCCGGCCTTCGGAGGTGGTGGTCGAACCTTCGCACGCAATCAAACGGCCCTGGCGGTCGCGGCACAGGCCGTTGGAGAAATTGGAGTTTTCGCGGTACACCGAAAACGCGCCGGTGATTTCGTCCCAGCGCATGATGCGGTTGTTGGGGATGTCGCTGAGCAGCAGATAACGCCCGTCGCCGACCCACACCGGACCTTCGGCCCAACGCATGCCGGTGGCGAGTTTTTCGACGCTGGCGTTGAAGATGCGAAGGTCCAGGAAGCTGTCGTCGAGTATCTGGATCAGCGGATCAGGATAACGCTGACTCAACGGCTCGGCGGCACTGACCAGGCGCGGCAAGGACATGCTGCCCACGGTGGCAAGGGTGGCGGAGACTGCAAGGGAGGTTTTCAGAAAACTGCGGCGACTGGCACCCGGTAGAGGTTCAGATTGCAAGGAATCCATCGAGGGATCTCCGTTGATTATTGTTGTGACGGCGCGTTAGTAATACCTGCTGATAAGACATCGTACAAGTACAACTGTACCGGTCCCTGTAGGAGCGAACTTGTTCGCGAAGCGACGTGCCTGACACACCGCGCTGCCCGTCTCGCCAACAAGTTGGCTCCTACAGAGCGAGGGAAGCAGAAAAAAAATGCCCGATTCCATTACTGGAACCGGGCATTTTTCTACCACCCAAACGCTACCGCTTATTTAGGCCGCAATTGCTCGCGCACGTCTTTCACATCGCCGCTGGACACCGCTGGCGCAGCGTTGCCCCAGGTGTTGCGCACGTAGGTCAGGACGTTGGCGACGTTGTCATCCGACAGGTTCCAACCAAACGCTGGCATCGCAGGCGCGGTCGGTGCTGCGTCGGTTGCACCGGCACGACTGCCAGCCACGACTACCCGAATCAGCGACGACGGATCGGCGCTGTTGATCAGCGGACCCATGGCCAGTTTCGGGAACAGGCCTTCGACCCCTTCACCGTTAGGCGTGTGGCACGCCGAACAGCGATCCGCGTAAATCGCCTTGCCCGCAACCATCGCTGCATCGTTGGCCGCGATCGGTTTTGGCGCGTCAGCCGGCTTGGCGCCGTCCTTCAGGTACGCAGCGACCGCTTTGAGGTCGTCATCCTTCCAGTGCTGGGACGAATGCTCGACTTCTTCGGCCATAGGGCCCGAAGCGACGTCAAAACGGTTGGCGCCGGTCTTCAGGTACTTGACGATGTCTTCTTCGGTCCACGCGCCAATGCCGTCGTGGGCCTTGGAGGAGATGTTCGGCGCAACCCAGCCTTGCAGGTTGGCGCCGCCCAGGAAGTTATCGTTCTTGTCGCCGCCAATCAGGTTTTTCGGCGTATGGCAGGTGCCGCAGTGCCCCAGGCCTTCAACCAGATAGGCGCCGCGATTCCACTGCTCGGACTTGTCCGGATGCGGCTTGAATTCGCCCTGAGTGAAGTTCACCAGATTCCAGCCGATCAGGCTGGTGCGCACGTTGAAAGGGAAGGGCAACTGGTTGGTTTCAACCTTGTTGTCCACCGCTTCTACGGTCTGCAGATAAGCGAAAATCGCCTGATTGTCTTCACGCTTGACCTTGGTGTAAGCGGTGTACGGCATGGCGCCATACAACAACTTGCCATCCAGGCCGTGGCCCTTGGACATGGCGTTCTGGAAGTCGTCGAACGTCCAGCGGCCGATCCCGGTCCCTGGGTCCGGGGTGATGTTGGCACCCGCCAGCTTGCCGAACGGCGTATCCAGAATCACGCCACCGGAGAACAGCGGTTTGCCCGGCAGGGTGTGGCACGCCGTGCAGTCGCCCAAGGTCGTCAAATAACGGCCTTTCTCCACCAGATTGTAGGAATCGGCGCCGGTAGCAGCATGTGCCATGTTCAGCGACAGGCCGATAACGCCTGCGCACACAGTCAGAAGAGTCTTCATACGCTGATCATCTCCCCTGGACGCTTGAGGTAGCGGGTGCGAATCGCATCGGCCGCCTTGAATGCCAATGCCGCCACGGTGCCGGTGGGGTTGTAACCAGGGTTCTGGGGGAATGCCGATGAGCCGACCACGAACAGGTTCGGTACGCCCCACACTTGCAGGTGCTTGTTCACCGAACTGGTTTTCGGATCGGCGCCCATGATGAAGCCGCCCACGATGTGCGAAGACTGATACGGCGCGCTGTTCCAGTGCCCGGTTTGTGCGGCGGGAACCATCTGACGCGGGTTCATGCTCTTGGCGATTTCAGTGACTTTGGACGTCACGTAGGCGGCCATCTTGCGGTCGTTTTCCGGGAAGTCGAACGTGATACGTAGCAATGGGCGGCCCAGCGGATCCTTGTAAGTCGGATCCAGCGACAGGTAGTTGGTGCGCGTCGAGTAGCTGCTGGCTTCGCAACCAATGGACATGGTGCTGGCGTAGTTATCGACCGTGGCTTTCTTCCAGGCCGAACCCCAGGCCGGGGTGCCGGGCGGCACAGGGCGCGAGTCAATCGGCGCTGCGCCAATCGGCGTCACGCGGGTGCTTCCGCCGCCGACGAACCCCAGACCTGAGTGGTCGAAGTTGTCGTTGTTGAATTCGTCGATGCCCATGCCGATGGCGCCGCCACCGATGAACGGGTTGAAGTTCTTGTCATCGAAGAACATCTTCACGCTGTTGGCGGTCTGGTAGGCGTAGTTGCGGCCGGTGGTGCCGGTGTTGGTCACCGGGTCGTACGGTTTGCCGACGCCGGACAGCAGCATCAGGCGCACGTTTTCGAAGATGAACGCACTGATCACTACCAGATCGGCTGGCTGCTCGTATTCATCGCCGTTACCGTCCATGTAGATGATGCCGGTGGCCTTGGTACCGGTGCTGTCCATCACCACCTTGATGACTTCGCAATTGGTCCTGGCAGTGAAATTCGGCTTGCGAATCAGCACCGGCAAAACGGTGGTGATCGCACTGGCCTTTGAGTAGTTGGCGCAGCCGTAGTTGGTACAGAACCCGCAGAAGGTGCAGGCGCCCATTTTCACGCCCAGGGAGTTGGTGTAAGCGCGGGACACCAGCGCCGACGGCACCGGGAACGGCTTGTAGCCCAGGTTTTTCGCAGCTTCGGCGAACAGCGTAGGCGCGTAGGTCTGAGCGGTCGGCGGGTTCGGGTATTCCTCGGAACGGGCGCCTTCGAAGGTGTTGCCGCCTTCCTGGATCACGCCCTTGATGTTACCGGCCTTGCCCGAGACGCCTGCCAGCTTGTCGAACTTGGTGTAGTGCGGCTCCATCTCTTCCCAGGTCGTGCCCCAGTCCTGCAGGGTCAACTCGGGGGACAATTCTTTGCCGTAGCGTTCGCTCAAGTAGCTGTGCAGGCGAAATTCATGGGGCTGGAAGCGGAATGAAATACCGGCCCAGTGGTTGCCTGCGCCGCCGGTGCCGTTGCCGGGGTGAAACGAACCCCAGGTGCGCATCGGCAGTGCGGTTTCGGTCACGTTGTTGCGCATCGTCGTAGTGTTTTGCTTGGTGCGCAGCATCAGTTCCTGACGGCGCGAGTAGCGCAGCTCGTCAGTGGCCGAAGCGAGGTTGAAATCGGTGGCGGTGTCGCGCCACGGGCCGCGTTCGAAACCAATGATCTTCAAGCCTTCGTCGGCGAGTTCATTGGCGATGATGGAGCCGGCCCAGCCGAGCCCGACAACCACGACATCCGTGGAAGGTAATTTTTTAGCCATGTGCAATTAACCCTTCTTGTTCCAGGCGGAGCTGCCGATGATGGAAAGCGGCACGAGGTCCAGCTTCTGGTTATGCAGCGCGATGTAGTCGCGGTAGTCATAACGGGCGCCGGGGAAGCCGATCATCTTCCACGACACCATCTCGCGATTGCCGCCGTAGATCGGGTCAGCGAAGAAGCCTTCCATGGTGTTGGAAAGTATCTGCTGGAAGAACAGTTTGCCGTCGATGCCGTCCAGCGCGATGTCGCCCTTTTCGATACCGGTCAGCACTTTGTCCTGCTCTTCGGGGCTCAATGCGCCAAAGACTTTCTGGAAGGTTTTCTGGGTGTAGGCGGCAAGGCCCGCCAGGCCCAGGCGATAGCGTTCGCGCGGTACCAGCGCCGATTGATCGCCCTGCATCGGCGTGCCCGGTGCGAAAGGCCCCTGCATGTAGAGCCGGTCGAAGGTGCCGTACTCGCCGGCCAGTTGCCGGTCGATGAACACCGCGCAACCCGCGTCTTTGCCGCTGATGCTCAAGTCGTCGGCAGGGATCAGCCGCGCCACGATAGCCTCGACGGCAGCCGCTTCGTCAGCGCTGAAGAACTGCCAGCCTGGCGTTTCGTAGTGCATCGGGCCGTTGTGGTCGAACGGCACCCACTGCGGGACGCTGGTAAGGGTCGCGGCTTTGGCGGTAGCAGCGCCGACCACGGCCAGAGAGGTCGCGGAGGACACCAGCAACTGCCTGCGGGTGAGGCCTTTGGGTTTATCGGTCATTCAGGGCTCCTGCGAACGCGCTTTCCCCCGGGCCATCGTCAGATAGACCCGAGGACAAAAGGCATAACGCGGTTATTCACGGTGTGTGCTCCAACGCGCGCTCTGTGAAGAGGCGCAAGCGAGCGAGCGAATCCAAAACTGTGCGGGGGTGTGACATTGGGTCTCTGGCAAGCCAGTCAGGGAAAGGCGCACGCTGAGCGGGAGCCAACCTTACCTGTGATCATCTTTTCCACGCGCAAGGCAATGATAGATGTGTTACGAACGGTTGCATCCCACGAATTCGGTAAATCACTGTTACCGATCACGCAACAGTCTTCGGTTTTGCTGTTTTTACCCACAACCCCGGTCTTGAGAGGTTGCGTGGCGCAAACCCCTGCGGCTGGCAGCTCGGAGAGAAGGTGGCAGAATGCCCGGATCCGCCCGTTATCACTGAGCTGTATGTTCGGGTATCAACTGTATTGGGAATCGTTCCGTAATTGTGCTGAATTTCTGCAATAAAAATTTGGTCCGGATTCGCCGCCGCTGAGCGGTTTTGCAGCCCGCTGACAGGATTTTCATGAAGTTGGCGTCATGAACGGTGCCTGTTCTTGGTATCTTGCACGCCATTTATCCGCGTTCAATCGCTGCTGGCGGCTGCCTGCAGCGTTCAAATATTCACCGAGAAGCTGTAGAAATGCCTGATCCGATCCCGTTAAAGGACCACGAGAAAGAAACCCGGCTGGTCAACAAGCGGTTGATCGCCTGCGCCGTGTTTGTGGCCCTGCTGAGCGCTGCCCTGGTCTGCCGAATGTACGTCCTGCAGGTGACCGAGTTCGCCTACCACTCGACCATTTCTGAAAACAACCGGGTGCATGTTCTGCCTATCCCGCCGGAACGCGGGCTGATCTACGACCGCAATGGCGTAGTCCTGGCTGATAACCGTCCCAGTTTCAACCTGACCATGACCCGCGAACGCGCCGGTGACTGGCACGAAGTGATCGAGACGCTGATGGGCCTGCTCAATTTGCCCGACGAAGACCGTATCGTCTTTGACAAGGCAATGAAGAACTCACCCCACCGGTTTGTCCCGGTCACGCTGCTGTACGAGTTGACCGAAGAGCAGATCGCTGTGCTCGCGGTAAACCAGTTCCGCCTGCCGGGGCTGGACGTTGAAGCGCAGTTCGTTCGGCATTACCCGCTGGGGGCGCACTTCGCCCACTCCATTGGTTACGTCGGGCGGATCAACGAGAAGGAGTCCACTCAGCTCGATCAGGTCGAATATCGCGGCACACAGTCCATCGGCAAGACCGGCATCGAGCGCTTTTACGAGAGCGAGCTGCACGGTCACGTCGGCTACGAAGAAGTCGAAACCAATGCCCAGGGTCGCGTGCTGCGGGTGCTCAATCACACCGATCCAGTGGCAGGCAAGAATATCGTCCTGAGCCTGGACATCAAGTTGCAGGAAGCCGCCGAGGAGGCACTGGGTGATCGTCGCGGTTCCGTGGTGGCGCTGGACCCGGAAACCGGTGAAGTGCTGGCGATGGTCAGCAAGCCGAGCTTCGACCCGAACCTGTTCGTCACCGGCATCAGCTTCAAGGAATACTCGGCCCTGCGTGATTCGGTGGACCGCCCGCTGTTCAACCGGGTGCTGCGCGGCCTGTACGCGCCGGGCTCGACGATCAAGCCGGAAGTGGCGATTGCCGGACTCGACAGCGGGGTAGTGACGCCCTCCACACGCGTGTTCGACCCTGGTTATTTCCAGCTGCCAGACTTCGACCACAAGTACCGCAACTGGAACCATAGTGGCGACGGCTGGGTGGATCTGAACGCAGCGATCATGCGTTCCAACGACACGTATTTTTATGATTTGGCGCACAAGCTCGGCATCGACCGCATGCACGATTACCTGACCATGTTCGGCATCGGGCAGAAGGTATCGCTGGACATGTTCGAAGAGTCCGCAGGCCTTATGCCGTCCAAGGAATGGAAGCGCGCGACGCGACGTCAGGCGTGGTTCCCGGGTGAAACCGTGATCCTCGGCATCGGCCAGGGTTATATGCAGGTCACGCCGCTGCAGCTGGCTCAGGCCACGTCACTGATCGCCAGCAAAGGCGTGTGGAATCGCCCGCATCTGGCCAGAACCGTCGGCGGCGTTGCGCCCCAGGATGAACACCCGATGCCTAACATCGTGCTGCACGATCCGCGTGAGTGGGATCAGGTCAACAATGGCATGCAGTCGGTGATGCACGACCCGCGCGGCATCGCCCGCGCGGCCGCCCAGGGCGCGCAATACCGCATCGCGGGCAAGAGCGGCACCGCGCAAGTGGTGGCCATCAAGCAGGGCGAACGCTACAACCGCAACAAAACCCTCGAACGCCACCGTGACAACGCCCTGTTCGTCGGCTTCGCCCCGGCGGCACATCCCAAGATCGTGGTCTCGGTCATGATCGAAAACGGCGAGGCGGGCGGTCGTGTGGCAGGGCCGGTGGTACGGCAGATTCTGGACGCGTGGTTGCTGGATGGGGAAGGGCACCTGAAGCAGCAATACGCAACACCCGCCGTGCCGCCGCTGAACCCCAGGCAACAGTTGGCGACGCCGGTGAAGGCGGTGGGCGATCCGCACGTTTGACGCAAGGATGCGCAGACCCTGTGGGAGCGGAGCAGACCTGACCGCGCATGGTATTGCTCAGGCGCTAGAAATGTATTGGATGAACCGCAATTTCACGCTTGTAGTGTTGTCGGGCAGCAAGCCCCACTAATCCCGTATCAATTGGTCGCGTCAGCATTAATCATTTCCCAGCACTCCCGGTCTCATCAGCTTTCCAACACTCATCAACAGCAAGTTTGATCAGATCATCATGACTCATCCTTTTTAATATCATTGGTTCTTGCGACTCAAGCAGGTCCAGAAATTTCAGCTCTGGGGAATCCTTATTTAAAAACACCAGAAACCCAACTGTGTTGTCAAAATCGAAACATCCATTTGGGCCTTTAATGTATTTTTTCGGTGAAGCATTTATGAGGGTCTCTACTGATGGGTATCTGTCATAGATTTCGATATCATCAATATTTCCAAGAAAAAAACTCCCGGATGTCAAGCCGTCCACGAAGGGGCGGGTGTCGAAGGAAAATATCGACTGCTGTATATGGTTCGAATGTTTCCGGGCAACATCACTGTATGTTTCGTTCAAGGGCCAATGCATGCCACAAATACCAGTAGTAATTCTGGCGCCGTTGTAATTGTTACGCGTATCTGAATACGTGCAATCAACGACGATTTGATCATGTTCCGCCGCCAGCGTGAGGTACTGAAAATCCCTGCCCAGAACTACTATTGCGGGAGATCCATTTATCGTTGACAGGCGGCGGAAAACATCGAAATTGTCGCCGACAATATTTTCATAAATTTTCCGATGACCTGCTTCATCAAGCACAATGCTACCGGTTTTAGGCCCAGCAAAAACGTCGAAGGCCTGCGCCACCGGGCACGCCATACTTAACAACAATGAGAAAAAATATTTATTCATGCTTCTGTTAGAAATCCGATGGTAGTTGGGACGTCTTTCTAAGTATGGCTTCGAATTTTTCAGCGTAAGACGCGATGAGTTCACGCTGATCAATACCATTTATAATCCGCCTTGATGACAAATAATCGATCCCGCTGGAGTTTAAATAATCGGCCATTTTCTTCCCTGTAAATATTCCTTTTTTCATTCCAATAATCATGATCGGTACAGCGTGCTCAAATTTCGCGGCAGCATCAGGATTAGAAACAAGATCGTGAGCTATCAGCACCGAAAATTTTTGATAGTTATTTCTTCAAGTCAAGTGTACGCCACCACGGCCTCTATACTTGAAACCGTCCCCCTCATCGATATTTCCATATGCAATCGCTCTAGCTCGAAGCTGGGTGGTTTGTGCGCGAACCGAATCGTATTTATCAAAGTATGTGATATCTCCTACTTCGGGCTTCTGACTAAAGAATTCCCCAGAGAGATAGTGATAGGCTTCATGCCTATACGTTGCTAGCATATAAGAAACCTCATAGAGGTTCGGCTTTTCATTGCTGGCATTGTAATAATTATTTATGGCTCTCAGTATTTCCCTTAAATTATCCTTGGATACCTGATTCAAAGCACGCGTTCTTGGAGCGAACGATGGATGGGTGAGCTCGTAAGTTTCTAAAAAATCTCCTACATGTATCAGGTCTCGGGATTTAGCAAAACTCCCCACCAACCCCACCGGATGAAAGTGGTACACCTTCCCATCCGCGCTTAACCCCAACTTCTCCGCCACATCTCCCCACCAGCTGATCTCCCTGATCCGCTCTTTTTCCGAAAACCAGTTCAGGTGTGGCGTTGAGGAGGTGTGGCCGGAAGGTTCGTCCAGGCTGTCCCATTTGTACTGCCGGTAGCACCACTCGCTTTCGGCGAAGATGATTAGTTGCGCGATGGATTGCGCGTGAGCGGGCAGGCTGATGGCGGCTTGTATTTCTGTCGCGGTGATAGTGCCGTCGCGGTTGCGGTCGAGGATGTCGTAGAGGCGGCTTTTCAGCGAGCCGGTGTCGGCCATGTCGGCAACGGGGCCCCAGCGTTCGAGTTGGGTTTCGTTGAACTGACCCGTGGCGCGCATGTGCGACGCGAACAAGGTGCGCGGGCTGTCGCCGTTGTAGAGGAGGTCGTAGTTTTCCC
>Ga0247734_1000023_pt1 | contig 149640 bp, 111 predicted proteins | sample UWRJL103311B2_FD_180933 | JGI IMG/M metagenome (GOLD analysis project Ga0247734, IMG submission 180933) | Plant litter microbial communities from Arlington Agricultural Research Station in Wisconsin, United States - UWRJ-L103-311B-2 | ecosystem: Environmental > Terrestrial > Plant litter >...
TATCCATTGCTGCAGGTTTGCGCAACGTGGTTGTTAGCATAAAAAATGTGATAAGCAGAAAGGCAAGATCTACCATTGCCGTTAAGTCTACTTTTGGCAGTGCTTTTTTAGCTCTTACCTTTTTTTCTGTTTTGCCGCCGGAGGTGTCTAGTTCTGCCATGATTCTGATAAATTAAAATGGTTTAGATTTTAATTAATGATGCAGTTTAGAGGTGATTTCCATAAATAAGATAATTCCTCTGTTGGTAAATTGGCTAGTCTTTAAACAGAATATACATGCGATAACCAGTTCGCTTCTAAAAGTTTCATCTGTTCGACAAGTTTAAACTATTCGACACGCAGTTAGAGGTTTACATCAATCTTCCTTTAACATCCTGGGAACCTGTATCACGGTCTCTTTTATCCTTCACAGATTGCTTTCCAAAAGTATAATTAAGAGCCAGGGCAACGCTGCGGGTATCATTATAATAATTATCACGGATTTGAAGATCGCCAAGCTCGATGCGGTACCGGTCTTTGTTGCTTTTTAATAAGTCTTGAGCCGATAGGGTAATGTTAAACGGACCTGCCGATTTTCTTAACCTTATTTCAGTATCAAGGCGGTTGCCGATCCGGGTATTAACAATTGTGGAAGGAAAACTATTATTTACAATCAATGTGCCATACCATCCTGATTTCTTTGAAAAGGTGAAGTTTTGATTAGTAGCTAACAGGAGTACCATGCTTTGGTTATCAATAGTAATATCATTGGCATATTCACCTTTAGAAAGCACATAACCAGTTAAAGCAGTCCCCGAAAACCGCCACCATGGCTTTAGCTGATTACTATAAGTAATCGTAGTAGAATAGCTGTATTTATTACCATAGTTAGTTTTTTTATTGATCAGGGTATCACCAGAATTATAGGGCAGCGCATAGATTTCTCCAATCGTCTGTGCAGCGGCAAACTGGATGGTCAGGCTTCCTAATTTGCCGTTTAAACTATGCGTAAGTTCCTGGCGGTAGTATTTAACCGGTAAGAGGAACGGGTTGCCCTCAAAATAGGTCTGATCGGTAGTATAAGTTCTAAAAGGGTTTAAGTCCCAATAACCTGGCCTGGTTATCCGGCTGGTGACGGCAAGTACATAAGATGAATTGTTTTTAGTAGTATATTTTAGAAATGCGGTTGGAAATATATTTGTATAGTTTCTACTGGTGGGGGTTTTTTGATCGAGACCTATCTTAGAAATTGTATTTTCCAAACGAACGCCTAACTGGTAAGACCATACAGCGTTAATCTTGCTGTTCCAGTTCCCATATACAGAATTGATGTTTTCATTGTATTTAAAAGAGTTACTTTGGTCTGGGTCTGTTAACCAACTGTTATCAGCTATTGAATTTTCAAATTGAAAGCTGTTGTTTATAGTAGAAAAGGAAGATTTTGCCCCCATACTTAAAGTAGTAGTTTTACTCAGTGGCCAATCGAAATCTGCTTTAATTGATTGGTTGCTTATTTTTTGAGGAGATTTGGTTCTAAAAGTGTTGGACCCCAATAGTTCGCCGGGTGTACTGATAGCTACTGCTGTGGTCTTACTATTTGATCTGTTCCCGGAGCGGTATTCTAGTGCATCAATATCTATGCTTAGCTTTTTGCCAGAAGAATCGAGCTTGCCCTGATAGTTTAAGTTTAATGAATAGGTCTGTGAGTTGATATGATCTCTGTTATTGGTAGCCGATATCGAGTCGGTATCACTATACTGGTCGTTACTTAATGCGTTCCGTGTCTCTTTACGCCAGTTACCGGCATAGTCGAACAATAAACCTACCGTATGATCCTTATTCAATTCATAATCAGTGCCCAGGCTTGTGCCAGGATAAAGTTCCCGATAACGATTAGAAGAATTGATAGTCCGCCGTTGTAGTTGACGGCCGGTCTCTGCCGGATAAAAGATAGTTCTTTGACTTTGAGGCTTCCTGGTTTTGTTGCCCATATAAATGGTAGAATACACATTCCATTTTCCCTCGCGATTATTTAAATTGAGGCTGCCGGCTTGTGAATTAACGGCAGTCTGCCTCATGCTTAAAGCAGCGTTTCCAATTAATCCTTCTTCTTTACTTTTTTTGGTAACGATATTGATAATACCTGCCCCACCCTCGGCATCATACCTGCTTGATGGGGTGGTCATCACCTCTATTGCTGCTAAATTATCTGATGGCAAACCATTCAGGTATGCTTTAAGGGCTGTTCCGGTAAACACTTTTCTCTTGTTATTAATATACACAACTGCACCGGTAGTTCCGCTGATCTGAATAGCCCCATCTTCTGAAGTAGTAACCAACGGGGTTTTCTCAAGAACGCCCCAAACCGTATTTCCTATCGCCAGATCTGTACCCTCTACGTTAAACCTGAACCTGTCAATTTCTCTTTGAAAAATTGGCTTTTTCGCGGTAATGTTTACTTCAGACAACGTCTTGATCTCTTTCTTTTTTAATGTATCAGTTTTTACAGATACTTGTGCAGCAGCAGCTTGAAAGGCAAAAACAAGAAAAACGGTTTGTATAGGTTTGAACATAGCTTCAGGTAACACGCATCAAATGACGACGTTAGGTTGATGGAAGTTAATATAAATTTTCTCAATTGGGAAAATATTATTCTCTGTCGCGGTTTATGTTACAAATGGTCAAATAAAAAAAGCCTGCTCACATTTCAATGAGCAGGCTTTCTATACTGGTTAGTTTAATGCCCTATATAGATTTAGAATTTTAATTAGTGATTTAATTCATTGGTAAGGTAAAATAGAACGTAGAACCTACACCGATTTCACTCTCTGCCCAGATGCGGCCATTATGCCTGTCTATGATCTCTGAGCTTAGGTATAACCCAATACCAAATCCTGAAATGGTATGATTGGTTTCTGCGCGATAGTACCGTTCAAATAACTGAGGCACCTGTACTTTGTCTATTCCTGGTCCGTAATCTTTCACACTCACTTGTGCCATACCACCTATGATTTCACATTTTACGTCAATATCCCTATGGTTAGGTGCATATTTTATAGCATTGCTCAGCAAGTTAGATACCACATTGCTGATTTTGTCGTAATCACCAGATAAAGTAATAGGGACCTCACAAGTACATTTGATCACGTGACTAGTGGTGATCACCATTGTTTCTTCAATTACGGTATGGATGAGTTCATCTAATCTTAACGAACTTTTGTTCAGTACAATTTTACCGGACTCCAAACGGGAAATATTAAGGAACCCATTAATCATCGTAGTCATTTTTTTTACTTGTTTCCCTGCGGTTGCCAAAGCACCAGCAGTAAACTTATCTCCCTTACCATCAGCTTTTGATTGCAGGAGCTGTATATATCCATTTAGTGAAGTTAATGGCGTTTTTAATTCGTGGCTGACCATTCCAATAAAATCATTTTTACGCTGTTCATCTTTTTTGAGTTCAGTAATATCCATCACAAATCCAGAAAAAGTCCTAAAGCCGTCTTCGCCATTCTCATTAATCTTGCCGAGCGATCTTAACCAGATGATCTCTCCATCATTAAATCTTTTTTGTGAATAGGTAATATCATAATCACCGCCACTTAAAATCGCTTTTTCTATTTCTTCCACTATTTTGTCGCGGTATTCTTCTGTAACCTGCGCAATAGCCTGATCATAAGTCATACTCCCGGTGCCTTCATAACCAAATAATTTTGCCAGCATTTGATTGTATTTTAAACTTTTGGTTACCGGATCTATATACCATGAGCCAAGTTTTGCCGCCTCTATGGCTAAGCGCATCATTTCTTGTGCCTTCTCTAGTTCTAGCTTAATAGTAAACTGTTCTGTAATATCGCTGGCTACTTGCAAAATACGATCTGTTACTCCATTTTGATTTCTTAGCGGTTTGTAGATCAAGTTAAAGTACTTCTCGGTCTCCTTACCGTTGATAATGATCCTGGCTTTGCTGGCGTTACCGTAATAAGTTTCTCCAGTGGTAATCACATCATCCAGTATTTGCAAAAAGGGCTGGCCTTTGAGCTCGGGCATAGCTTCAGCTAGCGGCATTCCTTGAATTTTATTGGTTTTGCCCCAAATTTCGAGCATTTTATCATTTACAACATCAATTACCAAATCGCGGGTTTTAAAGATATTGATAGCTACTGGTGCCTGCTCAACCAATAAACGGAACCTCGATTCGCTTTCTGCCAATTCAGATACTTTGCTGACCAGGTTCACTTGCGATTCGGCCAGTTCTTCATTGATGACAATCAATTCTTCGTTGGAGGCAGTCATTTCTTCATTGATAGCTGCCAGCTCATCGTTTAATTTTTGCAGTACAATCTGGCTTTCTTCTAATTGCTGCCGGGCTTCTACTTTATGGGTTACATCGATAACGGTAGCCAGAACTCCAGATACGGTGCCATCAAGATCTGTTAAAGGTTGGTAATAGTAGTCTACATAATATAAGCGCTTCCCATTAACTTTGTTAAAAACAACTGGTTTTTCTTTGTTGATGATGGTTTCGCCAGTTTCTAAAACATGTTTCCACTGATTGGGGAAAGGCTGACTCGTCAATTCTGGAAATATTTCGAGCATTGGCCTGCCTAAAACTTCTTCTTCTGTTTTGTTCCAGAAGGATAGCAGTGCTTCATTCGTAACTTCAATTACTTGATTTGGGCCACGTAACACGACAACAGGAGAGGGGAGTTGGTGTAAGATGTTATCCAGTTTCTGTTCGCTATAGATTAGTTTTTTTATGCTCTCTGCCAGGTCACTTGTACGCTTGTTTACTCTTTCTTCTAATTCATTATTGAGCTTACTGAGGCTCGCCTGCGCTTCCTGGTATTCTTCGTTCATTGCACTTAGCTCTTCATTTGAGCTTGCCAATTCTTCATTTAGCGCTTGCTCTCTTTGTAATGCAGCTTCCTTTTCAACTGCATAACGCATGGCTTCCCGACCCAGAAAACGATCTGTTACGTCAATTGCTGTATGTAAGATACAATAGGTTTGTCCCTTGCTATCTTTAATTGCACGGTATTCAAAATCGAAATATACCGTTTGTATTTTACCATTTATATTGAGATCGGCGGGGGTATCTGTTCCTGATATGGTGAGTCCTTCACGCCATACGCGCTTAAACATATCGATAAACGGTTGCCCTTTTAATTCTGGCAAAGCCATTTCCAGAGATTTGCCAATTACACTGCGGTCTTTATCCCATATCTGCAGCATTGCATCATTGGCTGTCTGTATAATAGCATCTTCAGTAACGTGGATAGCTGTAGCTGTTTTTGTTTGGGTGTATACTTCTAGTAGCTGCTCATTTGTTAAAAGGGGCACGGATAGGCTCATTGCAATGTTTTTAGATACAAATATGTATAAATTATAGAATTTATTCCAGCTCGTTAAAAATATTAAAAAAAGGTTTAGAGAATACAACAAGGCACTATTAAAATAGTTTTTTAGGTTGTGCTGCTTAGCTTTAACTTAGCTATCCTTAACCTGTTTAAGTACTTCGATCAGCAGCTTTAATTCCATAGGTTTCGATAAATAATCATCCATGCCTGCTGCGATACATTTATTTTTATCCTCGGGCATAGCATTGGCAGTCATTGCAATTATTTTGGGCTGTACATCAAAAGTGGAGCGGATAACTTTTGTCGCTTCAAGACCATTCATCACCGGCATCATGATATCCATTAAAATCAAATCATAATTATTCTTCGCGGCTAAATTTACAGCCTCTTTACCGTCATTTGCTGTAGTTACCTCGTAACCAAGCTTTTTAAGCACTATAGTAGCTAGTTTAAGATTGATTGGGTTGTCTTCTACCAATAAGATTGCCAAAGGATAACTTAACGCGAAGTTTTCCTTTAGTAGTTCCTGAGGATCTTTTGTGCTGTCTTTTTCTGCTTGCTGTAAGATAACCGGCGCCTTACATACAGCAGTTTCTATCTGGAAAGAGAAAGTAGAGCCTTCGTTTACTGTACTTTTTACTTTGATCGTGCCTTTCATGAGGTTAACCAGCCTTTCACTGATCACCAACCCCAGGCCTGTCCCTTCGTACCTGCGGGTATCAGAGGAGTCTATCTGGGAGAATGCTTTGAATAATTGGGATTGTTTTTCTTTGGGGATGCCTATCCCGGTATCACGGATTTCGAATAGCAGGGTTACTTTTTGCTCATGGGCAGCAAGCTGGGTTAGACAGAGGCGAACCTCCCCCTGGGGAGTGAATTTTAAGGCATTGTTAACTAGGTTGATCAGCACCTGTTTTAAACGTAAGGGATCGCCAATCAATCTATCTGGTAAAACAGGATCTATTTCATAGACAAGATTTATACCTTGTTCCCTCGCTTTATTAGCAAAAAGATGGATTACATCTCCGATACATTTGCGGAGATCAAAACTTTTTTCTTCGAGCTGCATATGGCCAGATTCAATCTTAGAGAAATCGAGCACATCGTTAATCACATTCAATAAAGATTCTCCACTTGTCTTGATCACATTAACATAATCTGCCTGTTCTGGCGTTAAGTTGGTTTCTCCCAATAAGGAAGTCATCCCGATCACGCCGTTCATTGGCGTCCGGATTTCGTGGCTCATGGTAGCTAGAAAAGTACTTTTTGCCTGTGCTGATTTTTCTGCATCGTTCCTTGCATCAACAGCAGTCTGATGAGACAATTTAAGTTCCAGGTTAAGGTCTTCCAGCGACTCCTGGTAAGCCCGTCTATCGTGGATCTGTGTGAGCATACTTAGTTGCAAAATGCTGTATTTGTTCAGGTGATAAGACCAGAGCCCGCAGATAAAAAATATTACGATAGTCAGCAACAAGTGGATAGTCATAGTTTGAATCTCAATGTAATCCACATTGGTGAAAAACACCTCTTCATACCCCGCACTTTGCAAATAATTAAGTGCCAGATGATGAATGAAAACAAACACTAAAATAGGGATTTGCAGTTTCCAGTTTTGATAGGTTATTAAAATAGCACTGCCGATAAAAGCGAAAAAGTGCATTTCGAACATGCCATGCATTTGGTAGATAAACTGAGCCATAAATATGCCCAGACAAACGCTTAATACATATTGGTACAGATTGGATGCAGGCAGCAGCCATTTGGTAGAATAGTAGGCTAAGAGTGCAAGGCCACCGACACCAATAGCGATAGCATAAGTATCGTAAAAGGTCGCCAGCCCCAGGCCAGCTATAAAAAAAGCGATCAGAAAATAATTGATCAGTTTGTCTGATCTGGTTTTAACATTAAACCGATAGTCGTCTATAATATATTGACCTTCGGAAAGCTGTGTCTTTATATTTATGCTTGCCATTTACTTTTCACAATTTGGGAGGGTACAGCCATAGGCTGTAAGTGCATAACGATCGAATTTTACCGGGCCGGTTTTGTGCATTAAGCTTTCTATGGCCATTTGTGCATAACTGGTTTTTTGGTCTGTACAGTACCTTGTTTTATTGTAATTTCCCCTATAGTACAAGGTTTGATTTGTATTTAAAATTACAGCCTGCGGTGTAGAATATACGCCGCTGGCGATGGCAAGTGTGTGATCTGAAATAACAGGAACATCGATGTTAAAGCGTTTTTGTATTTCTTTTGCAGTATAAGGCCGTGATGCCACTACTACGATTGCAAAGTTTACCTGACCACGGTATTCTTTTACCAATGATTTAAAGTGATCGATATTAAACCTGGAACAGGCACAGTCCGGATTAAAGAAATGAAGAAAAAGCGGGCGGTTATTTTTAAAAGTTAGTGCAGCATCTAAATGGATTTTTTTGCCAGTAGGTACAGCCTTGTAAGTTGAGGGTACAGGGGTTGGTAAAGCATAGATAAATTGGTTGTGCCAGAATATACCAGATATAATGGCCGTTAAAAAAATCAACCAGACGGTAGCTATAAGTTTTTTCATTTAAGAGGTGACGTATTTGATATGAAATACGATGGATATATATTAAGTGTACATATAAACGGATTAAACCGTTAAACAGATTTTACAAAAACATTTTTTTGTGAGGGAATGAAGATAAAGAAAAATGTAATCCATGACTATTTTGTGCCGCCAATTGTTTGTATATTATGGTCCCATACACATCGTATGGCATACTATTTATTTACTATGGATAATAGAAGATCATTTTTAATCAAAGCAGGACTGCTAAGTGGTGCTGCAATGACCGCTGGTTCGCAACTTGGTTCTGCAATGGAACTGTTCCTGCCAAAAGGGGTAAGCAAAATCGGATTGCAGCTGTATACGCTTAGGGATGCACTGGGCAAGGATGTAAGAGGTACGATCGGTAAAGTAGCCAAAATCGGCTATAACCATGTAGAAACTTTTTATGGATACCAGCCTGATCAGCCTGCAAAGTTTTGGGGATTGACGGTGAAAGAGCTAAAGGCACTGTTAGTAGAAAACAAGCTGGAGACACATAGCGGGCATTATCAATTAAACGACTTCCTGACTGTCGGGAATGGCGATGATAAGGCATTAAAAAACCAAATTGAAATTGCCGCCGAATTAGGGCAGCAATACCTCATCGTACCTATCCCGCCACTAAATATCTGGGATAAAATGACCAATCGCGATTTCGAATTTATGGCATCACAGCTAAATAAAGCTGGAGAGCTTTGTGCGAAATCTAATCTGAAAGTTGGCTACCATAACCATTTCTGGGAGTTCCGGACGTTGGCAAACGGACAAAAGGGCTATGATATTTTACTAAAGGGCACCGATCCAAAACTGGTAACGTTTGAGATGGACCTGTTCTGGATTGAGAAATCTGGAGTAGACCCAATGACGTATTTTAAACAAGACCCGGGGAGGTTCTCTATGTGGCATGTAAAAGATATGGATAAGGCGAATACAGCAAAGATAACTGGGCCGGGTATGGATGATAAACCATCAATGGACGTCCTGAAAGGGATCAGTTATGCAGAAGTAGGTACCGGGAATATCGGTTACACGGAGATCTTTAAACACCAGCAGGAATCAGGATTGAAATATATCTTTGTGGAACAGGATGTGATTAAAATAGATCCATTTGTAAGTATCACAGAAAGCTATACTTATATTAAGCGTAACCTGATCAAATAAGCTATACAGAGGATATACTTATTCTGCTTCTGCCTGTTTGATGATTGTTGTAACAACTTCATTGAGCTCCTGGGTAGAAATAATCAGGTATTTAAGTATATCCTCCTTTTCATCTGCGGAGAGCGGACGTGATAAAAGATCGCTCAGGCTCATTACACGGGCAAGCGGGGCCCTTACCTTATGGCTCTGGATCCACGCAATATGTTTCAATCGTTTATTTTGTTCTTCGATATCATTAACGTAGCGTATACGCTCTGTAATGTCGGTAGCCAAGACAAGGCGACCCAACTTACCATTGATTTCTATCGGATTGCTGCGCACTTCTACTGGAAAAGCTTTGTTGTTTTTTTTAATATGGATGGCAATACCTTTAAAATCGAGGTTTCCCCGACGGTTAGCGGCGATATTTTTGTGTAAAGCCGCTAAGTCGCTTTTAGGATAAATCTTATCGATAGTCATATCCAGAAATTCTTCTCTGCTAAAACCATAATGTTTAACAGCGGCATCGTTTACCTGTAAAAAGCATAATGTGCTGGTGTCGTATACCCACATTGGAATAGGGTTGGAAGAAAAAAGATAGCGGTAATAATCTTCAGATTCCTGTAGTTTGTTAACCAGGACTTGTTTTTCTAATATTTCATCGGCCAGTTGTCCTTGCAGTTCACTTTCCTGAATAATGATTTTTTCGAGCCTTCGTATTACCCGTTGGATCAATACCAGGCACACTAAATTGATGAATAGCAGATTTGACGCGTAATTTAGCCAGGAAAGCGTATTAAAAGTCTGCTGTAAAGGAAAACGGACAGGTTTCAGGTAGATCAGCAGCGCAATGGCTAATACAATAATGAGATTAGCCAGAAATGAATAATAAATCCGGTTATCCTTAAAAAGAAAAACGGTAAATATGCAAGTACAGGTGAGATAATGTATTCCAGGACCGGATGCCCCTTGTACAAAAAGCAGTACCAGCGCAAAGAGGTAGAGCATCACCAATACAAAGACTTTCTTGAAGTTTACCGACAAACCTTTGTAGAGCAGGACGCTGCAGAGAAAAATATAAAAAATGATGTCAAATGTAGGGAGAAAAGGGGTGTAGTCTAAGTAACCAAGAACTATACGCGGAATAAATACCAGCAAGCTGACTGGCAAAAGATAAGTGATAATCTTTACAAAAGATAGCTCACGCCAGTAACTTACGTCAGACTCATCCTGCTGAATAGGGATGGCCATCTTATGGTGAATATACGCTATATAGCGCGCCCACCAACCTAGCAATAATTGTTGTAAAGATTGTTTCATCTGGCATTATATCTTGTTCTTCTAATCGGCTGAATAACTGACAATTTAACGAATTCAGTTGGATTAGTATAACATTTTAGCCTATTGTTTTATCCATAGTTTTAACGGGTCGCCGGTGATATGTTTTACACTTTTGTAATCTGCCGGTAAATACCCGTCAGGGCAATGAAAAGTGGCTACCCGCGTACCTGCCGGTTTATATTCTAGCAATTCGTAAAACTGGTTAAGATATTCCTCATATATTTCTACCGAAGTAGTCACCAGATTGTCTATAGGTTTATAATGAAAGAGGTTTTCGCTAAAAGAATTATATAAATAGAAATGATCGAAATTATCCATATCTAATTCGTTAAAATTTGCATGGATAAATTTGACGTTTAGGACATTTGTCGCACTTTGGGTAATTATTGCCTCGTCTACCAAAGCCTTTCGCTGTTCTACGCCACTAAAAAAAAAATCAGGGAAATAATAGCCAGCCACCAGGCAAAATTTTCCTGTACCGCTCCCAATATCCAGTATACTTTTTCCCTCACCACCGCAAAGATGAAAAGCTGCCTTTTTTGCTATCTCTATGGGGGTCCAATGGATAGATGATAATTGTCTTGCCCTTAATGAATACAAACTGTCGAATGCAGCATCACTTGAAAAAGTTTCATTCATTGTTAAAATACTAATATTTGCACCTTATTTATGCAATTATGAATAGAAATTATGGTTTTAAAGAAAAATGGAGTAACTTTTGCTAATTTATAACTAAATCTTTAAAAGTATATGTCGACAACCAAACCTTCCCTGGTTATTCTTGCCGCTGGTATGGCGAGCCGTTATGGTGGGAACAAACAAACAGAGTCATTCGGTCCCTCTGGAGAGACCATCATGGAGTATTCTATTTATGATGCAATAAAAGCCGGATTCGGTAAAGTAATCTTTATTATCAGAGAAGAATTTTCAGTTGCATTTAAAGCTAGCATCGAACCTAAATTAAGTGGTAAAATTGAAACAGACTACGTTTATCAATCACTGGAAAGTTTTAGTGGTGGCAGGGCCGTACCTGAAGGCCGTACTAAACCATTTGGAACAATGCACGCGTTGTTATGCTGTAAAGATGTATTAGATGCCCCTTTTGCAGTAATCAATGCAGATGATTTTTATGGATTTGATGCCTTCAAACAATCATTCGATTTTCTGACTAAAGAAATTGAGGCAGGAAAATATGCTTGTATCGGTTACGAACTTAAAAACACTTTAAGTGATAATGGATCTGTTACACGCGGCGAGATCAATGTAAATGAAAAACAGGAGATCGTAAGTATTACAGAACGTAAAGAAATATATAAAAAAGAAGGAAGAGCTTTTACTAAAGAAGCAGACGGTGACGTTGAACTGGCTTTAGATACTAAAGTAAGTATGAACTTCTTTTGCTTTACACCAGAATTTGTAAACTGGTCTGAAGAAGAATATTATAAATTTCTGGATGCTAACAAAACTGAATTAAAGGCGGAATTCCTGATCCCTGAAGTAGCTGATATTTTAATTAAATCTGGTAATGGTGTAGTTAAAATGATCCCTACAGCAGCAGTTTGGTTTGGTGTAACTTTTAAAGAAGATGCACCAGTTGTGAAAGCGGCCTTACAGCAGTTAGTTGATGAGGATGTTTACCCTGCTAATCTTTGGACAGCATAACCTATGTTCTCTTTTAAGCCATATTGGTGGAAGGTTCAAAGCCTAATTGAACAGGCTGTACTCAAAAATGCAGACCCTTCGGAGGAAGAGCATGTTTTTTGGAGAAAAAAACTTTTCACCAATATGATAAGCTATGGTTTTATCGTTAGTACTATAGGATTTGTTTCTTCAATGACATTTGGCATTTTTGCAAACAATGTTATCGTACAATGGTTCAACATCATATTTATACTTGCTTTATTATATGTTATTTTCAATAAAAATATCGTGATACAAACCAGGAAAATACTGGCACTATTTCTATTATATGTGCTTGCTGTGGTTTATATCGCAGTGCTGGGTTCTGAAGGGCCGGGTGTGCTATACCTGATCATTATTACAATATTTTCTGCAATGATTTTCCCCAGACCGGCAGCTTACTGGCTTGTTGGTTTAAATGTGGTGATTTGTGCAGCTTTTGGTGCTGTTATCCAATATAAGTTATTTGATAGCCCGTTGCTGGACAGTTATGATCTTCCGCTTTGGGCTTCTTATTCTGGTAACCTGATTTTTGTAAGTTTAATCAGTGTGATGTTGGTGAGCAAAGTGCTCAACGGATTGGAGCAAACCATCCAGAAGGAAGCTACACTAGTTTCTAAGCTTGATGCTTCTGAAAAATATTACAGGAATACCTTTGAGGCAAATCCGGTACCTATGTATGTTTTTGACATGGAGAATGGCCGTTTTCTGCATGTGAATGATGCGGCTTGTGCCAAGTACGGGTATACCAAAGAAGAGTTCCTGGCTATGAATATTGTCGATATCAGGCCGCAAACGGAAAGCAGTAAGCTGTTTGATATGAACAGCAAAATTAAATCAAGGGATTATTCGGGGATAATGATACATCTGAATAAGGAAAAACAGCTGTTTCCGGTGGAAATTGAGACCAACCTCATCAGATTTGAAGAAAGGGATGCGAGGTTAGTGATGGCTACCGATGTTTCTGAAAGAATCAACTATATTGAAAAAATTGAGCGCCAGAACAAAAACCTGAAGGAGATTGCCTGGATGCAAAGTCATATGGTGCGTGCGCCTTTGGCAAATATCATGAGCTTAACTGAATTTCTGATCAAGTACCCGGGAGAAGATACCCAAGAAACCCTTACTTTTTTACATGACTCTTCTGAGAAGCTGAATATGGCGATTAAGTCTATTGTAGGACAGGCGGAGGGGACGAAATTAACTGGCTAACTACCCTTTAAAGGTAATACTAAACGTAGTGCCTTCATTTACTTTACTGCTTACTTCGATCTTACCGCCCAGAGAGGTTACTTGTGATTTGGTAATAAACAGACCGACCCCATTTCCATTTACATGACTGTGGAAGCGTTGGTGAAGACCAAATAATTCGTCTTTGTTCGCATCCATATTTATGCCTATTCCATTATCAGAAAATGTGAGTATACAGTTGTTTTGATCGTCTTTTAAGAGGTTTATATTGACTTCTAGCAATCTGTTCATATCCCTGTATTTGATCGCATTCGATAACAAGTTGGTGAGTATGCTTTCCATATAGCTCTTATTAAACAGGACATGTGTACAGTCAAATTTATAAGTCAGCGTTATGCCAAGCTGCTCAATTTGTTCGGTAAAGGAGGAACATACTTTTTCAAATATCTCGCTGAAATCTATCCTGGCTACCTCTACTCCGTTTTTCTCTTTAAGGTTTAGGATATGGGTAAGGTCAAGTATGGTTTCGCTCAATCTATTAGTCGCACTTTTAAATAGTTTTACAATACCTTTATTATATTCATCGAGCAGGTCTTCTTCTAAAATGTTTATTAATCCGGTAAGATTAGAAAGCGGTGTTCTTAAATTATGTGAGATGATATAGACAAACTGATCCAGCTCCAGGATTCTCCTGGAAAGCTCATTAACCAGTAACTGCTGTTCTTGTCCGGCTATTTTACGGGAAGTGATATCGCGGAATTTGTAGACAATTGCGCGTATGCGCTCGTCTTCTAAAAAGTTCGTCGCAGTTCCTTCTACCCATTCATATCCCCCTTGTTTATTGATGTACCGAACCTCGAAATTAACGGGTGGGCAGCCGTTGGCGAGGAGCTCTTCCAGCTGTTGGCCGGTTGCAGGTAAATCGTCGGGGTGAACAATATCCCGAAGGTTAAATTGTGTATACTCTGTTTTGCTAAATCCAAATAGCAACTCCACCAGGGAAGATGCATGAATAATATCTCCATTTTTCGTTGTGAAAAATGTGAGCTCATGACTTTTTTCTATAAAATTGAGGAAGTCACTATTGATTCCAATATGCCCTATCATATTTAGTCGTATTATATGTGGTAGGCTACACCTAAGGTTTTGTCTACTAATGGTTTATTCACTCTAAAATATTCAAACATCCTGACAATTTTTGTTTTTTTTTGTTAATAGTAAATATTTTGGGACATGTTATTCACAATTATAAAATTTTAATGAACAAAATGGATAACTGTTTAATTGGAGGCGGGTTTAAATGTGGATAAAAAATTCTATCTTGGATTTAAGATAAAAGCAGGATTTTCTTTTTTAAGAAAAGATTCAATCTTATAACTAGCTTTGTATCGTCAAAATTGTTGATCTGAACCCGCTTATGATTAATTTACCATCACTTGAAAATGAAGCTGACAGACTTGCTGCGCTTTATGTGTTGGAAATTCTGGATACTGTAGAAGAAAACGAGTTTGATAATATCGTTAGGCTTGCCTGTATCATTGCACATGTACCAATTGCGGCAATTACCTTTGTGGATAAAGACAGGATATGGTATAAGTCGCAATTAGGCATTGGCGTCAGGGAAACAAAAAGGGACAATGCAGCACTTGAAAGATATACTTTTTTAGTGTCTGTGCCTATTATAGTAAATAAAGATCTTGTGGTCGGACATTTAAGTGTGGCGGGGCCGCAGGCGATGACGCTTAGCCAGGACCAGCACAATGGGTTATCCCTGCTTTCGGAGCAGATCGTAACTTTGCTGCAATTGCGGTTGCCGGTAATCAATAATAGCATTAAAGAGTTTTACGAAAGCATTCTGAACAATATCCCAACAGATATTGTAGTTTTTGATGCTGAACATAGGTACCTTTTTGCAAATCCCGGAGCCATCAAAAATGATGAATACCGTAAGTTTATTATTGGTAAAGACGACTTTGAATATGCAGCATACAGGAACCGTGACCGGGAGATTGCTGTTGCCAGGCGTGCGCGATTTCTGGAGGTGAAAAATACTGGTAAAGCTATCGTATGGGAAGAAACGATGAAAGACCCTGATGGTAATAGTATCACTTTTCTGCGCAGGATGTTCCCTATGCATGATGAGCAAGGTAATTTTATTATGGTAATTGGCTTTGGTGTGGATATTACAGAGCGTAAAGCGCTGGAAGAAAAACAAACGCTGATTATGGAGCAGCTCGCTACGCAGAATACCCAGCTGATAGATTTTTGTAATGTGGTTTCGCATAATCTGAGAGGACCGCTGATCAATATGGCTATGCTGACAGAATTTATCCAGGACGAGCAGGATATGGAGCAGCAGAAAATTATGGTTTCGAAACTAGAGCCCGTCATCGAAAATCTTAAGAATACATTTAACGAACTTGTGGAGTCTATACAAATCAGGCAAGACGGCAACATAAAATCTGACAAGCTCATTTTTAATACCTGTCTGCAGGAAACCCTTGATTCTTTATATGTAGAGGTCAATAAAGCCAAAGCAAAGATTATAGTGGATTTTGAGGAAGCACCTGCAGTATTTTATCCGCATAAATACCTGGCGAGCATTTTCTATAACCTCATCAGCAATGCGATAAAATATCAGAGTCCGGAACGCCAGTTGTCGCTTAACCTGGCTTCTAAAGTAAAGGAAGGTAATATTGTACTTACAATTCAGGATAATGGCCTGGGAATTGATATGGTTAAACATAGGAATAACCTCTTTAAAATTGGTAAAGTATTCCACCGGCACCCCGATGCGAAAGGCTTAGGTTTGTTTATGACTAAAACCCAGGTAGAGGCTATGGGCGGTAAAATATGGGTAGAAAGTATGCCTGATGAGGGGGCTAAATTCTCCATAGAGTTTATAAATCAAAATTTGAACTAGTAATGAAGAAGGTTTATCTCATTGACGATGATGATATTTTTGTTTTTCTTACGAAGAAAACGATCTTAAAGGTAGCCGCAGATGTAGATGTTGAAGTCTTCTCGGACGGTTTGCAGGCGATTACGCATCTTAAGGAAGTTAAAAATGATCCAGAAAAATTGCCGGATATTATCTTTTTAGACCTGAATATGCCTGTAATGGACGGATGGGAGTTTCTTGCTGAATATCAGCATGTCCGCCCTTCTCTGGCCAGGAAAAATCAATTATATATTGTGTCGTCCTCTATCTCCCCCCATGAGATGGAACGTTCGAGAAATATAAGCGCTGTTTCGGAGTTTATTATTAAACCTTTAGTCAAAGAAAAGTTTCTCGAAATACTGGAAAATCTATAAATTAGTTGGATGTTTCAACAGCATTCCATTGACTTGGATATTTTAAAAAAACGCGCTTTTAATTTAAGATGGGCCACGGTGCCAGAGGGTGTTATTCCGCTTACTGCTGCGGATCCGGATTTTCGAAGTGCACCAGAAATTGCAGAAGCAATTATCAGATTTACCAAAGATAGATATCTTTCTTATGGGCCACCGGCAGGTCTGCCAGAGTTTAAAGAAAGCGTAGCTTCCTATTTTTCTGTTAAGCGACAGATACCTGCGCTCCCTGAATTTATTTTTCCTGTAGATAGTGCTGCTTTCGGTATTTATCTAACCTGCAAGGCCTTTCTTAACGTTGGTGATGAAGCGATTATTTTTGATCCTGTGGATTTTCTCTTTAGGTATGCTACTGAAGCTGTAGGAGGAGTGGCCGTTCCTTTTTCTATTCCGCCAGGCCCGGCGCCTGTTGATTTCGAAAGGCTAAAAGGTTTAATTGGCCCGAAAACCAAAATGATATGTTTGTGCAATCCGTTAAATCCGACGGGTAAAGTATTTACAAGGGAGGAGCTGCTCTTATTAGGGGAGCTTGCCTGTAAGTTTAACCTGATTATATTATCGGATGAGATCTGGAGTGATATTATTTATACCCCTTTTGTATATACCAGCATTGCCTCTTTAAATGAAGAGATCAGAAACCAGACGGTTACTGTGACCGGCTATAGTAAGTCGTACGGACTTGCCGGCTTGCGGATAGGTGCTGTAATGGCGTCTAACCAGGCGCATTACGATCGTTTATTTGAAGTTTCTTTACATAATTCTACCATACATGGTGCTAATGTCCTTTCGCAGATTGCGGCGACAACAGCATTGAATGAATGCGGCTATTGGCTGGATGATTTTGTTGCACATTTACAGCAGATGCGGGATTTATGTGTGCGGGAATTAAATGCGACGCATGGTTTTAATTGCATTGCACCCGAGGGATGTTATGTTGCTTTTACCAATATTACCGGAACAGGGAAAAGCAGTAACGAAATCCACCGGCTTTTATTAGAGCAAGCTAAGGTTGCCGTTGTTCCAGGCGCAAAACAGTGGTTTGGAGAGGGGGCCGATGGATATATCAGGATGAGTTTCGCTACTTCAGAAGAAATTTTAGGAGCAGCATTATACAGGATAAAAAGTACGATCAACTCTTTATGAAGGTAGTAATTTTAGGCGGCGGTATTGCCGGCCTGTGCATGGGTATCTACCTTCATCAAAACAATATAGAAGTTACTGTCAATGAAAGAAAAATACATGCTGCTGTTGGCGGACATGCTTTTTTGATGCACCATGATGGTATTGCCGTACTTAAAGAACTGATTGGGGACCGTGCCTGTGAGATCCCCGGTAAACTAATTGATAATTTTATTTTTAAAAACCCTGATGGGAGCATAATTGCGGAGAAATACCTGGAAGACTGGCATTGCTTTAAGCGTACTGGGCTGCTTGATTGTTTAATAGGCTTGTTGCCACCAGAGCAGATGATTGACAACCATGTGTTTTCCCATTTTATATATGATGGGGACAAGATTGTGGCTGCTGCTTTTTTAAATGGGGATTTGGAATATGGGGATATCTTTATTGGCGCAGATGGTGCAAATTCTGCTGTGCGAAAAGAGATTATTGGTGAGGTAGACTTTTTACCGGGTAAGGTAAGGGAGGTGGTTGGCATTGTCCATCATCCTGAGTTCGCAAGTTTGTTCCAGAGGAAATTCACGAAGTTTCAGCACAGCAGCAAAGGGCTTTCTTTCGGCTTAATCCCGACTTCCGAAACGGATGTAGTTTGGTTTATGCAGTATGATCCTTTGGATGGAGATGTGCCAGAAGGGGTAGAAAACCGTGGTACACCAGTTTACTATGAACAGCTTCGCCAATTGTGCTTAAAAAACTTAAACGATTTTCCAGCTGAAGTAAAGGCCGTTTTAGCAGTAAATGATTTTAGTACGAGTTATATTTGGAATACACGGGATTTTGATTTGCTGCCAGAGTTTCATCGTCAGAATGTAGTACTCATAGGGGATGCGGCACATGTAGCGCTTCCTTTTACCAGCGCAGGAACAACAAATGCAATGGTCGATGCAAAAGTATTAACAGCCTGTTTACTAGCTTATCCTGAAATTGATCTGGCTTTTAGTGCGTATTATAGAACAAGGGCTGCAACAATAACCCAGCATGTAAAATTAGGGCGTGAATTAAGGGATGCTTTCCTTCATCCTGCAGCTATATTTGCGCTTCCCCTGATTGGGGAACAGGTGACATAAAATTTGTTTTTTACTTGTGTTCATTCTGAAGCAATGAATGAACGGAATGAATGGTCTAAGGGATGGCGGTATTCCGTAACTTTATTTTAAATCGTTTGAGTGGACGATAATTAGTAGAATAAAGGAGGGATATACCATGATCAAAGTAGGAATTATCGACGTCAATCAGCAGAGCAGGGGCATGATGCGGGTGATGCTGGATCACCACAATCAATATAATCTTAAGGTTACATTGGAAGCCAGCTCTATGTTCGAATGCAAAAAAGTACAGCCTTCTCAGGAGCCCAATGTGCTATTGCTGGATATTGAGGAAAATGGAATTGATGTAATCCTGGAAATTTACCGCAAATTCCCTAATACCAATGTAGTAGTATATAGCAATATTCAAGATCATATTAGTGTATTGGCTTGCGTAAAAGCGGGTGCAATGGGCTATCTGACTAAAGATACCTGTGTAAATGAGGTGATCTCTACCATCGTAACCACTTATAAGGGGGGATCTGTTTTTAGTCCTTCCATCTCCAGGAATGTCATACGGCAGGTACAGCAAACAGTAGATTATCAATCTAATCTAAGTTTAAGGGAGCGCCAGATAGTTGAAGGTCTTAAAAATGGGCTGAGCTATAAATTAATAGGTTATAAATACGGGATTTCGCTGGATACGGTACGCCAGTATATCAAAAGAACGTATAAAAAACTGAATATTAACAGCAAAGGCGAATTGCTTGCCCAGTTTAAATAAAGATCGGTTTGCTGATCTTTTCTATTTCTGCAGCCAGTGTTACGCTTATATAGGTTGATGTACAAAAACCACTTTATTAAGGTATTCGGTTTTATTCTTTTTTGCCAGTTATTTACGCTTAGTGTAACCGGACAGGTGAGATATGCTTTTTTGCGTGATACGATTGGAATTAAAGGCGGGGAAACTTTTGCAAATAGCTTAAAGGTTTCTAATGGGTATAGCCAGAAAGTAGTACTTAAGAACCCGGAAAAAGGGCTTAAGGGAATGCTGTCTTTACCAGATAGCATAGTGCTTTTAGCTGGGGAAACAAAGACCTTTCCAGTGAAATATATTGCTGACAGGCAAACTATAAAAAGTAACATCCAGGCATTTTCAGTTAATCTGGTCTCTATGCAGGGAGGATTAGTGGTACAAAAATCTGCAAAATTTATGACGCTGCTAAAAAATGTTGGCGGGTTAACGATTGGAACGGAGAATGATGAAATTTATCTAAGTCAGCTTAGTAATCAGGCACAAGTAGTTGTGCGTTGTGCAAATACGGGTTATGTACCGGTTACTTTCCGGTTATTGCTTTCCGGGATCCCGGATGGATTAGAATTTACCGGACAAACCATGAACCTGACTTTGCAACCTGGATCACAGCAACTGCTGCCTTTTTTAGCTAGAAATAAGACAAGCGGACGTATATCACCGGATTTTACGGTGACTATACAGGCGCTGGATGATCAGAATAACGAGTTAGCGATTAAGGTGATCCGTATTATAAATGTGAGCAGTGAGAGAAGGATGAATTCTGGCATTGGCCAGTTTGGTGGCAATGCTGCCAATAGTATTGCTTTGCGCTATGCTAGCCTCTCAAATTCTACTACTATTTATCAGTTACAAAGTAATGGAAGCATAGAGATGGGGAAAGGGGCAACGTTAAAGTATCAGGCTAATGCCGATCAGTACCGGCAGATAGATTATAATGGACTTAATATTTACAATACGTTTGTTGATTATCAAGCGAAAAAATGGGGGGTTAAGGTTGGTAATATCTATGAAAACTTAGATTTACAGTTGGGTGGCAGAGGGATTAAGGCTAGTGCTAAGTTTACGAATAAAGGTGTGCTGTCAATTTACGGATTGGATAACAATTACATGCTTTTTGATCAGTTAAGCACTAATATCCCGGGTGCGAAGATTATTGCTGCAGATTATAATTTAATTAGAAGTGTTGCGCAGGAACAGCGGGTAACAGCGGCGCATAAGCATGACAGTTTTACCGGCCTTAATGCTGATCAGGTTAATTTTAAGTCTGGATTTCTTTTAGATAAGGACCAGACTTTGGCGCTGGAAGGCGGTTATTCCATAGAAGATAAATATAATGGACCAGCATCACCAAAGCATGGCGGGGGTGGAGGACTGGTCTATATGCTTAATAGGGATAAGTACCGTCTAAATTTTAATAGTTACTACAGTACCCCATATTATACGGGTTTACGCAGAGGGTTGTTTTTAACTGATATGCGTTTTTTATTAAAGACGGCCAAAACTTCGGGCATAACTGCACATGTGAGTTTACAGCAGAGTAATGCAAAGTTTCAGGCGGTGATCAATAATCAGTATAACCTGCTGAACCTGGGTATCAATAAAAATTCAGTCTATATTTATGAGTTGGGTTATCAAAAAAATGCCGGACAGTTTAATTTTGGCTTAGCGCCTTACTTTATGGACCAGCGTTTGGTTTCTTCAGCTTTTCAAGAAACTACCCATGCCGTTACAAACTGGAAGTCATCATCTGTACGCTTGAATGCATCTTTAGGTTATACAGGACGTATCCAGAGCTTTTCCATGAATGCTGATTATGGGTATACCTATGTAAATAACTCGGAAAAACCACCTGCACCTTTTCATTCGCTTAGGGTGAACATGAGCTACAATCTGCCAATTATAGGCTTAACGAGCTATATTCAAATTAATCCCTACTATTTATCAGACGTACTTTCTTTTAACCCCGGCAATCCTTATCATATCTACTCTTTTGGTCCGAATGTCCATTTTTCGGCGCTCAATAATAACCTTTGGATGCAATTTAGCGGAATGTATAATTATTATGGATTTACGAGGAACAAAAACTATTCTGCATCAGGCAGCCTGCGCTATCTGTTAAAAGGAAATTGGGCCATTACTGGTGATTTGCAATATACAGTAACCAAACAGCAGGTTTATACGCAATTTGCTGCTCAGGAGGCGCTCCCTGTTAATTACCCCCAGGATTTAATTTATAATAACAGACAGCTGCGTGTAGGTATTGAAAAGAGGTTTGGCGGGGGACATAAGGGAGCTGGAAAATTATCGCTTGTTTATTATGAAGATCGCAATAGCAACGGACAGCGTGATGCTGATGAAAGTGCTGTGCCTGGTGTGCTGGTAAAGATTAATGGCGAAGCTGCACTAACAAATACAAAGGGAGAAGTAGAATTCAGGGAAATGAAAAAGGGCACTTACACGGCTTCAGTTACCAATACCAAAGGCTGGAGTTTACAGGAGCCTACTGATATTTTGCTCGACAAAAATAAAAGAATAGAGGTGCCATTGGTAAAGACCCAGGCGCTGAATGGTTGTATTAAGCTGACAGATACAAGATATATGGATGGCATACCGCCGCTTGCAGGGATCAGGATCAATGCTGCTGATGCTAATGGGCGCGTACACCAGACGATGACGAATGATAGAGGAGAGTTTTGCTTCTATCTGCCAAGAAATAAATACACCGTTTATATTGAAACTGAAGGTATGCCGTTTTCTATAGAAAATGGAAAAGAAGAAGTAATGCTTTCTGGAAGCCCTGTCGGGTTGCTGACTTTCCTTTACAAGGATCAGCGGAGAAAGGTTGGGGTAACCAGATTTTAATTAGGGGGCGACCAGGGTGTAGGTAATATTTGCGGTATAAGTGCCTGGCGGCTTTCCGATCAGCAAATTGGTTTGTGTGGCAGGAATCCGGTATTGAAGGTTGATTACACGATCTATTTCGGGTATTGCGGCGAGCACGAGGTTCTGCGAAGCAGCTGACAGGACTACAGGTGTAATCCCTGTTTGTCCGGTAATCCCCTCAATTGTAATAACACCTGCAGGAATAGAATTACTCCCTGAGATAAAATCGCCATCTGCCTTTACGCTTAAGCTATAAGGTACTGTACTGCTTAAAGTAACGGGAGTGGTTACGGTAGCTGTTAAGCCAGCGCTGTAGCTGGCTACCGAATTAAAATTAAATATTACTGGTGTGGTTACGGCACTAAATTCTGATATTTTAGCTACTACAAGCTTTACTGAGCTAGCCATTGTCTGTGTAGCTACTGCACCAGCATACAATGATCCGGTTTTTTGAATAGAATAAGTAACTGGCAAAGTATACGTGCCTGCCTGGGTAAAGGTGCTTTTCAAATTAGCCGCATTGATAGTGAAACTGGAAGTGAATGCGTGTTTATTGGTAGCAACTACGCCCAGGGCTGAATTGGTATAAGGCTGGTCGGTACTGGTCAGATTGATTGGTGCAGCAATTGCAGCATCGGTAAGATTGGCTTTAATTGCACTTAAATTAGTTAGGTTAGGTAATGTTGGATAGGTTTGCGTAGGTACAAAAGTAAATGTGCTGCCTGCTTTAAGAAATAAGAGTGTTTCTACACTGCTGTAATAGTCAAATGCACTGGTAGCGGAAATAGTTTCTGTGCCTCTGAACGGGGCTAGGGTGGTTACATTCAGCGTAGCTATTGGTGGTTGTGTATGGGGTGTGATAAAGGCGGGTACGGTTACCTGGATCTTATTGGGCGGATTATTGGTCACGTTTGTTGAAAACAGGAGGTCTGTGTCGTATGTGCCGGCAATCCACGCGGTACCGGCAGTAACCATTCCATAATTCACGGTAATATCTGCATTGAGTAGTCCAAGCACTGTGGTATAGAGATCTTTTGGAGCGGACTCTAACGGAATAATAGGTCTGGATCCGCCAATAGAAATTCCACTCATGCTATTGAATTGTATAGTAGCTATGCTTAGCGGAAGTGTAGCAGCTGACCCCAGGGTGGATGCAAAATTTGGTTTGTTATTAGATGATACTTTTATTGTAGCAAATAAAGATAGCAGATTGGCTTTGCCGCTGGGTACAGCAAGTTTTGTCTGACCGGCCTGGGTAGTGATCTCTGTCTCTGTCAGCGTAAAACTTACTGTTTGCGCATGGGTATCCAGTGCTGCTATACAGCACAAGATCAGGCTAAGGGCTATATGTAATTTGTTTTTCAGCAATTTTTAAATCATAAGTAGATCCGGCATCCATCAGCGCAACGGCAAGAAAATCACCTTTAAGATTTGCTGGCAGGTCTATCATTACCCACTGTACCGTATTGGGCAGCATCGCAATTATTTTGGGCTCAATTTTTATTTCTTCGCCAGTAGTTTTATTGGTCAGTTCGAAACGAATAGATGCGTCTTTATTTATTGCTCCTGTATTATTAATCTTCAGCGCAAGCCGGCGCGTTTTTTCTGCTCCGTTAGTAACCAAACCCTTGTCTTCAAAAGCCAAAAATTCCAGTTCGCCAGGTTTTAAACCTGCTGGTGTATAATACACCTGTACACCCACCTCTAAAAGGACGGTAATGCCAATAGACATTTTTTCGCTTTGTTTTGGCTGCTGCTCTTTTACTTGTGTAAAAAATAGCATGCTGTTAGTTAATTTCTTGGCATCTGCAGGAATGCTGAGTGACACGATGACCTGCTTAGACCCTCCCGGTGGTATAGTTACCGAGCTTGCAGATAGTGTAATCCATTTTGCATTTGAAGACGGGCGGGAGTTGGGCTCATAATATTTTTTGACACCCAGAGAATCTCTGTCCCAATCTTGCTGCCTGGTAATAAAAGAAAGGGGTTTATCTGATGAGTTACCAAAGGTGATAGTTTGTGTGACGGTTTCGCCGCTATTTCCTGTAAAAAGTATTCTTGACGGAGAAATAGAAATGCCCTGTCCCGTTGCTGTGTGTAATAGCGCAAGGACAAGGCATAAGGTAAATAGAATAGTTAAGAACCTCATTAATTCAATTATGGCTGTGTTACCGTGTAAACAATGTTTGTAGAATAGGTACCTGCTTTTTTGTCTAATAATGCAGTTGCATCAGGAATTGTATATTTCAAGCTGTATTTGGTTGAAATTGTTGGTACTGCAGCCGATGCAATTAGCTGATCTACGTTTACCACACCAAGCGATGTTGGATCGGTAGGAATGGTTGCACCTACAGTAGGTGCAGTAACTTTAACCTTAACGATTGTTAAAGGAATAGGCAAAAGATTTGCTGCGTCTACAGTAAATTCTGATGTAGCCTTAACATATACGCTGTATGCTTTGGTGCTTAAAACATTAAATTGATCAGCAACATCTACTTCTTGCAGTGTCCTGTACTTTTCTTCCGTATTATAGGTAAAGATAATCGGATCCGTTTTCAATAGATTAATCGAAATTATGTCCGAAAGAATAATTCTTACTGGAATCGGTCCGGAAGTTTGTGGTGTTTGTTGTGCGCTTGCTTTGAAATTTATCAAAGTCAGTACCGCAAGAATAGCTGCAGTTGTAAGTAGATTTCTTTTCATGATCCCTGGATATAATTGTATATCCAAAACTAAAAAGAAATCTACTTTAAACCGCTGGTAGAAAGACACATGTTGATGTTACGTGTGTTGCACATTCTTAATGATCACTGTAAATTCAGATCCTTTATCTACTTCACTTTCTACGCTGATCTCTCCTCCCAATGAAGTGATCTGTGTTTTAGTAATGAATAAACCTACTCCGCTTCCATTTACATGGTTGTGAAAACGTTCATTTAATCCAAATATGCGGTCCTTATGTTTTAGAAGGTCTATTCCCATTCCATTGTCTTTAAATGTCATGATAATATTACCGTCATTATCAGGATAAGTTGTTACCTCAATGCGCAGTGCACGATTTTCTGCACAGTATTTTACAGCATTAGACATTAAGTTCATCAGCACACTTTCAAGGTAACTCTTATTAAAAGGGATCATTTCACACTTGAAATCGGTGTGTATGTATATCCCCATTGTGTGTATTTGTTTGGTGAAGGAATTACATACTTTTTTAAATATTTTGGTTATACTGATGGGTTCTATCTTAACATCTTTATTGCTTTTTATGCTAAGCATTTGGGTAAGATCATAAATTGTTTCATTTAATTTTTGAGCGGAGTCTTTAAACATATCAACAATTGTCTTGTTATATTCATCAAGTAGCTCATAATTAAGAATATCAATTAACCCAATCAGGTTGGAGAGCGGTGCGCGTAGGTTATGGGAGGTGATATAGGCAAATTGACTTAAATCCTGATTTCTTGAAGTCAGGTCTTCTATTAACTGATCCCTTTCTTCCTCCGCTTTATTGCGGGCAATATATTCCCTGAAATTGGCAGCGAGCGCGCTAATGTCTGAGTTTTTTATAAGGTTATTCTTTAGCGAATTTGTCATGTGGTTATCTTTGGTAGACGATTGACTAACAGTAGGCAAACACCTTGCCATACCATTAGTTTTTACTGATTTTTAACACTACTTCACATTCTTTTTTGGAATGTAACAGATGATAGGGATCAAATAAAACGATTAAGTCGCCGGATCTTCAGATTAGATTTATGCCGCTGTAAAATAGATGGTTAAGTGTTTAGATCCGGGTTGATTAACTGATTTGCACGACTAGCTTCTTCAGGTGAAGCTGCTGTTATACTAAGTATATATTCATCTCTGGAACCATCACCGATAAATTCTGTATTGGTGTTTCCCTGCAGGTCTGTTATGCTGTTTAATGGGTTGTAAGGCGTAACTTTTAAAGCGCTTTCTGCGAAGCCATTTTCTATTAATAAGCGAAAAGTATTTTCGGCCTCATTTTCTTCCTGGTATATCCGGGAAATAATCTGGTAAGGGATATGATCGCTATAACTGCCGCTTTGCTTGCTGGCATTTGTACTGGATTGTTCCTGATCCGGATGTCCGTACAGCTCCGAACCGGCAGAGGCAATGTCTTCTCCTTTATGATAATCCGGCAATACGTTAAGCTGCTGTGCGGTTATATTAGGTAAGATCACATGCCCCTTATCTTTGTCCAGTTCTGCCACAGTCATGGGGATTAATACCTCACGTTCTTCAGGTTGCCAGGTGTTTTCCCATAAGTTAAGTACCATGTACTTTACCAGCTGTTCTTCTTTGTCGAATAAAAGGTTACTGATTTTACCCATTACTTCACCGGTAGAATTAAACACAGGCCACTGGATAATATCCGGCTGTCCGTCTTTAATTTCATAGTCACTGTCGCTAAGCTGCTGCAGGTTTTTTATAGGATGTTCATTTTCTTTATGTTCCATAATGGGATTTTTAATAGATGATTTTATCACTGAGGAAATAGAAAAGGATCAATCCTATTGCAATTATTGTAATAAGCCAGCCAAACCAGCCTTTGTATTTCTTTGGTTGAACTTCTAATTGTGCCATGTTATTCAATTTAGTTAACTGCTTAACAATCAGTCTCCTGTTATGTTTGAGGATTTAACAACATTGCTTCCGCCTCTTTATTTCCCTGCTGGATAGCCAAGTCATGAGCCGTTAGCCCCCTGTAATCGGTCATGCTGGGGTCGGCGCCCCACTGAAGTAACAACTTCACCAGCTCATTTCTGCCAAACATGGTGGCAAACATTAAGGCCGTACCTCCATTACCATGCTGCCTATTTAAATCTGCCCCATTTTCTACGAGCAGTGCCGCAATCTCTGCATACCCCTTAAAGCAAACGCCCATCAATGCCGTGTTGCCTCCATTATCTGCAGCATTTACATCTGCACCGGCTTCAATCAGCATTTTTGCCGTATCGGTCTGCCTGTTGTAACATGCAATGATTAATGGAGTGTAGCCTTTCTCATCGATGACGTTCATATTTGCACCATCTTGAATAATAGATTTAAGAAAGGCAGTATCGCCTGATCTGGCGGCGGTAATTAATGTAGGCGTGTAGATTTCCATGTTAAATAATTTTAAGATTTCCGCTGCGGGTCAACCGCAGCGGGTAATTAATGAATAACTTATGCAGGTACGTCTGGTTTTTTTTCTCTTTCCCAGAAGCGGTGACCAGCGATGGCGGTGATAAATGCGTCTGGTGCTTGATTAATTAGCACCCCTGCAGGTATTTCACCTTTAGCTGTAGGGGGCAGTGCTGCTTTAAGCAGGAGCTCGCCTTCTTTATCGGCCGCGATGGCTTTACAATGTTTAAATGCTTCAGTTACAAAATGAACGGCATCTGCTTCTGCTAAAAGTGCATTTACACTTGGGGCACCACCAGGGACATAAACCGCGTCGAATAAAACAGATGCTGAAGTAAGAAAAGTAAAATCAACTTTAACCGCTACTCCTTTATTGTCTTTAATAAATCCATTATGTGTCGCAATGATTTTTGCTTGTGCGCCACCTGCCACTAATGCTTTTTTTGTTGCAGTGAGCTGTGATCCATTGACACCATCTGTAGCCAGCACCGCAATGATCCTGCTTTTAACTGTGTTTTTCACCGTATTGGCCATGCTTAGTGCCGCAGAGGATTCTAGCGAGGACTGGTTAACTTTTGATTCATATTTTTCGGGATCCGCATTTGCTGGTACACCATGGTTTATTGGACGGGACGGCTCTTTTGGAACTTCCAGCCCAAGTCCGTCGGCCACTCTTTTTGCAAGTACCTCATCTATCTGTGTGAGGATGCCGACCATTCTTGTGCGTATTTCTTCGCGCTCTACTTTGCCGAGTTCAAAACGTAAAGCATCTACCAGGTGGTTTTTTTCGGGTGTCGACTGACTATTGAAAAATAGGGAGGCTTGGCTAAAATGGTCAAAAAAGCTTTCGCTGCGGTCTCTGATTTTTCTGGCATCAATTCTTTCCTGATGGGAACTAAAGCCACCTTCTTCTATTTTTGCTTGTACAGGGTAATTTGCAGCGATGCTATTTGGTTCATAACTGGTGCGGCTGGTATTGATAGTTTGGCGCATATGGCCATCGCGCTGGTTATTATGTACCGGTGAAACAGGTCTGTTAATAGGGATCTCATGGAAATTCGGACTGCCCAGTCTGGATAATTGAGTGTCAGTATAAGAAAACAACCTGCCTTGCAGCAGCGGATCGTTACTAAAATCCAGTCCCGGCACCAGGTGCCCTGGATGGAAAGCAACCTGTTCTGTCTCTGCAAAGAAATTGTCAGGATTTCTATTCAGCGTCATTTTACCAACCCTGACCACCGGTACTAATTCTTCAGGGATCAGTTTAGTAGGATCGAGAATATCAAAATCGAATTTATGTTCATCTTCTTCTGAAATGATCTGCAGGCCAAGTTCCCATTCTGGAAAAGCACCGCTTTCAATGGCATCCCATAAATCCCTACGGTGAAAATCGGGGTCGTTCCCAGATATTTTTTTAGCCTCGTCCCATGCTACAGCATGTACGCCGAGCAAAGGTTTCCAATGGAACTTCACAAAACTAGAGACCCCTTCTGCATTGATTAACCGGAAAGTATGTACCCCGAAACCTTCCATCATGCGGTAACTGCGCGGAATAGCGCGGTCGGACATTAGCCACATAATCATATGGGCAGATTCTGGCATCAGGGAAATGAAATCCCAAAACGTATCGTGTGCAGAAGCCGCTTGCGGGATCTCATTGTGTGGCTCTGGTTTAACCGCATGGATCAGATCAGGAAACTTAATCGCATCCTGTATAAAGAAAACAGGCATATTGTTACCTACAAAATCGTAATTGCCTTCCTGGGTATAAAACTTTACAGAGAAACCCCTTACATCCCTTGCCAAATCTGTAGAGCCCCTTGAGCCGGCTACAGTAGAAAAGCGAACAAAAACAGGCGTTTTTATCGTCGTGTCATTTAGAAAACCAGCTTTGGTGTAAGCTGCCTGTGATTCATATAACTCGAAAAAGCCATGTGCACCAGAGCCCCGCGCGTGTACAATGCGCTCAGGTATACGTTCATGATCAAAATGGGTGATTTTCTCCCTCAGTATAAAATCTTCCAGCAGCGTGGCACCTCTTTCTCCAGATTTTAATGAGTTCTGGTTGTCGTTGATCTTTAAACCCTGGTTAGTAGTGAGAAATTCGCCACTGCCGTTTTCTTTATCAGCGGCTAGTTTGATGATTTTCTCATTACCATTGGTGGTTTTGTTGTTTTTGTCTTTCATGGCAATAGATGTTTAGATATTGGAGTCTCTCTAACACCTCATCCGGGGAAGTGTTTTATGAGATAGCATAATTTATATCTATAAGGTGAATAGGTATAGTCTATTGAATTTTGATTGCTATCCTGATTATGCTGCAAGCAGGGCGTTTTAAAATGATATTCCTCAAATGTGTAAATCCAAACTTCTTTTAAAAGTTGTTGTTGAATGCTGACTTAGATTAAAACAAATAATTATGAAAACTTTAATAACGACTTCTAAACTAGCTGTAATCGGAGGGGCATTGTTATTTGCTTCTTGCGGTGACGGATCGAAAACCACTTCATCTGCTGACACTACAGCTGCAGATACAACTATGAATGCTGAAAAAATGGGCGCGATAAAACCAACTGGCCCTGCGCCAGAATGGGGGAAATCGATCCATCCTGAAATGCATGCTGTAATAGAAAAACTGGTAAGTTATGGTGATCAGCCTATAGAAAAGCTGGGTGCTGCAGATGCACGTAAGAACCACACGCCAACCGACGCGGTAATGGATTTGATTAAAGAGAATAATATTACTTTGCCTGCACCAGGTGTTGATACTACTGGAAAAGATATCCCCGTAACCGGTGGCACTGTTCATTTAAGGATTTATACGCCTAAAGCCGGAAACGGTCCGTTCCCAGTAATTGTTTATTATCACGGAGGTGGATTTGTAATTGCTAACCTGGATGTTTACAATGCTTCGGCACAAGGATTAGCAGAACAGGTTGGTGCGGTAGTTGTTTCTGTTGCATATCGCCTTGCCCCTGAAAATAAATTCCCAACTGCGCATAATGATTCTTTTGCCGCTTATGAATGGGTATTAAAAAATGCTGCATCTATTAAAGGTGACCCTAAAAAGGTTGCTGTAGTAGGTGAAAGTGCAGGTGGTAACCTTGCTGCAAATGTTAGTATCATGGCAAGGGATAAAAAAATTATGGTTCCGGTACATGAAGTGCTGGTTTATCCAATCGCACAGGCAGATATGAATACTCCGTCTTACCAGGCTTATGCAAATGCACATCCTTTGAATAAAGCAATGATGGCCTGGTTTACAGAAAAGTACGTAACTGCTATGGCCGAGGCAAAGGATCCACGGATTTCCCTGGTAAATGCTAATTTGAAGGGATTGCCATCAACTACCATTATTACTGGAGAAATTGACCCGTTAAATAGTGATGGTTTGATGCTGGCAGATAAATTGAAAGCCGCAGGCGTTACGGTAGATAGTAAGAACTATGATGGGGTTACACACGAGTTTTTTGGTATGGCGGCTATAGTTCCTGAAGCTAAGGATGCACAAGCTTATGCTGCCGATCAGCTGAAAAAAGCTTTTGCAAAATAATTCAAACAAATATATAGCGAAGCTGTTATTTCGTTATCTATAAATTACCTATGAAAAACAGGAAGCGGATGTTGGAAACGATATCCGCTTTTTTTTGTAAGGATATTGCCATTTCATTTTTTGATAAACATGCATAGGATTACAGTTTACAAATGGATGGCGCCAAGTAGAGGTGATAAGAAGTATAAGATAATCTTATTAGACTTCAATACAGATAAAAATCTTAAAACATTTCGGGTCAAAATTCCTTGGTATAGATAATGGAAGACACAACTGTATACCCGGGCCGACCGTACCCTCTAGGTTCTACCTGGGATGGTGAAGGCGTTAATTTTGCTATTTATGCGGATCATGCCACAGCAATCGAACTTTGTCTTTTTGATGAAGAAACTGATCTGACGGAAACGAAGAAGTTGATTTTGACGGAACGTACACATCATATCTGGCATATTTACCTTCCCGGAATTAAACCAGGGCAACTTTATGGTTACCGTGTTCACGGACCGTTCAGACCGGAGGAAGGGCACCGATATAATCCTTATAAATTATTGATTGATCCATATGCAAAAGCAATCGCTGGCGTAATAAACTGGCATGATGCGCTATTTGGCTATGTAATGGGTGCTGAAGAGGGCGACCTTAGCTTAAGTAAACTAGACAGTGCTCCTTTTATTCCTAAAGCAGTAGTCATTGACGAGGAATATGATTGGGAAGAGGAAGAACCGCTTGATGTCCCTTATCATCAGTCGATTATTTATGAGGCGCACGTAAAAGGTTTTACTATGCAACACCCGGATATCCCTGAAGAGATTAGAGGGACTTACGCAGGGATGTCACATCCGGTTACTTTAACTTATTTGAAGGATTTGGGTATCACTGCGATAGAGCTGATGCCGGTACACCAGTTTGTGAACGACAGGCACCTGGTAGAAAAAGGATTAAGTAATTACTGGGGATATAATACAATTGGATTTTTCTCTCCTGATATCCGTTATGCGGCCACTAAGGAGCGGGGGGGACAAGTCGTAGAGTTTAAGAATATGGTTAAGGCGATGCACAAGGCAGGGATAGAAGTAATCCTTGATGTGGTGTATAACCATACTGCAGAGGGAAACCATTTGGGGCCGACGCTTTCTTTTAAGGGAATAGACAATCAGTCTTATTACCGGTTAACGGCAGACCAGCGGTATTATATGGATTATACGGGCACAGGAAATACGCTGAATGCAAACCTGCCGAATGTGCTGCGGCTGTTTATGGACAGTTTGCGGTACTGGATTACAGAGATGCATGTGGATGGGTTTAGGTTTGATCTTGCCCCGGCATTGGCGCGGGAGCTGCATAGTGTAAATAAGCTAAGTGCATTTTTTGATATCATCCACCAGGACCCGGTAATATCGCAGGTAAAACTGATTGCAGAACCCTGGGATATTGGTGAAGGCGGATACCAGGTAGGAAATTTTCCGCATGAATGGGCAGAATGGAATGGTAAGTATAGGGATTGTGTGAGAGATTACTGGCGTGGTGCAGATAGTATGCTGGGGGAATTTGCGCAGCGTTTTACGGGGAGCCCGGATTTATATCAGGACGATTTAAGGAGGCCTACGGCGAGTATAAATTTTATTACTGCACATGATGGGTTTACGCTACATGACCTGGTTAGTTATAATGAAAAGCATAATGAAGAAAATGGAGAAGATAATCAGGATGGGGAGAGCCATAATGGTTCTTACAATTATGGTATAGAAGGGGAAACTGATGATCCGGAGATCAATATGATCCGTGACAGGCAAAAGCGAAATTTGCTGACTACCATGTTTCTTTCGCAAGGGGTGCCGATGCTGGTGGCAGGTGATGAGTTTGGACGTACGCAGCGGGGCAATAACAATGCATATTGCCAGGATAATGAAATTTCGTGGCTAAACTGGACGGAGATGGACCAGTCACTTTTTGCATTTACACAACAGCTGATCCGCCTGAGAAGAAAACACCCTGTTTTTTGCAGGAGAAGGTGGTTCCAAGGGGTGCCGATAAAAGGTGTAGGCCTGGAAGATATTGCCTGGTTTTTACCAGAAGGAACAGAAATGGAAGAACATAACTGGAATGAAGATTTTGCGAAATCTCTGGCTATATATTTGAATGGAAATGATCTGCGCAGTACAGGGCCGCAAGGAGAAAAAATTACTGATGATAGTTTCTACCTGATGTTTAATGCACACCACGACTACCTAGACTATAACCTTCCCAATGAGCGTTATGGCAAGGAATGGATCAGGGTGCTTGATACAAATATGGAAGGGATAAATGAGTCGCCGATCAGACATTTTACCGGAGATAAGATCCGGGTGGAAGGAAGATCTATAATATTATTAAAACATATCAGTGCTGTAAATGAATATGATAAAGAATTTGAACAGGAACCCAGGAGTCAGTTTTAATGAGAATAAGTCTGCATTTATCCGGATTTGGGCACCGAAGGCAAAAGTTGTTGAGCTGAAGTTTAAGGAAGAGCTTTTGCCAATGGAGAAGAAAGAATTTGGCTACTGGGAAATAGAGTCGGCACAGATGAGTGCAGGTAGCACGTATAGTTTTATAGTCGATGGGCAGGTGATCCCCGATCCGGCCAGTCTGCTCCAGCCAGATGGTGTGCATGGTGTTTCTGAAGCGTTCGATATTACTGCGTTTGAATGGACCGATAGCGGATGGAAAAATCCTCCGTTAGGCTCTTATCTTTTATATGAATTACATACCGGGACTTTTTCTGCTGAAGGTACATTCGACGGCATAATTAGCAGGCTGGACGATTTGGTAGACCTCGGCATTACTGCAATTGAACTGATGCCGGTCGCACAGTTCCCGGGAGAACGGAATTGGGGGTATGATGGTGTATTCCCATTTGCTGTTCAATCTTCTTATGGCGGGCCAGCAGGTTTACAACGGCTGGTTAATGCTTGTCATGAAAAAGGTTTGGCGGTAGTATTGGATGTGGTATATAATCATGTGGGGCCGGAAGGAAACTACTTTGAACTATCGGGCCCGTATTTTACGGATAAATACCATACGCCATGGGGAAGTGCAATCAACTTTGACGATGCGTGGTCGGACGGCGTCCGTAATTACTTTATTGAGAATGTACTAATGTGGTTCAGGGATTTTCACCTGGACGGGCTGCGTCTGGATGCTGTGCATGCGATCAAAGATTTTGGTGTAAAACATTTATTAAAAGAAATAAAGCTTGAAGTTGATCATTTGATGGAGGTGACAGGCAGGAAGTATAACCTGATTATTGAATCTGATCTAAATGATAATAAGTATATCAATCCAATAGCATCGGGCGGTTATGGCATGAATGCGCAGTGGATTGATGAATTTCATCACGCGCTGCGGGTAACTGCAGGGGAACCTGCAAAGGGGTATTATGCTGATTTTTCTGGGATTAGTGATCTGGAAAAATCCTATCGGGATGCGTATGTTTATGATGGAAATTATTCTCCACATCGTTTAAGGACCTTTGGAGGAAAGGCCGATGGGAATGAGGGCAAGCAGTTTGTCGTTTTTTCGCAAAACCACGACCAGGTAGGGAACCGCATGCTTGGGGAGCGGACTAGTGCGCTTGTGAGTTATGAAATGCAGAAACTACTTGCAGGAGCAGTGCTGTGCAGTCCCTTTTTGCCGATGCTGTTTATGGGAGAGGAATGGGGGGAAACAAATCCGTTCCTGTTTTTTACCAGCCATGGCGATCCCGAACTGATTGACGCAGTGCGGAAGGGGCGTAAAGCAGAATTTGCAGCTTTCCATGCTGATGGTGAAGCACCCGACCCACAGGATGAAGGTACTTTTCAAAAATCTAAGTTGCAATGGAATTTACGTGATCAGGATGGACATCAGCAGTTGCTGTCTTTTTATAAAACATTAATTGCTATGCGTAAACAATATGCTTCTTTGCACAATACAGACCGTAAACAGATGATGGTAACTGCTCATCCAAAGAAAAATTGCTTAATGCTGAGGCGCTGGGACCAGGAACAGCAGGTGTTGTGCCTGATGAATTTTTCTGACAAAATACATTCGCTGGCTATTCCTGATGACAAGCCATATTGGAAAAAAATTCTTGATTCAGCAGATCCCAAATGGAAGGGGCCGGCTGCTGCGCCAGTTTCTATCGATGCCTTACAATTACTGACTTTACAGCCTCAATCTATATTAATCTACACGAATAAATATGCTTAATCCTGTTTCTACTTATCGCATCCAGTTCCATAAAGATTTTACATTTAAAGATTTTGACCAAATCATTCCATACCTAAGTCAATTAGGCGTGAAAACAATCTATGCTTCGCCTATTCTGGAAGCTGCCCCGGGCAGTATGCATGGGTATGATACGGTTAATCCACACCAGGTTAATCCGGAAATCGGGACTATTGAAGAGTTAAAAGCACTGTCCGCAAAATTAAAAGGGCAGGGTATGCAATGGATACAAGATATTGTGCCAAACCACATGTCTTTTCATCCTAATAATATATGGCTGATGGATGTACTTGAAAAAGGAGCTGCATCACAATATGCGCGATACTTCGACATTAACTGGTCCGGCGCAGCAGATTTACCCCTTATGGTTCCCTTTTTAGGAAGTACACTCGAAGAAGCGATTGCAAAAAACGAGTTGGAGCTGGTAAAAAACGGAGATAAGATTTTCTTGAAGTACTTTGAAACAGTCTGGCCGGTGAATGCTAAGGTAACCAGTATAGACATGCCTTTGCAGGAAGCATTGGGCTTACAGTATTACCGTCCCTGCCACTTTAAAGAAACCAATCAACACATCAACTACCGCAGGTTTTTTACGGTAAACAGTTTGATCTGTCTGAATATCCAGCATCAGGAAACCTTCGATAATTATCATTTGCTGATCAAGGAGCTATTAAATGACAATATCTTTGATGGCTTAAGGGTTGATCATATTGATGGATTATATGACCCCGAGGGTTACCTGCGGCAACTGCGTAAACTTGCAGGTAATGATACCTATATCATTATAGAAAAGATATTAGAAGAAGGGGAAGAAATACCATTGTCGTGGCCTGTAGAAGGCAATACTGGTTATGATTTTTTAGCTCGTATAAACAACTTGTTCACTTATAAAAAGGCAGAAGAAAAGTTTACACAATTCTATGACCAGCTGACGGGCGACCATAAGAAGGTGAGCACAGAAATTACAAAGAAGAAGGCGGCTATCTTACAAGATTATATGGCGGGAGAGCTGGATAATTTACTGGAGCTATTTCTTCAGTTACAGCTGGCCAGCAAAGAAGAAATTGACGCATTAAAACCTGGTACTTTAAAGGAGGCAATTGGACAATTATTAATCCACTGCCCGGTGTATCGTTTTTATGGAAATGAACTTCCGCTAACTGGTGAAAACTATAGCGGATTAAAGAAATTACTCGGACAAATAGCCGATAATAAAACACTTCAGAAAGCTGTCCTGCTACTTGAAAATGTGTTTCTCGAAGAGCCGCTAAAGGGTGAAAAAGATTTCAACACCCGCGCAGCCGAATTTTATTTACGGTGCATGCAATTTAGCGGCCCGCTGATGGCAAAGGGAGTTGAAGATACGTTAATGTATACTTATAATCGCTTTACAGGCCATAATGAGGTTGGCGATGCGCCGGATGCATTTGGTGCAAGTAAAAAAGTTATCCACAATTGGATGTTGATAAGGCAAAATGAGCGACCGTTTTCAATGAATGCAACTGCTACCCATGATACAAAAAGGGGGGAAGATATGCGGGCGAGATTAAACGTATTACCGGATCTTTTTAAAGAGTGGAAACATGCGGTTACTGAGTGGAAAGTTTTTAATGCGGAACTTACTGCGGAGGTAGATCCGAATGATGAATATTTTATTTACCAGACCTTAATTGGAAGTTATCCTATGCCGGGAACGCCCGAAGGTAATTACGGTGTAAGGCTGCAGGAATATCTGGAAAAAGCATTGCGCGAAGGCAAGATGAATTCTAGTTGGGAAGAGCCTGATATGGCTTATGAAGAAGTGGTGCAGGATTTCGCTTTGCGGCTGCTGGACCCGACGGCAGACTTTTGGAAAAGTTTTACCGCAATGCACAAAAAGGTAGCTGATTTTGGTGTGATTAACTCCTTAGGGCAGCTAATGCTTAAACATATTGGTCCGGGTATGCCCGATGTATACCAGGGAACAGAACTGTGGGACCTTAGCCTGGTAGATCCTGATAACCGAAGACCCGTAGATTACGGTCAGCGGGAAAAATGGCTAAATGAGCTCCGTAACACAGCAACCTTTTTACCTGAGCTTTGGGAAGAGCGCTTTGGCGGTAAAATAAAGCTCCTGATGCAGCATAAACTGTTGCAGTTAAGGCAAAATAATGCCGGATTATTTGCTGACGGTGCATATATCCCGCTGAAAGTAAAAGGAAAATACGCAGACGCTATTTTTGCATTTGCTCGGAGAAAAGGAAAAGAATGGGTGATTGCTGCAATCCCTTTAAATTTATCGCGTTTAGTTAAAGGAAAAATTAAAAACATATTTAAGCTTGATTGGGAAGATACAGAAATTGTACTTCCTGCAGCTGCGCCAAAAGAATGGTATAACCTGCTAACGGGTATAAGTGGAAAAAAAAAGAAGCTCTGGATCAGGGATGTTTTTATTGATTTTCCTATGGCCCTGTTAACCATGGAAGAGAAGGAAAAGAATCGTTTTGCAGGAATATTACTTCATATTACTTCGCTTCCTTCCCCATACGGTATAGGTGACCTTGGCACGGAAGCTAAAGATTTTATCGGCTTTTTAAGTCGCGCGGGACAAAAATACTGGCAACTGTTACCTTTAAACCCGATCAGTGGGGAGCAAGCCTTTTCTCCCTACAGCGCTGTCTCTGCAATTGCAGGAAATACCCTCTTGATTAGTCCGCATTTACTCGCTAAAGATGGATTATTAAGTGCAAAAAAACTGAAAAAGCAACATCTTCTGCCTGCTGAAAAGCTGGACTTTAAAGCGGTTACTGAACTGAAAAGTGACTTATTGGCCGAAGCGTATTATAATTTTAAAAATCTTCCGGGCATCCGTATCGAAACTGATTTTAATACTTTTTGCGAAAAAGAAGCTGGCTGGCTGGATGACTTTGCCTTATATAGTGTGCTTAAAGATGAACATGAATCTTTGCCATGGTATGAATGGGAACCAGCGTACCGTCACCGTGAAACGGCGGCCCTGGATAGCTTTGCAGCGCAGCATACAGATGATCTGCTCTTTATAAAATGGCAGCAGTTTATATTCTTCAGGCAATGGGCCGCATTAAAAAGTTATGCAGGGATACATGGGGTTCAATTTTATGGTGACCTGCCCTTTTACCTTAGTTATGATTCTGTAGAAGTATGGTCGAAACGGGAAATGTTCAGCGTTAACATCGATGGAAAAATTACTGGTATTGCCGGGGTGCCGCCCGATTATTTTAATGCTGACGGACAGCTTTGGGGGATGCCGGTTTTTAACTGGGACCTGATGAAAGAAAGCAACTATCAATGGTGGATGGAGCGTATTGCTAAAAACATGGAACTTTATGACTTGCTGCGCCTGGACCATTTCCGGGCATTTGCGGATTATTGGGAAGTGCCTGCTGGTGAATCTACAGCAATTAACGGAAAATGGAAAACAGGCCCGGGGATGCAGTTTATGCAAACGCTGGGAGAACACTTCCCTGATTTCCCATTTATTGCAGAAGACCTTGGTAATATTAATGCGGATGTTTATCAGCTGCGGGACACCTATAAACTGGCAGGCATGAAGGTATTGCAGTTCGGATTTGACTATGGCTCTGAACATACGCCTTATCGGTTTGATTCCAATAATTTTGCAGTATACACCGGCACACACGATAACAATACTACTGTAGGCTGGTATGAGGAGGAATCGACATCAGAGGAACGGAAGTACCTTTCCCAATATGCAGGTAAAAAAGTAACCAGTAAAAATGTAGCCGGGGTAATGAATCGTATGGCTTACGCTAGTGTAGCCAGGATTGCAGTGTTGCCTATGCAAGATGTTTTGGGGCTTGATGGACAATCGAGAATGAACAAACCTGCATCTATCGAGAACAATTGGGCATGGCGGTTAACAGCGCAACCGTCCGTAGCCACCGAAACATATTTACGTAAGCTTGCACGGGTTTTTGGCAGGCTTTAAATCAAAATAAAAACAAGCAGCTCCTTACCGACATGCAAGATTTTGCGCTTCGCAAAATGTTGAGGAGGTAAGGAGCTGCTTGTTTTTATTTATGGACAAAACTTGTTTGGTGATCCCTTTGTTAATAATCAGTAGCATATTAAATCTGAATTTATGAGTGAAGAAAACAGAGGTATTATCGTAGTAGAATTGGTTAGTCTTATTAATAAAGGAAACGCACACGCTTCATTTGAAGACGCCGTAGCAGGGATTTCCCTTGAACTGGCAACGCAGGTCCCTGATGGTTTGCCTTATAGTGTTTGGCAACTGGTAGAACACATCCGCATTACACAATGGGATATCGTAGAATTTTGCCTGAGTGCTGATCACCAGTCTCCAGTATGGCCAGACGAATATTGGCCGGCTCCGACAGATAAAATTACAAAAGAAGGCTGGGCAGCCAGTTTAGCCCAGATACATGCGGACAGGGAACGGTTTTTCGATATCCTGAAAGATCAGGAAGTTGATTTATATGCTCCGCTAGAACACGGCGACGGTCAGAGTATTTTTCGGGAAGCTTTGTTAATTGCAGATCATAATTCATATCATATGGGAGAGATTATTGTAGTACGGCGGCTGCTAAACGATTGGAAGTCGTAGGTTATCAGGTCGCTGCGCCCGGCAGACAAAAGTCACTTAATCCTATTCTTCATTTATTACTGACGTTGTAAATTTTATTACTGCGGATATAAATCAGGAATTAACTAACTTTATTTTTTTATTCATAAATAGAATGTGCGGAATAGTAGGATACATAGGGCATAGGGAAGCCTGGCCAATAATATTGAAGGGTTTAAAGAGATTAGAATACCGTGGTTACGATAGTGCGGGGATCACTTTAATAAACGAAGGTGAATTAAATATTTATAAAAAAGCAGGTAAAGTCCAGGAATTGGAAAACTATAGTGCAGGCAAAAATTTGTCGGGCACCATAGGTATGGGGCACACCCGGTGGGCAACACATGGAGAACCATCAGACCGTAATTCACACCCTCATACTTCTAACGATGGGAAACTGACGATCATCCATAATGGGATTATTGAAAATTATGCAATCCTGAAAGAAGAACTGCTTTCCAGGGGCCATGTTTTTAACAGCGATACTGATACTGAAGTATTGGTGCATCTGGTAGAAGAAATCTATAAGAAAGAAAACGTGGATTTGCTGGAGGCTGTACGTTTGGCTCTTCACCAGGTTAGTGGTGCTTATGCTATAGTGATCATGGATGAAGACCAGCCAGATCAATTGATTGCAGCCAGAAAGGGCAGCCCGATGGTGATTGGTGTTGGTAAAGGAGAGTATTTTATTGCCTCTGATGCTACCCCAATCATCGAGTACACTAAAAATGTGATTTACCTCAATGATAACGAGATTGCCTTTGTTAAAAGAGATGAATTGCTGATCAAAAGATTAGATAATGTTGTGCAGACCCCGTATATCCAGGAATTAGAGCTAAAGCTTGAAGCATTGGAGAAAGGCGGTTATGAACACTTTATGTTGAAAGAGATTTTTGAGCAATCAAGATCAATCAGGGATTGCTTAAGAGGGCGTATTTATCCGAATGAAGGAAGGGTGCAGCTTGGGGGGATCAAAGAATACGCGGATAAACTTAAAAATATTGACCGGATTATTATTGTGGCCTGTGGTACTTCGTGGCACGCAGGACTGGTTGGGGAGTATTTAATTGAAGAATATGCGCGGATACCTGTAGAAGTGGAATATGCTTCAGAATTCCGTTACCGTAACCCGATCATCACCGAAAAAGACGTAGTAATAGCCATTAGCCAGTCGGGCGAAACCGCTGATACGATGGCGGCAATTGAGATGGCTAAAGAACGTGGTGCCACTATCTTTGGAGTATGTAACGTTGTAGGGGCTTCTATCCCAAGGCTTACCCATGCAGGCGTATACACGCATGCCGGACCAGAAATTGGCGTTGCTTCTACAAAAGCCTTTACTGCTCAGGTAACCGTATTGACGCTGATGGCCTTTTATATGGCACAGCAAAAAGGTACACTTACACAAACTAAATTGGTGGAACTGCTAACGGAACTGGATAGTATCCCTGATAAAATACAGCATGCACTAGAATCCAATGAACTAATTAAGGAGATTGCCCATAAATTTAAAGACTCCAGGAACTGCCTGTTTCTGGGTAGGGGAAGTGGTTTCCCTGTAGCACTGGAAGGAGCTTTAAAATTAAAAGAGATCTCTTACATCCATGCTGAAGGTTATCCGGCAGCAGAAATGAAACACGGCCCTATTGCGCTGATTGACGAAGAGATGCCTGTAGTGGTTATTGCTACGAAAAATTCTTCCTATGAAAAGGTAATCAGCAATATTCAGGAAGTTAAAGCAAGAAAAGGTATTGTACTGGCGATTGTTACTGAAGGTGACGTGGAAGTGCGCAAAATGGCCGACTATTGTATTGAGATTCCTGATGCAGATGAGGCTTTCCTACCGTTGCTGGCGACGATCCCTTTACAGTTATTATCTTATCATATTGCGTTGTTAAGGGGATGTAACGTAGATCAGCCGAGGAACCTCGCGAAATCTGTTACTGTAGAATAATAACTAAGTTATTGTATAAATAAAAAGGGCCGTCTTCAATTCAATGAAAACGGCCCTTTTTATATGCTACTGTTGTCGCTTATATTTAAGAAGCGATGGTTGCAGTTTTTCTGCTGATTGCTATCTTTTTAACAGTCTCTATGATTGCTGCTTTATCATAACCGCAAATTGCCCATAATTCGGCTTGCTCGCCATGTTCTACAACCTCATCAGGTATGCCAAGGCGGATTACCTGTGCAGTGTAATTATGATCTGCCATAAACTCAAGTATTGCAGAGCCCATACCACCTTGTACGCAGCCATCCTCTATGGTAACTATTTTTGTATAGCGTTTGAACACATCATGTAATAATGCTTCATCTAGAGGTTTTACAAAACGGATGTCGTAATGTGCAGGATGGATACCTTCGCTATTTAACTCTTTACAAGCCTCTACAGCAAAATTGCCCACATGGCCTATAGTAAGAATAGCCACATCTTCCCCATCGCAGATTTTTCTGCCTTTACCGACCTCTATTGCGTTGAACGGACGTTTCCAGTCTACCAGAACCCCATTTCCCCTTGGGTAACGGATAGAGAAAGGCCCCTGGTTTTCTAACTGGGCGGTATACATCATGTTTCTCAGCTCTTCCTCATTCATCGGTGCTGCCACGGTCATGTTAGGAATGCAGCGCATGTAGGCCAGATCGTAAGCACCATGATGCGTAGCACCATCACTGCCGGCTAAGCCAGCGCGGTCCAGACAGAAAACAACATTCAGTTTCTGGATTGCCACATCATGGATCACCTGGTCATATGCCCGCTGCATAAAGCTGGAATAGATATTACAAAAAGGCACCAGGCCTTGTGTAGCTAAACCTGCTGAAAACGTTACAGCATGCTGTTCTGCGATACCAACATCAAATGCACGGTCAGGCATTGCCTTCATCATGATGTTCATGGAAGACCCTGAAGGCATGGCAGGTGTAATCCCGACAATATTTTTATTAGCCTCAGCAAGTTCTACCAAAGTATGTCCGAATACATCCTGATATTTTGGCGGCTGCGGTTTATCAACAACAGATTTTTTTATTTCACCCGTGATCTTATCAAACAAACCCGGAGCATGCCACTTGGTTTGGTCTTTCTCTGCCAATGCAAACCCTTTTCCTTTCACTGTAATACAATGTAATAACTTGGGGCCAGGAATATCTTTCAATTCTTTAAGCACGGCTGCCAGGTTTTTCACATCATGTCCGTCGACCGGACCGAAATACCTGAAATTTAGCGCCTCAAATAAATTACTTTGTTTGAGCAGCGTTCCTTTGATACTTTTCTCAATTTTCTTTACAAACTTGTGCGCATTAGGCCCAAGCTCTGAAAGTTTGATCAGTACGCTGGAGATATCATCACGGAAACGGTTATAAGACTTAGAGATAGTAATGCTCGTCAGGTATTCCTTCAGCGCACCTACATTCGGATCGATCGACATGCAATTATCGTTCAGGATCACCAGCAGGTTAGAATTCTCGATCCCTGCATGATTAAGCCCTTCAAAAGCTAATCCGGCTGTCATTGCCCCATCTCCGATTACAGCGACATGCTGACGGTCTTTCTCCCCTTTATAGTGAGAAGCAACAGCCATGCCCAGTGCAGCAGAGATAGAAGTAGAAGAGTGGCCCACTCCAAAAGTATCATATTCGCTTTCGCTCATATTAGGGAAACCACTGATGCCATGAAGCACGCGGTTAGTATGGAAAACAGATTTGCGGCCAGTAAGAATTTTATGTCCGTAAGCCTGGTGCCCAACATCCCATACCAGCTTGTCATAAGGTGTGTTTAGTACGTAATGTAAAGCTACAGTTAGCTCCACAACGCCAAGACTGGCCCCGAAGTGACCGCCATTTACACTCACTACATCGATGATGTACTGGCGTAATTCCTGACTGATCTGTTCCAGGTCATCTTCTTTATACTGCTTTAAATCAGCAGGGTAATTTATGTTCGGTAATAATGGAGAGGTAAAGTTTTCCATGCAGTTATTAGTAGACAACAATATACAAAGTACGTGATTTTTGTTAATAAAACCGCAATAAATTAGTCATTCCAATAACCGCAACACTGTGTATTTTAAAACCTGAATGATTTTGCTCCTTAAATTCGCCGGGAAAATCTTATTTTTACCGAAATATACAATGAGAAATGGAACGAGATACTTTAATTTTTGATTTGATTGACAGGGAATTAGACCGTCAGGAGAATGGCCTTGAGCTAATTGCATCAGAAAACTTTGTGAGTAAACAGGTAATGGAAGCTGCAGGTTCAGTGTTAACCAATAAATATGCAGAAGGTTTACCGGGCAAGCGTTATTATGGCGGATGCCAGGTAGTTGATGAAGTAGAGACTATTGCAATAGAGCGTGCAAAGAAATTATTTGGTGCAGCCTGGGTAAATGTTCAGCCACATTCTGGTGCACAAGCAAATGCAGCAGTGATGTTAGCGGTTATCCAGCCTGGAGATAAAATCCTTGGATTTGATCTTTCACATGGCGGTCACTTAACGCATGGTTCTCCGGTTAACTTTTCAGGTAAATTATATCAGCCGCTTTTTTATGGTGTAAAAAAAGAAGATGGGCTGATTGATTATGCCAGATTGGAAGAAATCGCTTTAGCGGAACGTCCGAAATTAATCATTTGCGGTGCTTCTGCTTATTCAAGAGAATGGGACTATGCTTTTATCCGTAGTGTAGCTGATAAAATTGGTGCATTGGTTCTTGCTGATATTTCCCACCCTGCAGGAATGATTGCGAGAGGTTTATTAGCTAATCCGCTTCCGCATTGTCATATTGTAACTACAACAACACATAAAACACTTCGCGGCCCACGTGGCGGAATGATTATGATGGGTAAAGATTTCGAAAACCCATTTGGGTTGAAAACACCAAAAGGTGAAACCAGGATGATGTCTTCTGTATTGGATATGGCAGTTTTCCCAGGAACACAAGGTGGGCCATTAGAGCATATCATCGCGGCAAAAGCTATTGCTTTTGGTGAAGCACTAAGTGATGAGTACCTGGTATATATCAAGCAAGTTCAGGCAAATGCACAGGCCATGGCGAAAGCATTTGTTGCCAGGGGTTACGGCATTATTTCTGGTGGTACAGATAACCACTTGATGCTGATCGACTTAAGGAATAAAAATATTACTGGAAAAGTTGCCGAAAATGCGCTTGAAAAAGCTGACATTACCGTTAACAAAAATATGGTGCCTTTTGACGATAAATCGCCATTTGTGACTTCTGGGATCCGTGTAGGAACTGCGGCAATTACAACCAGGGGATTTAAAGAAGCTGATATGGAAGCAATTGTTGAGCTGATTGATCAGGTAATTTTAAACCCGGAGGACGAAGCCAATTTGAATACGATAAGGAAACAGGTAACCGATCTGGTTGCGCGTTTTCCATTATATAAGTAGAACGACGTGAATTAACTATGCCAGATAACCCAGGATTATTATCATATATTGAAGAGGAAAGATTGGATGCACTTTACGCATACAATATTTTGGATACTCCTGAAGAAAGTAGTTTTGACAACCTGGTTAAACTGGCAACTCAGATATTTGATGTGCCCATTGCCTTTATTTCTCTTATAGACAAAGAAAGGCAATGGTTTAAATCTGCTATTGGCTGTGAACTGAAGCAGATTCCCCGGCAAGATTCTTTTTGCGAGTATACGATATTAGAAAATGCAGTGTTTGAAATAAATGATGCATTTTCTGATAGTCGTTTTTCTGCACATCCTGCAGTGACCGGCCATCTTAGGGTCCGCTATTACGCAGGAATCCCACTGATTGATGAAGATGGCTTTATATTGGGTACTATGGGGCTGTTTGACCGTGTTCCCCGGGAACTGTCTTTCAGCCAGAAAGAGATACTGCAGAACCTGGCCAAAGAAGTAGTTGTTCACCTGGTCTTAAAAAAGCAGGATAAAGAGCTGGTGGCTAATGCAGCACGTTTTCAGGAATTGCTGGATATGACGCGGGTATCGCCCGAAATCCATTGCATCCTTGATTTTAAAGGTAAGATATTATTTATTAATGATGCGGTAACCCGTGTGCTGGAATATTCTGTGGAGGAAGCTATGCAGATGGATATGTGGGATGTATGTTATCCGGAAGATATCCCACGATTGATCAGTAGTGTTGAAGAGGGGTTGCGTAAGAAACAGAAGGAGTTTAATATCGACTTCCGTATTGTGAGCAGCAGTGGTAATATACGCTGGATCAGCTGGAGTATGGTTGCTAAAAATGATTGCTGGTATACTTATGGCAGGGATATTACTGCCAGTAAAAAGGTAGAGAGTGAATTAATGCAATTGTCTTTTGTAGCGAGTAAGGTAAATAATGCGGTAGTTATTAATGATTCGGATAATCATGTAACCTGGGTAAATGCTGCATTTGAAAAAATAACGGGGTTTAACCTGAATGATGTGAAGGGCAAGCGGCTTGGTGATCTGATCATTGGCCCGAAAACTGATCTGGAACTGATTGCTGAAGTGAGGAGGCTGACTAAAATGCGGCAGTCTTTTACAATTGATATGCTTGCTTATACGAAGGATAAACGGGAGATCTGGTTATCTGTATATAATACGGTAGTGCTTGATGAGGAGGGGAATGTTGATGCAGAAGTAGAGATTATTATCGATATCACTGATAAAAAAAGGGCAGAAGAAGAGCTGCAGATACTGTCCCTTGTTGCGAGTAAGACCAATACTGGTGTAAATATCCAGGATAACGAAGGGATAACAACCTGGGTTAACCAATCGCTGGAAAAAATGACTGGATATTCCCTTTCCGAATTACGCGGGTACCAATTAGGAAATATCCTTTCGCCTGATTACGATCAGGAACTTATCTCTACTGCTAGAAATAAAAGTAAAAATAACGAGTCTTACTCGATAGAGGTTTTAGCAGCAAAAAAAGATGGGACCCCAATTTGGTTTTCTGTATCCAATACGCCAATTATTAACAGCAAAGGTGCGGTAGAGCGTCAGATAGATCTGGTTACTGATATTACACAGCGTAAGCAGGTAGAGCAAGAAATGATCGAGGCAAAGGAGCAGGCACTAAAGCTGAGCCAGGCCAAAGAAATGTTCCTTTCTGTAATGAGCCATGAAATACGTACACCATTAAATGCAGTAATTGGCATGACCCATTTATTGCTAGATAATGATCCTAAAATTTCCCAGATAGATGACCTTAACATTCTGAAGTTTTCTGGGGAGAACCTTTTGCATATTATCAATGATATTTTAGATTTTACTAAAATAGAGACTGGTAATATGGAGCTGGAGGTTTTTCCTTTTAACCTGAAGACCCTTGCAAATGACATTATTAATTCTTTACAAGTTAATGTAAAGAAAAAAGGAAACGAGCTAAAGCTTTTATTTGATCCCCGCATCCCTGCTTATATCCTTGGTGATAAAAATAGGCTATACCAGGTACTGATGAACTTTTTAGGGAACGCAATTAAGTTTACCGATGATGGAAGAGTGCAGCTTGAAATTATGCTGGTGAGCCAAAGTGAACTTTCTTCGGTAATCAGGTTCGAAATTGAAGACAATGGAATAGGTATACCAAAGGATAAACAAAGCTATATTTTTGAAACTTTTACTCAGGCAAAAACGGATATTTCCCGAAAATATGGAGGTACTGGTTTGGGCCTGGCTATTACAAAAAAGCTGCTCAATATGTATAATTCTGAGATTACAGTGGACAGTACGGAGGGTATAGGAACAACATTTTCTTTTGAGATTGCTTTTAGCAAAACCAATGAAATATCTGCCAATCTGGGTAATGGAACAGAGATGAGTGTATTTATAGGTAAAAGGATACTGGTAGTTGATGATAATGAAATTAATATCCTGATCGCAAAACGGATCTTAAGTAAATGGGGGTTAGAAATTGATTCTGCTATAAACGGTTATGAAGCTATAGATAAGGTGATGGCAGAAAAGTATGATCTTGTTTTTATGGATATTAAAATGCCGGGTATAGATGGCTTTGAGACCACAGGTATTATCAGGGATATAAGCGGTGCTTACTATAAGACATTGCCGATTATTGCTTTGACAGCCTCTACATTGAAGAACGATCATTATAAGTTTATAGAATGCGGAATGAACGGACATGTACTAAAACCATTTAATCCGGAAGAGATCAAAATGCTATTATCAGGTTTTTTGGCGAAGACAAAAGAATAATTGTTTTGCCTGCTGTACATACCGGTGCCTTTATAAAAAAGTAAAGGGTCGGTATTTCTGTGAAGAAAATATCGACCCTTACCATCTAAATTAACGCTCTCATATATACAAACGTGCAGGGAGCTGAATTGTTTTAAGATATTTTAATATTTTTTTATACGGTATAGGCCAATGCCACAATACTGAGTTTACTAATGCCGCTGTCTAGTAAAATTTGACCGCAGGCTTCTAGTGTGGCACCGGTAGTCACTACATCATCTACCAGGATAACGTGTTTGCCATAGAGTGCTTCCGGTTCGGCAATATTAAAAACAGATTTCATACTCTCGTAACGGTTGTATCTATTTTTCTTTGTTTGTGTGCTGGTGGCAATTTGCCGGATCAGCAGCCCTGTCTGCACGGGGATCTGAAGGGAATAGGCAATTCCATCTGCAATGCATTTACATTGATTATAACCGCGTGCCTTTTCTTTTTTTTGATGCAGCGGGACGGGGATGACCAGTTCTGCACCATTATAATCGGGCGCGTTCAATAACCTTTCACCTAGCATAGTGCCGAGGGTGAACCCTAAATCTGTTTTAGCCTGGTATTTGATCTGGTGAATTAGTTTTTGCACCCTGTTCGCTTTTTTAAAATAAAGCATCGCCATGGCATGGTCACAATGAATGCGGCCCCAGAAGAGCTTGGCTACTGCATTATCAGGATAATATTGAAAATCTGTAAAAGGGAGGTCGAACAGGCAGTTGATACAAATCTGATTTTCCCCATGATAGAGCTCTTCCCCGCAAGCATAACAGCAGTCGGGAAATAAGACACTAACAAAATCACTGGCAAGTCTTTTAAAATTGAACATGTGCCAATGTAATCCCGGAAAGAAATAGAAAGGTTAAAAATCTTTAGTTTACCGCCTGATCTTTCACTGCAAGCTGTCCGCATGCTGCATCGATATCCTTGCCGCGGCTTCTCCTGATATTGGTATTTATACCCTGACTTTTCAAATAATTGGCAAAAGCATCGATCTTATCACCCTCGGCATTGATAAAGTCTGCAAATTGAATGGGGTTATATTCGATCAGGTTTACTTTACAAGGAACATGTTTACAGAATTTTGCAAGATCCATTGCATCCTGAATTTCATCATTGAAATTATTGAACACAATATATTCGTAAGTAACCGGGTTTTTGGTTTTAGCGAAATAGTACTTTAAAGCTTCGGCCAGTACCTTTAACGTGTTGTGTTCGTTTATAGGCATGATCTCATTCCTTTTTTTATCGTCGGCGGCATGAAGGGAGAGGGCAAGATTAAACTTTGCACCATCATCACCCAGCTTTCTGATCATTTTGGAGATACCTGCAGTAGAAACTGTAATTCTTTTATACGACATATTTAAACCATCCGGGGCAGTAATGCGCTCGATTGATTTCATCACATTGGCATAATTTAACAGCGGCTCGCCCATTCCCATATACACGATATTGGTCAATGGTGCATTGTAATTCTTTTTTGCTTGCTGATCGATCAGTACTACCTGGTCATAGATCTCATCTGCATTCAGGTTACGTTTTCTGTCCATATACCCTGTAGCGCAGAATTTGCAAGTTAAGCTGCAGCCAACCTGTGAGCTTACGCAGGCTGTCATCCTTTCTTCCATTGGGATTAAAACACCTTCAACGATATTGCCATCGTATAAACGGAAAGTGTTTTTGATCGTATGGTCGTTACTAAACTGGGAATTGTTTACTTCAACTACGTTAATTGAGTAATTTTCGTCCAGTTTCTTCCTGAGGTCTTTAGACAGGTTACTCATTTCTTCAAAAGAACGCGCAGATTTTTCCCATAGCCATTGATAAACCTGTTTGGCCCGGTAAGCGGGTTCTTTCATTTCCGTGAAGTGCTGTTGAAGCTCAGTCAGGCTTAATGAACGGATGTCAGTTTTTGTAATTGTAAGCATTTAATGCAAAGGTACCGAAAAAAAATAAGCCACCCAATATTTGTAAGGAGTTGACTTACAGATGGCACTATCTTTTTGGACTCTTTGTTCTGCCAGCCGGTGCACCAGATTTTCCGTTAGATGGTCTCACGGGTCTTTTGCTCGGTCCGTTAGTCTTAAACCAGTCTGTTGTCGAAGACGTACTTGCACCTCTGTAAGGTGCAGAGCCTGATTTTTTTGCAGGTTTTTCTGATCTTTCCGGTCTGTCTTCACGATCTGGTTTAGGGCCTCTGCCTTTACCTGCGCCCGCTGGTCTTGTTCTTGCCGGTTTTTTCGGCGTTACATTGACCATATCGTCGTCGATACTTTTCTCTTTTACCTTTTTAACAACGCGCCTAGGTTCCACACTTTTTTCAGAACTTGATTTAGCGACCATTTTATTGATCTCTGCATTTTCTTCTGGTGTAAGCTCTCTCCATTCTCCAACAGGGAGACCTTTAAGACTGATGTTCATAATGCGTGTACGCTCCAGCTTGGTCACTTCATAACCGAAATGCTCGCACATGCGGCGGATCTGTCTGTTTAAGCCCTGGATAAGCGTAATCTTAAAAATAAACGGACTTTCTTTAGTGATCTTACATTTTTTAGTCATGACCCCTAAAACTGGTACGCCTTTGGCCATACCCGTAATAAACTGGTCGGTAATCTGTTTATTTACAGTAACGATGTATTCTTTTTCATGGTTATTACCTGCGCGGAGGATCTTGTTTACCAGATCGCCATTGTTGGTCATGAAGATCAGCCCCTGAGAATCCTTATCCAATCTCCCGATGGGAAATACCCTGTCGCTATGGTTTACATAATCAACAATATTGCTTTTTACACCAGCTTCTGTGGTACTGGTTACCCCAACAGGTTTGTTAAAAGCAAGCAATATTGAGTTTTCAACCTCCTTAGGCTCAATTGTCTGCCCGTTAACGGTGACCAAATCGCCAAAATATACCTGGTCGCCCACCTTGGCTTTTCTGCCATTAATAATTACATTTCCCTGCTCAATGTACCTATCTGCTGCTCTTCTTGAGCACATGCCGCTTTCACTAATGTATTTATTTAATCGGGTGGTAGAATCAGACATAACGAATAATTAAAAAATTGATTTCTTTTTACAAAGTAATCAATTTATACCCACATAAACTATCAAAATATTTTAATACCTACTGGTAGTTAATCTTTATACAAATCTAATTTGCTAATTTTATAAAAATAAAACCAAAAAGAATGGCAAATCCTTCTCCATTGGATGATGTGGATAAAAACATAGTTGTCTTATTTCAGCGTGGTGATAAAAACGATTATCACGCATTATATAATAAGTATGCTCCTGCTGTACTGGGGGTGCTGACCAGGACGCTCGGCCATCAGGAACTCGCAGAAGAATGTGTTAAAGAAGCGTTTTGCAAAATCTGGTCTGAAAGGCTAAATTATAATCCGGACAAAGAGCGGTTATTTACCTGGATGCTGAAAATCGCGCGGAGCAGTGCCCTTTTTGGATCGGTTGCAGCCGCAAAAGATCAGTTGGATAACGAAATGCGTGAAAGCATTGATCTGGTTTATGCTACCGACATCAAAGCTTATCTGCAGGAAAGGCAGCGAACTGAAGGTGATACATTTACAGCAGGTATAAGTACTGAAATTAGAGAAGCAATACGGTTGATTTATTTTGAAAATTGTAGCTTTGCACTCGCTGCACAAAAGTTAGGGATCTCTGTAGATAACCTAAGGAGCGAAATGGTGAAAACAATTAAACAGTTAAAAGGTTCAGTACTGGCATGAATGAGTATGAAGAATTTATAGCATCCGGAATATTGGAATTATATGTTCTGGAACTTACCTCTAAGGAAGACAATGCAGAGGTGAGGAGAATGCTTGCGCTGTATCCTGAACAAATTAATCAGGAGATCCAGGAAATATGCAATGTTCATGAAGGAATAGCCAATGCTAATTATATAAAGCCTGACCCGATCATCAAACCCTTTTTACTGGCGAAGATAGATTATATGGACCGTATGATGGCGGGAGAGTTACCTGCCGAACCGCTTGAACTTACACCTGACTCGAAAATAACAGATTATTATGAATGGCTGAACCGCCCTGATCTGGTTTTGCCAATTGACGCCGGAGATGTTTTTGCAAAACTGATAGGTGTTACTGCGAGAATTATAAGTGCTATTGTATGGATTAAGGTTATAGCACCGCAGGAGGTACATGATAATGAATACGAGCGTTTTCTTATTGTAGAGGGCACATGCGACATAGGTGTAGGTGAAAATATTTATTCTTTAAAATCGGGCGATTTCTTCCAGATCCCCCTTCATGAAAGCCATACCGTAACTGTTACTTCATTAATACCTTGTAAAGTAATTTTACAAAGGGTTGCCGCATAGATGGGGTCTTATCTATCAGCATCGTGGATTTATCCTGTAAATACGCCTCCATTAGCAAATGGGGTTATCGCTATTTCGGCAGATGGGACCATTACAGGTGTCTTTACCGCTGAAGAAGCGCAAGCATTGCAAATCAAAAATATTACCGTATATAACGGAGCTCTTGTACCGGGATTGGTTAATACACATTGCCATTTAGAACTTTCCCATCTTTTTGGAAAAATTGCTGAACATACAGGTTTACCTGGTTTTGTACAGCAAGTCATACAGCAAAGAACAGTATCGGCTGATGAAATTGATACGGCCATGAAAAAAGCCGATGCAGCAATGTATGCTAATGGAATTGTAGCTGTGGGGGATATCTCTAATCAGCCCGTATCCAAAGCTGTAAAACTGCAGAGTAAAATTTATTACCATACCTTTGTAGAAGCAATGGGTTTTAATCCTGCAAGGGCAGTAGATATTATAAATAAAGCAAAGGAAACCAGGGAGGAGTTTGCTCCTCTAAAGGCAACCATAGTGCCGCATGCACCTTACTCGGTATCTGGCGGACTGTTTAAGGAGATTTCCGGCACATCTGGTACAGCAGATGATATCATATCTATTCATAACCAGGAAACATCTGATGAAAATGCGTTTTTCGAATCTAAAACGGGCCATTTTTTAAAATTATATGAATTTCTAGGACTGGATATTACTTCTTTTATGGCTGGTGGTAAAACCTCTTTGCAGACCTACCTCCCGCTATTATCGACAGTTACAAAGACATTGCTTGTGCATAATACTTTTACGAGTAGGGCGGATCTTGAATTTGCCATGGCTGCCCATCCGAATTTATTCTGGTGTTTATGCCCTAATGCGAATCTATATATTGAAAACAGGCTTCCTGATGTTGACCTCTTGAAAGCGGCAGGAGTTAAGGTTACATTAGGTACGGATAGCCTGGCCAGTAACCATCAGTTAAGTATTTTGGATGAAATGAAAGTTTTACAAGAGGAGAAAGGCCTGGCATTTGAAGAGCTGCTGTTATGGGCTACTTTGAATGGAGCAGTGTTTTTAGGAAAAGATACCGAACTGGGAAGTTTTGAAAGAGGTAAAAGACCGGGTATAAATTTAATAGAAAATCTGGATGGTAATTTAATTACCGCTCATACCCGTATCCAGCGGATCATATAATATACAGTTTGCCTATGATTTACCTCTATAAAAAGTAGTGATAGTTGAGCTGACTTGCTCTTTAATTAAATTATAAGCTATCAGAGATCATGGAAATCTTGTGCATGCCCTAAACAATTTAAAAACAAATATTTACTGATGAACGCGCATAAGGTTACATCTTACATACAGCAATAAATATTGTGCAAGCTTCATCATTTTTAAAAAACAAATACTCTAATGAAACATATAATAATAAGAATTACAGGAAAAGTGCAGGGCGTATCGTTTAGATATACAACTAAAGTAGTGGCCGACCAGATGGGGGTGAGGGGAATGATCAGAAACGAGAAAGATGGTAGCTTGTACATTGAAGCTGAAGGGGATGATACTTTACTAGAGGTTTTTTTGGAGTGGTGTAATGAAGGCCCCGATAGGTCGCAGATAGAAAAGGTGGAAGTAACGGCAGGTGAAATGAAAAACTATCGTAATTTTGAGATCATCAAGAAATAGTTCCCTTTTATTATCCGTTTAACCCCTGCGTGTGTCAGTTATTAAAAAATTTTTAGGTCAGACCGCCGTATATGGCCTGAGCACCGTTTTATCGAGATTATTTAGTTTCATTTTAACGCCTCTGTTTACTAAGGTTTATCCTACACATGTTTATGGTGTGTTTACTAAACTTTATAGTTATGCCTCCTTAATTAATGCGGTACTTGCTTTTGGTATGGAAAGTACCTATTTCAGGTACCTCAATAAACATCATGATAAAAAAGCGGAGGTTTATAACAACTCATTTCTTTGTATTGCTTTTATTTCGGGATTATTTGTGATCACTGCATCGGTGTTCTCCAATACAATTGCCGGCTGGGTAAATAATGGCGAAGAGGCACAGGTTTTGGACTACCAGTTATACATTCGTTTTTTTGTATGGATTTTATTTGTTGACGCAATCTGTGTAATTCCATTTGCGAAAATACGTGCGGATGAAAAAGCCTTTAAATATAGCCTGATCAAATTTTTAAATATTGGTTGTTTTGTTGGATTTAACCTTATTTTTCTTTTTGTAATTCCCTGGATCATTAAAGCAAATAGCCCGGTTTCTGCGTGGTTTGCATCATGGTACCGTTTTCATTGGGTGGGTTATGTATTTATCTCTAACCTAATAGCAAGTCTGGTTACCTTATTAATGCTGTTGCCCGAGCTTTTGCAGATCAGGTTTCGTTTTGATAAAGAGCTCTTTATTAAAATGCTCTCTTACAGCTGGCCGATATTGATTGCCAATTTATCTTTTATCGTTAATGAAAATCTGGATAAGATCGTTTTGGGCAGGCTGCTACCAGATGAGATAGCCGATAGCGAGGTAGGTATTTATGGAGCGGTATGTAAAATTGCCATGTTCTTAAGCATATTTATCACTGCATTTCGGCTGGGTGCAGAACCTTTCTTTTTTAGCCACGCTAAAAACGCGAACGCTAAACAGACTTATGCAGACATTCTTCATTATTTTGTGATTGCGTTATCTATTATATTTGTAGCACTGATTGCTAATATTGAAGTCCTAAAATACTTTATCAGTCGCGATAAAGCACATGTGGCTGACTATTGGGTGGGGCTGCCCGCGGTTCCTTACCTGCTTTTTGGTTATGTATGCCTGGGTATCTACAGTAACCTGTCTATCTGGTACCGTTTATCTGATCAAACGAAATTCGGTCTATATATTTCTGTAGCCGGTGCGGTAATTACTATTGTTCTTAATTTTGTACTGATCCCAAGATACAGCTATATGGGTTCTGCATGGGTTTCTATGTTAGCTTATTTTGTAATGATGGTCATATCGTATGTATTGGGGCAAAAATATTACCCAATCCCTTACAAGTTAAAAAGGATAGCTGTTTATTTATTGATTTCTGTAGGATTGGTTGTATTATCCTTCTGGGTATTCCATAGAAATATTTATATTGGTAATGGCTTGCTGATCGTGTTTCTTGCTGGGATATTTTACATGGAAAAGAATGATTTAAAAGTGCTTTTATCAAAAGGTAAATAAAAATATAACTGTGTGGCGAGTTCATGCCGCTAGTATGACTATCAAATAATAACAACACATTAAAATGAAGATTAACATTATCAACAAATCAGAACACCCGCTTCCTCAATATGAAACTGCGCATGCTGCAGGAATGGATATGAGAGCATTTATAGGCGAAGAAATGGTGATTAAACCAATGCAGCGGGTGCTTGTGCCTACAGGGTTGCATATTGAGCTGCCAGTAGGCTATGAAGCGCAGATCCGTCCGCGCAGTGGGTTAGCTTATAAACATGGGATTAGCATTGTGAACTCTCCAGGTACTATTGATGCAGATTACCGTGGAGAGATCAAAGTATTGCTGATCAACTTTTCTGATACAGATTTTGTAGTAAATAATGGCGACAGGATCGCACAGATGGTCATCGCTAAACACGAAACAGTAATCTGGACCTCGGCTGAAGAATTAAGTGACACTGCACGTGGCGAAGGTGGCTACGGGCATACCGGTAAATAATCGACCATGAAAAAGACCGTTGTTTTATGTTGCATCTTGTTTTCTGGAATAGGTGGTTTTGCCCAGCGGGCAGCACTTACAGAACGTGACAGTGCACAGGTAAAACAATTGTTTTTTGCAGGTTTGCGGGATAAGCTCAAAGAGAATTACGTTAAAAGTAACGATAGCTTTACCCAAATTACTGTAATTGACGCTGGCAATGCGGCGGCATGGTATGAAATTGCACTCCTTAATTTTCGTGAAAATAAGATACCGCAGGCCCAGGAGGCAATCAAAAAAGCAATAGCTATAGATCCGGAGAATGTATGGTACTATAAGTTACTGGCAGAATTGTATAAAACAACTGGGAACATGGCTAGCCTGATCCCAGTTTTTGATCAACTGATCCGTCTTGCGCCAGAACAGCAGAGTTATTATTTTGACCGTTCGAATGCCTTATATATCTATGGTAAAAGTGCCGAGGCTCTTGCAGGATACGATTTGCTGGAGAAAAAATTCGGCTCTTCTCCGTCCCTTGCCCGGGCGAGGGAAAGGATTGCAGCAGACCAGCGCCAGACAGCTGCACCATTAACGGTGAAGTCTGATGATTTAATGGCAACGGTTACAGCGTATATTGCTAAAAGGGATTTTAGAGCTGCTGCGGCGCTATTAAAAAATGAGGCGGCAGCACATCAGGAAGATCCGCTATTCCTTACTATTTATGGTGATGTTTTATATGGAACAGGGAATTTACCTGCTGCGCTTACCCATTATAAAAAAGCATTGCAACTATCCGATCAGCTTTATGGGGTGTGGGAAAAGGTGCTGAACATACATATTTTATTGGGGCAGTATAAAGAGATGACAGTAATGGGAGAAGCTGCGTTGTCAATCTATCCAAACCAAGCTATATTGTACTACTATATGGCCTTTGCATTGCACCGTGAAAAACAGAATACGGCAGCATTGGCAAATATTAAATCTGCTTTGGCTATTGATGGTGATAATAAAGAGCTGCAGGCGCTGATTACTGCTTTACAGGCAGAAATATTGATTGATGAGCGTAAGCCTGCAGAAGCAGATAAAGCTTTTGAAAAGGCAGTGCTGCTAGACCCGAATAATTATCAGATCATGAACAATTATGCCTATTACCTGGCGTTAAGAAATGAAAACCTGGATAAGGCTGTTTTATTAATAGATAGGGCAGCCCGGGCAATGCCTGATGATGCTTCTATTGCGGATACTTATGCATTGATCTTATTAAAAGGCGGGCGCTATAAAGAAGCAAAAACATGGATAGAGAAAGCGCTGGAAAACAATGAAGCGGAGAACAGTGTTTATCTGGAGCATTACGGTGATATTCTGTTTTTAGGCGGCGCGCAGGATTTGGGGATTGTACAGTGGAAAAGGGCCAGGAATGCAGGCAATGATTCTACGCTTTTAAAACGTAAAATAAATGAAAAGAAATATTATAAATAGCTTGCTGGCAGGTTTGGCCGTAACAACAATATTATCCTGTAAAGCAAAAAAAGCTGTAATAAATTCTCCTGCTGTCGCGGTAGAAACACCGGCTCTGGATAATAAAAGAGCAGAGAATATAAAGCTGTTAAAGGGTAAAGATGTTCCTTTTAATACATTGTCTATGAAAGGAAAGGTTAACTTGGATTTTGATGGCAATGTTAGAAATGTTACCGCAACAATCAGGATTAAAAGAGACGAAAAAATTTGGGTAAGTATTACCGCAATTGCAGGGATTGAAGTGGCCCGTGCCCTTATTACCCCCGACAGCGTTTTGGTGAGAAACAACATACAGTCCCTCGCTACAAGAAAACCTTTTGCTTATCTGAACAGATTTGCGAGTAAGCAAATTACCTTTAAAATGCTGCAATCTATCCTGTCTGGTAATACAGTAGGCGATTTTATGACTGATAAAGCAGCGCTGGAGTTGGTAGACGGTGTATTTACGCTGACAGGCAATAACGGAGATTTAAATTACCGTAATACATTTAATACGTTACTTAAAACTGCAAAAATTGACATGGTGGATGCTAAAGCTGGCCAGTCTTTATTGGTGGTTTATTCCGATTACCAGCAGTTAACCGATGTGCTGATCCCTTCAGTGATGAAAATCAATGCCTTATCCGGAAAGAAAAAGACCAATATTGCTTTTGATTTTTCAAAAATAGAGCGCAATGTTCCGCTTGATTTTCCGTTTACTGTTCCTAATAGGTTTGAGATAATAAACTAATTTTTTATACTTTTGATGCAATGAAGCTACACAAATTACTTTTGTTCCTTTTATTTGTTGCGTTTGCGTCAACATCTTTTGCCCAGAGCAGTGCCCAGCTGAAAAGAAAAAAGGAAGCTATACAACGGGAAATCGAACTATTACAGAAGAACCTGAATAAAGCCGCGCAAGGTAAGAAGCTTACTATAAGTGAAATAAGAGCTTTGAATACGAAGATCAGCCTGATGCAGAATAAGATTTCTGTGATCAACTCTGAAATAAAAAATCTGGATAATGAAATCCATGAAAATACGAATACCGTACATTCATTACAAGGGCAGCTTGCACAGCTTAAAAAAGAGTATGCCGGGATGATCCGATTTGCACAGCGGAACAGAAATTCATACGATAAGATGATGTTTGTTTTTGCGGCGAGGGATTTTAACCAGGCTTATAAACGTATAAAATATCTGCAGCAATTTGGTCAATACCGTAAAAAGCAAGCTGATTATATACAGGGAACGGAAAAGAACCTGAATTATAAAATCGTAGTGCTGGATAAGAGTTTGAAAGCAAAAAGTAATCTGCTGCGTGAGCAGGAGAATGAGCAAAATAAGCTTGCCAAGAATAAAAATGAACAGTCGTCGGTATTAAGTAAATACAGTAAACAAGAACGGCAGCTAAGCAATGATATTGCTAGGCGTAAAAAACAACAGGCAGTTGTTGATCGTCAAGTAAGGGCTGCGATTGCTTATGAGATCGCAAAAGCGAGAAAAGAAGCGGAAGAGCGGGAGCGGATTGCTGCAGCAAAAGCTAAAGCAGAGAACAAACCTGCGCCAGTAGAAAAAGCGAAGACTTCGAGCAATTACCTTACTGCTACGCCCGAAGCTGCAAAATTATCAGCAGGATTTGAAAATAACAGAGGCCGTTTACCTTGGCCGGTAAGCCAGGGTTCCATCACTGAGCACTTCGGTACGCATATGGAAGGGCAAGCATCTTATTCGAATGATGGAGTGGACATCATGACCAGTGAGGGTGCAAGTATAAAAGCCATATTTGGTGGTGAGGTAAGGTTTGTTAAAATGATACAAGGTATTTATGTGGTTGGATTAAGGCATGGTGATTACTTTACAGTTTACCAGAACCTTAAATCAGTAAACGTATCTGGAGGTGATAAAGTAGCAACCGGACAAGCATTAGGGGTAGTAGCTACGCGATCTGATGGCCCGTTATTTCACCTGGAGATTTGGAGAGGGCAATCAAGGCTTAATCCCGAAGCATGGATTGCAAATAAATAATTGGATCTAAAATGTTTATATTTGTTAATAAGTTATAAATTGAATTGATATGTATTCAGGAGTATTATTAGAATTTTTAAATATGGGCGGTGGCGAAATCATGTTGATCATGGTGGTAGTTTTACTGTTGTTTGGAGGTAAAAAATTACCTGAGCTGGCGAGAGGGTTGGGAAAAGGTATCAGAGATTTTAAAGACGCTTCTGAAGGAGTGAAAAGAGAAATCCACCGCAACATCAATGCGATAGACCTAGACGAAGATCCAAATACCCGTAGTTTCGAAACTAAAGCTGAAGAGCCGGTGAAAACTGCATCTCAAACTTTGGAAGAGCAGATGTATCCAAAAACAGAAGTTAAAGAGCCGATCGACCTTACAAAGGAAGAACCTGCTTCAACTTCAGAAAAAATATAAATTAAAAACCAACATTTAACTTAAATATTATGTTAAACACAACAATATTAGGAATCTTCGGAATGGGAGGACAGGAAATTGTTATCATTTTAGTGATCGTTTTATTACTTTTTGGTGGTAAAAAAATCCCTGAACTAATGCGCGGACTAGGTAAAGGCGTTAAAGAATTTAAAGACGGAAAAGATGGTGCAGATGAGCCGGTAGAACCTACTCATACTAACACTCATACTAATACTCATAAACCTTTATAAGGTTTATAAGCAGACAATTTTATCATCTTTTTTATTTTGACTTTATAGTTTGAAGAAGTATAACTCTTTATCGGAGATACAAAACCTTATTGCCCAAAAACAGCTTGATCTTCCAGATTTATTAGCTTATTACCTTACGCAGATAGAAAAACATAAAAACCTCAATGCATTCAATGAGGTTTTTTTTAATTCTGCGAAAGCCCAGGCATTGCTGGTACAGGACAAGATCAATAATGGCACCGCCGGAAAACTGGCAGGTATGGTTATTGGTATTAAAGATAATATCCTTTATAAAGACCACGCAAGTACTGCATCTTCCAAAATGTTAGAGGGATTTATCTCGCCATATTCGTCTACTGTTGCAGCACGTTTAATTGCAGCAGATGCGATCATCATTGGCAGGTTAAACTGCGATGAGTTTGCAATGGGCGGTTCTAATGAGACTTCTTACTATGGCCCGGTACGCAATGCTGCTGATCCGGAAAGGGTTGCCGGTGGTTCGTCTGGTGGTTCTGCTGTAGCTGTGCAGGCTGATCTTTGTTTGGCCGCTTTAGGAACAGATACAGGTGGTTCTGTAAGGCAGCCTGCTGCATTTTGCGGTTGTTTTGGTTTAAAGCCAACTTACGGAAGGATATCAAGATACGGTGTGATTGCTTATGCTTCTTCATTTGACCAGGTGGGTACACTTACTTCTTCTGTAGGTGATGCCGCACTATTAATGGAAGTTCTTGCAGGTGCTGATGAACATGATAGTACGGTGTCCCGTTTGCCAGTTCCTTCTTATCTTGCCCAACTCGAAGAAAGCAAGCCTAAAAAGATTGCTGTAATCAAAGAGATGCTGGAAAGTGAGGTGCTGGATCCCGATACTAAAACGGTTATCCTGAAAGCAATAGAAGAGTTTAAAGCACAAGGCCATACGGTAGACTATGTTTCTTTTGATTTGCTCGACTACCTTGTTCCTGCTTATTATGTGCTGACTGCCGCAGAGGCATCTTCTAATCTTTCGAGATATGATGGTGTACATTTTGGCTATCGTAACCTGGAAGCTAAAAATCTGAACAGCTTGTATAAAACTTCGCGTGCCGAAGGTTTTGGAGAAGAAGTAAAAAGAAGGATTTTATTAGGGACTTTTGTTTTAAGTGCCGGCTATTATGATGCTTACTATCAAAAAGCACAGCAAGTAAGACGATTGATCAGAGATAAAATTGAAGGTTTATTTGTTGATTACGATATCCTTTTAACTCCTGTTGCACCTACACCAGCCTTTAAAATAGGAGAAAATATACAAGATCCGCTGGTGATGTATATGGCAGATATTTTTACAGTTCTACCCTCTTTAACAGGAGTTCCTGCAATTGCTGTTCCGCTGGGCAATAATCCTTCGGGTTTACCGTTAAGTATGCAGCTGATGGCCAGGCACTTTGAAGAAAGTGCGTTACTTTCATTGTCTAATAGTTTTACGCTGGACAGTTCCCAGCTGATTTCATCATAAACAAAATTTTGTTGCTTATTGCAAGAAACCGCCTATGAAACTAAATGTACTTATCCTCTCTTTTGGTTTACTGATTACCGCTGCTTTTAATGGAGCTGCACAACAAAAGATTAACAGGCTGGACTCTATTTCTCCGGTAGGTTTTTTATCAATTACCAAATCTCCAGATACTACAGCAGTACCACTAGTGATGGAAAGTCCGGTATTCTACAATTACAACTTTACTTACAAAAAGAGGCTTGACTCTATACAGCGCGATATTCCGCTAAGTTATAATGAATCTGTACAGAAGTACATAGATGTATATAGCAGCAGAAAAGACATGATGGGGAAAATGCTTGGGTTATCAGAATACTATTTTCCGATTTTCGAAAATGCATTAAAAGCTTATGATGTGCCGCAGGAGTTAAAATACCTGCCAATTATAGAATCTTCTATGAATTCGCATGCGATATCAAGAGTGGGTGCAACAGGATTGTGGCAATTTATGTTTACCACAGCTAAAGGATATGGTTTAAGTATGGATAACTATGTGGATGAGCGAAAAGACCCTATCCAGGCAAGTTATGCGGCGGCGGCTTATTTTAAGGATGCGTTTGCAGAGCTAGGGGACTGGCTACTGGCTATTGCGGCCTATAACTGCGGAACTGGAAATGTAAACCGGGCAATCGCTAAAGCACATTCCAGGGATTTTTGGGCAATAAGACCATTTTTACCTATGGAAACAAGGAATTATGTACCTGCTTTTATTGCTGCGCTTTACGTAATGAACTGCCCGGACAAACATCAGATCAAATCACAAAAATCACTTTTTGCAATTAAGACAGACACTATACAAGTGAACCGTTATGTTTCGCTTACCGAGCTTGCGCAGGCAATGACTATGGAAGAGGAAGATCTTTTTACATTGAATCCTTCGTATAAAAAGAAAATAGTTAATGGTTCTGCCGAATCCCCGAAGCGTATTATTATGCCTAAAGTTAGCCTGGCTAATTTTGCCAGTATCTACGAGGTGCTTAATAATAGTGTAGTTAATAACGATACAAGGGTAATATTAGCAGCTAATGATGACAGGAGAATCCACAAACGCCATAAAGAGGTTGCTGAAGTGAAGCCGGCTGCTGTTTATCATAAAGTTGGGGCGGGACAGAATTTAAGTACTATTGCTGATCAATATCATGTGGAGGTACAGGACTTAAAGGTTTGGAACCATCTTAAAGGTTCACAGCTGATGCCTGGCCAGAAATTAATCATCTCTAAAAAAGCTGCAAGCAGTAAACAATCAGAAAGTAATCCAGCTAAGAAGTATATTTCTTATAAGGGAAAATCTGGCTCACGAGCTGGTGCGTCTGAGCGTTTATAACCATTCTTGTTCTTTTTGTTCATTTATTTTCAATCAAACTTTTTTATAAATTATTTTACCATATTCGTCTTGGTATCTGACAATAATTAACTCTCACAACTAAGCTGTTTCTAACTTACTTATAGGTCATTCTATTAGTCTTAGGTATGCTCTGCGCAGGTCTGTTCGTGATTATTTAATGTTAAAGATAAATTCCTTTTAGTAGATTAGCGGTGTTGCAGCGTGTGCGCTGGCATTTCCTGATCTTTAAAAGAAATGTGTTTAAAGGATTAAATAAAAGTAGAATAATATGTTTGATTATATAGATGGCAGGCTAACGTTTAAATGTCCTGCTTATATCGTGGTAGAAGCAGGTGGTGTAGGATATCACATTAATATTTCATTAAATACATATAGCAGCCTAAGTACATCAGAACGCTGTAAAGTATATGTATGGCTCCATATTAAAGAGGATGCACATACGCTTTACGGGTTTATAGACGAAGGTGAACGCCGCTTGTTTTTACACCTCATTTCTGTTTCTGGTATTGGGCCAAATACTGGCCGTATGATGCTTTCTTCGATTACTCCTGCAGAAATACAGACCGCGATTGTAAATGCTGATCTTCCGCTGATACAGCGTATTAAAGGTATTGGTGTAAAATCTGCCCAGCGTTTAGTGTTGGAACTGCAAGACAAACTTAAAAAAGAGGGTACAGGATCGCTGATTGCTGCACCACTAAATAATACTGTTCGTGAAGAATCTTTATCTGCATTGATGATGCTGGGGTTTGCTAAGGCGCCGGCAGAGAAATCGCTTGACCTTGCGGTTAAGAATGGCGGATCTGATCTTACGGTAGAACAGATGATAAAAATTGCCTTAAAGAATCTATAATATTTTTCGCCCTTGAAAAGAACCTTTACTTTAATCGTGTTTCTGATTTTTTCTTTTTATGGGCAACGGGCTTTATCACAAATCAGACCGTCGTCCCGTAGACAGGATACGGTAAAAAATACTTTCGGGCTGAAGGAAAAACAGCGTCTGGGTATTCGACAGCCATTTAATTCTTTTGAACCACTCCCTGATAATGTAAAAAGGGAAGTGGAATTTGATGCTGTAAATAAGCGTTACATTATCAGGGAGAGAGTGGGCGGACGTTTTTTTAATCCACCTCAATATCTTACAATTGATGAATATCAGCGTTTAATCAACAGCGAGCTTAAAAGGCAAAACTGGCGGGTAATATCAAATGCAGAATCTGAAGAGGCACGGCGGACGGGTATCATCCCGAGTGTGATTGTTAATAACAAGTCTTTTGAGCGGATATTTGGTGGCAATGTAATTAGTATCCAGCCAAGGGGAGAAGCAGAGCTTACGTTCCTGGGACGGGTTAATAAAAATGCAAACCCCCTGTTTAATGAAAGACAGCGGGTGCAAAGTAATTTCGATTTTAACCAGCGTATCCAGATGGATGTGGTGGGAAATATCGGGAACAACCTTGCTTTGAAGATGAATTATAATACAGAGGCCCAGTTTGATTTTGAGAATCAGCTGAAGCTGGATTATACTGGTGGCGAGGACGATATAATTAAGAAAATAGAGGCTGGTAATGTAAGTTTTCCGCTTAGTACTTCCTTAATTACTGGGACACAGGCGCTTTTTGGGGTCAAAACACAACTGCAGTTTGGTAAGCTGAATGTAACGACAGTATTTTCACAGCAAAAATCGCAATCCAGAGAGATCAAGATTAATAATGGAGCACAGCAGAATGAGTTTAGGATGGGCGCTGATAATTATGAGGCGAACAAACATTACTTCTTAGCCGAATACTTTAGGAACACCTATAACAAATCGCTCGCTACACCACCAACATTACTATCGGGGGTAAATATTACCAAGGTGGAAGTGTGGATCACGAATAAAACAGGCAACACCACGGATTCCAGGGATGTATTGGGATTGATCGATTTGGGGGAAAATACACCTTTTAATACTGGTCAGCTTGTAGGTGGTGCTACTTTTTCGGCTCTTCCTTCTGGATTTGCTTTACAAGGTGTAAGACAGTCAAACGACCTGCTCTCTAAGTTGCCGGCAGGGGTACGGGCGACCAACTCAAATGATGTGATCTCCTATTTTCAGGGGTCGGGCGGCACGGATAATTTTGCCAAAATGATTTATGCCCGTAAGTTGGCTGAAAAAGAGTATACGCTCCATTCGCAGTTGGGTTACATTTCATTGAATAATGCGCTCAATGCTGACGAGATATTATCTGTTGTATTTCGTTATACTTTTAATGGGGTAGAATACCAGGTAGGTGAGTTTTCTACGGATGTTAGTTTTGATCCTAACTCGCCAAAGGTATTATTTGCGAAGTTGCTGAAAAACGAGACAACAAAGACGAATTTACCGACATGGGACCTAATGATGAAAAATATTTATTCTATTGGCGGGTACCAGATCAGTCAGCAGAATTTTAAATTGGATGTTTATCGTTTAGACAATGAAACGGGAATTGAAAAACCGGTAATGTCTGAAGGAATAAATACAAACAGTAAGTTATGGATTAACCTGCTGGGGCTAGACCGTTTAAATCAGCAAAAAGAGCGTAAGCCTGATGGGGTGTTTGATTTTGAGGCGGAGGACAGACCGTTTTCAAGTACCACAAGCGGTTCTACTGCTATTGGAAATATAAGTTCAACTGGAACAACCAATCCATTAGCAACGTTTTTTAATAATGCTAGTACTGGTTATATCACAATTGATCCGCTTAATGGCAGGATCATTTTTCCTGTGATAGAGCCTTTTGGACAGGACCTTGCTTCACAATTTAATGCTGGTGAACAAAATTTGGTCGATAAGTATACCTACACTGCACTTTATGACTCTACTAAAGTAGTAGCGCAGCAATTATTTACCAAGCAAAACAGATACGTAATTAAAGGCGCTTACCAGTCGGCCGTAGCCTCCGAATTCAGTTTAAATTCCATCAACGTCCCCGAAGGCTCTGTGAAAGTTTTCTCTGGTACGATCCCTCTACAAGAAGGAGTAGATTTTACAGTAGACTACCAAGGCGGCAGGGTCTCCATCATCAATACCGGAATACTCATATCTGGTCAGCCTATCCGGATCACCACAGAGAACAGTGAACTCTTTGGATTGCAGCAGCGCTCGCTGTTTGGTACCCGCATGGATTACCGTGTAAATAATAAACTGAATATCGGGGGAACCTATTTAAGCCTTACCGAGAAACCGCTTACACCAAAGGTGAATATTGGCGAGGAGCCGATTTCTAACAGCATCTGGGGATTAGATCTTAATTATAGTACTTCTTCCAGGTTTTTAACAAAAATGGTAGATCGTTTGCCGTTTATCTCTACAAAGGCACCTTCAAAATTTAGTTTCTCCGGAGAGTTTGCAAAACTTGTTCCGGGGCATCCGAAAGCGTTGAATAGTGCGGGTGATAAAGGCGGGGTGAGTTACCTTGACGATTTTGAGGCGTCCCGGTCTGTAATAGATTTAAAAAGTGCAATCGCCTGGCAGCTATCCGGCACACCGCAATTATTTGCAGAGGCGCAGCTAATAGATGACCTCGGCTATGGATATAACCGGGCAAAACTTGCTTTTTATAATATTGATCCAACTTTTTATACGAGTACAGGAACAAATATTCCTGCCAGTTTAAGAAGTAACAGACAAGAATTGTCTAATCATTATGTGAGGGAAGTTATAGAACAAGAAGTTTTTCCTTTAAAAGAGACGCCAACAGGACAAGCCGTATCGCTGCCTACATTAAATGTTGCCTTTTATCCGAACAAAAGAGGGCCATATAATTATGTGACCAATGGTTTTAATGCTAATGGAGACTTACTCAACCCGCGGTCGCGCTGGGGAGGGATGTTCAGACGGATCGAGACGAATGATTTCCAGGCATTGAATATCGAGTATATAGAGCTTTGGGTAATGGACCCGAATATTAACAAACCTAATTCTGCTGGGGGCGACCTGTATTTTAACATTGGGAATATTTCTGAGGATATCTTAAAAGATGGAAGGAAATCACTTGAAAACGGGCTCGCGCCTGATGGCGATCCTACCAAGTTTGATGAAACTAGTTGGGGTAGAGTACCAAAGTTACAGCCAGTGGTGCAAGCATTTGATAATGATCCTGCTGCACGGAAGGCGCAAGATGTTGGTTTGGACGGATTGGCTAATATAGATGAGCGGGCTAAGTTTGCAGCCGCAATCACGCAGATTAAGGCGCAGTTAAATTCTACTGCCGCTGCGGGAATAGATAATGACCCGAGTTCTGATGACTACTCCTATTTTAAAGGAGCGGAGCTTGATCAGCTCAATGCGGGTATCCTAAGAAGGTACGAAAACTATAACGGAACGGAAGGAAATTCTAAAACATCACAGCAATCTGCTGAAGAACTGGGTTTGGACAATTCTGCATCTACTTCGCTGCCAGATGGGGAAGATGTGAACAGGGATAATAATATGACACAGTCTGATGAATACTTTCAGTATAAAGTGTCTATGCGAAAGGGAGATTTGGAAGTGGGTAAAAATTACGTGACTGATGCAGTTACTTCACAGGTAAAATTGGTGAACGGCCAAACGCAACCAGTTACCTGGTACCAGATCCGCATCCCATTGGCAGATTATGAACAAAAAGTAGGCAATATCCAGGACTTTAAATCGATCCGGTTTTTTAGGATGTTTATGACAAATTTTGCCGATACATCAGTTTTAAGGTTTGCAAAAATCCAATTGGTAAGAGGGGAATGGAGAAAATACAATAGTGACAATGTGGGTTCACAAATTATCACTGACCCGGGATTGACTACGGTTACTCCAGACAACTCTACAATTGATATTACTACGGTAAATATCGAAGAAAACGGGAAACGGTCGCCCATTCCGTATGTTGTACCGCCCGGCATTCAGCGTGAACTAGATTTTAATAATTACAGGACAGATACCCGGCTCAACGAACAATCACTAGCGGTTACCATTAGAAACCTTCGGGATGGCTATGGAAGAGCAACCTTTAAAACCGCACTTAATGACTTTAGATCATATAAAAGGCTAAAGATGTTTGTCCACCTCGAAGCTTTAGGTAACGCTGTAATCAACAATGGCGATTTAAGTGCGTTTATCCGCATCGGGTCGGATAACCAGGATAATTATTATGAATACCTGCAGCCGTTAATGGTTACGCAGCCCAATACAACTGATCCGAATGCGATATGGCCGGAAGCGAACATCCTGGATATACAGCTTGATCTTTTTCAGAATGCTAAAATTGCCCGTAACCGTGCAAGGGGGGCTAACGGGGAAATCTGGGATATCAGCAAGCCCTTTTCGTATGTGGTAGATGGGAATAGGACGATTACGATCAAAGGGCAACCCGATATGAGCCAGGTAAAGGTATATATGCTTGGCGTGAAAAATCCATTGAAAAATGGGGCATCCGGTAATGATGATGACGGATTGGAAAAAAGCGCACAGGTATGGTTCAATGAATTTAGGCTGACAGAATTTGATGAGCGTGGGGGATGGGCAGCAGCAGCGAGAATGAATGCACAACTGGCAGATTTTGGAGAAATTAATGTGTCTGGCGGTAAATCTACAATTGGTTTTGGATCATTAGATAGCAGGGTAAGCGAAAGGAACAGGGCTGATAATGTGTTCTTTGATTTATCTTCCAGTATGGAGTTAGGAAAATTCTTTCCCCAGAAAACGGGTTTAAAAATACCAATGTATGTAAGTTATTCCAGCCAGGTAAGCACCCCGCAGTATGACCCGAGAATGCCGGATATAGAACTGAAAACTTCTATGCAGGGAGCAACTAAAGCAGAGAAAAAGGAAATTTTGGAATATGCACAGGACGTGACTACCCGCAATAGTATCAACCTGACCAACGTACATAAGGAGCGGACAAATCCTGATAAAAAGCCGCAGCTTTGGGATGTAGAGAATCTCAGTGCAACTTACTCTTATACAAAGTTCCTGCACCACGACTTTATCAACGAGAATACGGTGCAAAAAACTTACCATGGCTCATTTGCTTATAATTATTCTGCACAGGCAAAGAACTATCGTCCTTTTGAAAAAATAATTAAAGCAAACACGCTGGCACTGTTAAAGGATATTAATTTTAGCTTGATGCCTAGTGCAATAAACTTTAGAGTAGATGTAGACCGTTTTTATTCAGAAAATAGTCTGCGCAATAATGACCCGGTAAATAGTATCCCTATCAATACTACATATAATAAAAACTTCCTGATTACACGCGTATATGCCATTTCATGGAACCTGACCAAGTCGCTCACACTAGATTTCGACGCAACCAACTATTCCATTATTGATGAACCTAACGGTAAAATTGAAGGATTAAAAAGAGATACTGTTTGGCAGAACCTGAAAAGATTGGGCCGGAATACAGATTACAGCCATAATATGAATATTACTTATGCGCTGCCGATTAATAAGATACCGGGGCTGGACTGGGTTAATGTGGCAACGCGTTATGGAACAAATTTTAACTGGCAAACAGAACCCCTGTCTACATTGAATGATCCTTCGATCAATTTAGGGAATACGATTCAAAATTCACGGACAATACAGATTAACCCTACCCTGAATTTTGCGGGGTTATATAATAAAATTGGATTCTTAAAACGCGCTAAGAATGGTGCCGATGGCGGATCTGGGGTTTTTACTGGATTGCTGACTACAATAAAAAATGTTAACGCAGCTTATACGCAGACTAAAGGAACATTCCTGCCGGGTTATCTGCCTACAACAAGTTACCTGGGGATCGACGATATAACCGGTGCACCTGGATTAGGATTTGTATTTGGCAGCCAGCGCGACATCAGGCAAATGGCTATCAATAATGGATGGATTACAACGGATACTTTACAATCGCAACTCTATATTAATACGCTGAGAGAAGATTTTAGTATGACCAGTGTTCTGGAACCTTTCCGTGATTTCAGGATTACGCTGACGGCCAATAAGAACCGTACGATGAACTATTCTACCAATTACAGATACGACAATACCAGTCAGAGTTTCCGTAACCTGAGTCCTTCTACCACCGGAGATTATAGCATTTCATTTATCACCTTAGGTACCGCCTTCTCAGAAAAACAAGGCAGTACTATTTCCAAACTATTTAACCAATTTATGGCTAACCGCGGTATTGTTTCACAGCGCTTAGGTGCACAGAACATTAACTCTGCCGGTTTATCTGGTGGATACGCTGACGGATATAACCAAAGCTCACAAGACGTAGTTATTGCCGCTTTCATGGCTGCCTATACAGGTAAAGACGCTTCATCGGTCAGCTTAAACTCTTTCCCTAAAATACCATTGCCAAACTGGAGGCTAAACTATGACGGTTTAACGCGGCTCGACTTTTTAGAGGCGAACTTTAAGTCCATCAGTATGCGCCATGCTTACCGTTCCATATACAGCGTAAGCGGATTTAATACTTTGCAGCGCTATCAGGAAACTGGTGGTGATGTAAGCAGCAGAGATGATAACGACAATTTTCTTCCTTTTTACCAGTTTGGGCAGGTAACTATTGCAGAACAGTTCTCCCCGCTGTTAGGTATCGATACGCGTTTAAAAAACAACCTGACTGCTAACTTTGAAATGGGAAGGACCAGGTTATTGGGATTAAGCCTGGCAAATAGCCAGCTTGCCCAGCTTTCTGAAAACAACCTGGTATTTGGATTGGGCTACCGCACTACTAAATTCAGGTTTCCATTTGGTTTATTTAAGCAGGTGAAAATGGATAATAATATGGACTTTAAACTAGATATTGCAATCAGGGATAATAAAACTGTCATTTATAGGGCCGACGTATTGGAAGCAGAAGTATCATCTGGTGCCAAAAACATTACCTACAGGCCAAGTGTTGATTATATACTTAACCAAAGGTTTAATATTAAAGTATTCTATGATTCTAATATCACGAAACCATATACATCGCAAACATTTAATACTTCGTTTAGCAATTTCGGGTTTAGTTTAAGGATAACCCTTAATTAGCCTTGGTATAAAGCAGATAATAATTACCTTTGAATCATAAAATCGAATAAAAAATGAATTTTCCATCAGAATTAAAGTACACTAAAGACCACGAATGGGTTAGAGTTGAAGGTAATGAAGCCTTTATTGGTATTACTGATTTTGCACAACGCGAATTGGGTGATATCGTTTATATCGATATCAATTCTGTAGGTACAGAAGTCAGTAAAGATGAAGTTTTCGGTACTGTTGAAGCTGTTAAAACTGTTTCAGATTTATTCATGCCTGTTACTGCAACAGTATTAGAAATCAATGCGGCTTTAAATGATAGCCCTGAATTAGTAAACTCTGATGCTTATGGCCAGGGCTGGATGGTGAAAGTTACAATCAGTGATGCTTCGCAACTGGAAGAATTATTAGATGCAGCTGCTTACCAAGCCTTAGTTGGCGCATAAAGCTGAATGAATATGTTCAAAGCATTAACTTTTCAACGCTGGGCCATCATATGGACGGTTTGCATCTTGATACTTTGTACAATGAAAATGCCCGACACGCATAACGAGTCGGGCTTTTTCTTTGTAGGGTTTGATAAGATGGTACATCTTGGCTTTTTCTTTATATTAACGATCCTACTTTTTTATGGTAAAATAAAGAGTCAGCTCACCTACGATTTCAGTATATCTACTATTTTTAAAATCATCTTTTTCACCTTTATTATTGGTGGTTCGATTGAGCTGATTCAGCTTAAATTCTTCGATTACCGATCTGCTGAGTGGTGGGACCTTGGTGCAGATATGCTAGGTGTATTTATGGGTGTTTTCAGTTATATACTTTTACATAGAAAGAATTACAATGAAAAGAAAAAATACGCTAATGAAAAAAAGGTATAGTATCTTATTTTTTTCTGTACTCTGCCTGATGAGCAGCTGCAGCATTTTTAAACCTGGATGTAAATGTCCGCATGTAAGTTCTGCATCTCAAAAGCATAGAATTATTCATCACTCTTAGGCATCCAATTGCTGAAGAATATGATTTGTTCAGCGGGTTTAAGCGGTATTTTTTTTGTATTTAAAATGTTACCCATGTTTTAACATTTAAAAACAAACTTTTTGTCCTCTCTGGAGTCTGATCCAATATACAATAACTTATTACTGACTCTTGATGACAACTTTTCCTAAACACCTTCTGCTGATCGTTCTTATTTTCATCGGCTTTTCTTCGTACTCACAAACTAAAAATGGCTCCGTAACCGGGAAAGTAGTCAATACGAAAGATCAATTACCAATAGATTATGCTTCAGTAGCTGTTAAAAGTCTGAAGGACTCTAGTGTTGCCGGCGTAACAAACACACTGACTGATGGCTCTTTTTCAATTAAAGGACTGGCGCCAGGACCATATCGTTTAACAGTTGCATACCTGGGACTAAAAAATGTGAATAGGGAATTTACTGTTACTGCTGCTGCACCTGCTGTTAACTTAGGTAATGTGGGCATGGAAAATACAGGGGTAGAATTAAGCACCGTAGTAATTAAAGGTGCAGTAACACCAGTTGTAGTTAAAACCGATACGGTAGAATATGATGCAAAGGCATTTAAGGTAAGGGAAAACGCCGTTGTAGAAGATGTCCTTAAAAAACTTCCCGGTGTTGAAGTAGCTAAAGACGGCTCTATCAAAGCGCAAGGGGAAACTGTTACAAGGGTGCGTGTAGATGGAAAAGATTTCTTTGGTAATGACCCTTTACTCGCTACTAAAAACTTACCTGCAGAGATGATCGACAAGATACAGGTGATAGACCTGATGTCTGATCAGGCGCAGTTTACAGGGGTAGATGATGGCAACAGGGAAAAGATTATCAATATCACCACTAAAAAAGATATGAAAAACGGGTACTTTGGTAACTCTAGTGTGGGTTACGGTACGAACTCTGGCGAAGGAACAGATAACCGTTACGACGCAAATATCAATGTCAACAAATTTAACAACGACCAGCAGTTATCTGTAATTGGTCAGTTTAATAACGTAAATAAGCAGAACTTTGGCAGTGGCGGTGGCGGTGGTAACCGTGGCGGTGGCGGCGGCGGTGGCCGATTCAATGTTGGTGCTGGAAATGGTGCGCCGCAGCAGGGGATTACAACAACTAATGCTTTTGGGGTTAACTTTGCCGATGTTTATACCGATCAAACCAAAGTTACAGCAAGTTACTTCTTCAATAAAAGTTCGTTATTTAACGACCAGTCAAGTTTTAGACAGAATCTATTAGGTAACTCGACCACAACTTTTGATCAGGACCTGACAAGTACTACAGATAAAACAAATCATCGTTTTAACTTTATGGTGGATACAAAGCTGGATTCAACAACCTCCATCCGTATTGAACCTAATATTACCTATACGGAGACAGGATTAGACCAGTTTAGCAGTTATACCAATAATTATGGCACTTCTCAAACAGTGGGTACACAAGGGTTCAATACAAATTCTACTGCGCCTACAGTCTCTAATAATATTTTAATCCGTAAAAAATTCCTGAGAAGGGGACGCACTTTATCATTAAATATCAATACAAATATTAATGATAGTGACGCAAAGAATTATAACAATATTAATAATTCCAACAGTGGTGAAACAGCAACAACCCAGGATATTACTAATCAGCTGAATGATCAGGATGCCCACTCTTTGAGTAATACTTCGAGATTAGTTTATACAGAGCCATTATCTAAAACATTTAGCCTGGAGTTGAATTATCAGAATACTTATAATTTTGATAACAGTGACCGTTATACTTATAACTTTAATCCGGTGACTTCTCTGTATGATCTTCCAGATCTGACTTATACCAACTCTTATGAGAACAGGACATTAACTAATGCTTTGGGTGCGAGTATCAATAAGACTGAGAAGAAATATAACTGGAACATCGGATTAGGTGTGCAGAATACAGATAGGAGAAACGAGAATTTGACCACCGGTAATATCTTTAATCAGAGTTTTTATAATATTGTGCCTACCGCACAGTTGCGTTATACCTTTAATAGGAGCAAAAGATTAGTATTCAGATACCGCGGAAGTACGCAACAGCCTACTATTGCACAAATACAGCCAATTCCTGATAACTCTAATACACAAAGTATCCCAATCGGTAACCCGGATTTGAAGCCTGCGTTTACAAATAACCTGACTGTTTTTTATAACAATTTTAACTTCGCCAAGTTCCGTTCACTATTTATATTTGCCAACCTTAGCCAGACATCTAATTCGTTTGGTAATAATAGTGTATTGATCACTGATTCAAATGATCCTAACTTCGGGAAAATTGCAGTTACCCCTGTCAATGTAGGAGGGGTTTATCAAGGAACTTTGGGTTCTTCATTAGGCTTGCCGATTATCAAAGAAAATAAACTGAACTTAAATATCGACCTTGGTGGTACTTATGCAAGGGGGGTGAATTTTACCAATTCCTTAGAGAACATTACGAATGATCTTTCCATTACCAACAAATACAGATTGGTTTCGTCGATGGATAAACTGGATCTTACAGCTGGTATCGGCGGATCGATTAACCGTGCTACTTATTCTGCTCAGCCTGGTGCTAATACTACTTATTATACTTTAAATCCTACGATTGATATCAGTTATATGTTCCCTGGAAATATCCGTTTAGCAATGGATGTAGATTACTACCAAAATACTGGTCGCGGGGAAGCTTATGATACCAATTTCACCATCATGAATGGATATGTAAGCAAGCAGTTCTTTAAGAACCGCGGTACATTCAAATTGGCCGTGAATGATGCTTTAAATCAAAACCAGGGTGTTACAAGAACAAGTAGCAATAACACCATCACCGACTTAAGGTATAATGTACTAAGAAGATATTATATGTTCTCTTTCACTTACTCCTTAAATAGAATGGGCGGCAAGAACATATCAGGAGATATGCAGATGCCAGGCGGCGGACAAGGCGGTTTTGGTGGTGGACGCGGCAGGGGCGGTATGTAATATTATTTGGATTTATTATCGATAAAGGCTAAATTGCGCGCTAATTCAAGATATGAACCTTTCGCAGTTGAACCCAGGAGAACGTGGCACTATCGTAGCTTTTACAGATTTAGAAATGTCTGTAAAATTAATGGAGATGGGCTGCCTGCCGGGAGAAGTTGTGGAGGTTGAGCGTTTTGCTCCTCTTGGAGATCCTATTGCTATACGGGTAGCAGGGTACCAGCTTTGTTTACGTAAAAGCGAGGCCTCTGTTATCATAATATCTTAGAGAATTTTGGCTGACATCATTAAAATTGCTTTAGTTGGTAATCCGAATACCGGGAAATCAACGCTGTTTAACTTGCTTACCGGCTTAAATCAGAAGATCGGTAACTTTCCTGGGATCACGGTAGATAAAAAGATCGGGTATTGTAAACTATCGACGGGCCAGCAGGCAGAAATAATTGACCTGCCCGGAACATATAGTTTATATCCAAAGAGTAAGGATGAAAGCGTAGTTTTCCAGGTGCTTGCCGATAAGCAAAATATAAGTCACCCTGATCTGATTGTTGTTATAGCAGACGCCACCAACCTGCGTAGAAATTTATTACTATATACGCAGGTGGCTGATTTAAATCTTCCTGTTATACTGGCGCTAAACATGACTGATATGGCGCAGAAGGAGGGGATCAATATTGATGTCGACAAACTTTCTGCACGTTTAGGCATACAAGTAGTTGCCATTTCTGCCCGTAGTAAGACTGGTTTGGAAAAACTAAAAGAGGCAATGGCGTATGCAACTAAAATAGCTACACAGGAAAAGGGTGCCGACATGAAGGTACTCGCTGCTGAAGCTATTGAAGAAGTAAAAGCAATGGTGGGTACAGATAATGATTATTATGCATTACAGCTACTGCATCAGCATGAACACCTGGATCGTTTTGCACCAGAATATGATCAGTTTGAAACGATCGAAAAAACACACCATTTTGAGTCATCTAAATTGCAGGCTGCTGAAACTATTGCGCGTTACCGCTATTTAAGCACCATACTTTCCGGAGTTATTGAAGACACTGGCGCATTGAAGAAATTTGTGATGAGCGATAGAATAGATGCTATTGTCACCAACCGTTTCTGGGGCTTTTTCATCTTTATATTTATTTTGTTTTTTGTTTTCAATGCGATATTTACATGGGCGTCCTATCCGATGGACCTTATTGAAGAATCCTTTGCATGGTTAACAACTTTTGGACATGAGCATTTACCTGCCGGGATTCTAACAGATCTTATGCTTGATGGTGTTGTAGCAGGATTAGGGGGTATTGTTATCTTTATTCCGCAGATTGCTATTCTTTTTGCTTTTATTTCTATACTGGAAGACACCGGTTATATGTCTAGGGTCACCTTCATGATGGACAAGATCATGAGGAAATTTGGCTTGAGCGGCCGTTCCGTAGTGCCAATGATTGGCAGTATTGCCTGTGCAGTACCTTCTATTATGAGTGCCCGTACTATTGAGAACTGGAAAGACAGGATCATTACAATCATGGTTGCGCCTTTAGTTAGCTGTTCAGCAAGATTACCTGTATATACCTTGCTGATTTCACTGATTATTCCCGATACCAAGGTGTTTGGCTTTATCAGTCTTCAGGCTTTGACCTTAATGGGGATGTATATTATCAGCATCCTGGCTGCAGTGATAGTTGCTTTTGTAATGAAGATGATCATCAAAGCAAAAGAGAAATCTTATTTTATTATGGAATTGCCAGTTTACAGGATGCCAAGATGGGGGAATGTATTATATACCATGTATGAGAAATCTAAAACTTTTGTACTGGAGGCAGGTAAGGTAATTATTGCGATATCTATTGTATTATGGGTACTTGCCAGTTACGGTCCGTCTGAGCGCTTCCAATCCATTGAAAATAAATATGCTCAGATTGAGCTGCAGAAAGACAGCGTACAGATTAGTACGCTAGAAAGGGATAAATCTGCTGAAAAGCTGGAAAACTCTTATGCAGGTATCCTTGGCCATGTCATCGAACCAGTGATCAGGCCTCTTGGGTTTGATTGGAAGATCGGTATTGCATTGATTACCTCTTTTGCCGCACGTGAAGCGTTTGTAGGGACAATGGCTACGATTTACAGTGTGGACAACGGAGACGGGAATGAAGGGACTATACGCGATAAAATGAGGGTTGCTACTGATGCTAATACTGGTTTGCCATTGTTTACTTTTGCCACCGGATTCTCCCTCATGCTGTTTTATGCTTTTGCAATGCAGTGTATGAGTACCGTTGCGATTGTTTACAGAGAAACAAAATCCTGGAAATGGCCAACTATACAACTCGTTTATATGACAGTACTTGCTTATGTAGCCAGCTTAATTGCCTATCAACTATTGAAGTAAATTCGTTATCTTAGGACTGTGGAAAAAGTGAATGTTTTAGCACAGTACATGCCGCCCGGAGCCGCTCCGGTAATTGCTAAATGGATTGACTATTTTCAGTGTGAATTTAAGATTTCCAAAAGCAGGGCAACTAAACTCGGAGATTATCGTCATCCTTTTAAACAGGCAGGACATAAAATATCAGTAAATAATAACCTGAACAGTTACGCTTTCCTGGTAACTACCGTCCATGAATTTGCCCACTTGCTTACCTGGAATGATCACAAGAATAAAGTGAAACCCCATGGGGAGGAATGGAAACATAATTTTAAAAGGATGATGGTCCCTTTTCTGGAACAGCAGGTTTTTCCTGATGATCTGCAGCAAGCAATTAAAGGTTACCTGAATAACCCTTCAGCATCCAGCTGTACCGATCTTAAATTATCCCGGGCATTAAAGAAATACGATCGTGTGATGGACCATTCCCGTTTAGAAGAGCTGCCCCACAATACTGTTTTTACTATTAAAGACGGCCGCCGGTTTAAAAAAGGGGAGCAGCTGAGGAAACGATTTAGATGTGAGTGCCTTGATAATGGAAATATTTATTTATTTAGCCCCTTAGCAGAGGTTGTTGTATCGGCTACGGGTACATAAATAGCTTCTTTATCAACAATTTTCCATTTCAGCTTTAACTTCTCCTCCTTGAATAAGGCTGGCATAGTTAAAAGGCTATCGATATAAGCATCTTTAGTGTTTACCAAAATAGCCGATTTGTATGTGTTTAACTTCTTATTTTTGAGATTTATATAATAAAATTCTGGATACGTGGTAATGTTATCAAAAACCATCTCGAATTTGTCGGCTCCGAGTATTGCATCGTTAATGCCTTTAATATCAGCAGTAAAACCTTCTTTAGGATACTTATTCTCAGTTGGCTGTACCAAAAGATAGGGGAGTGTTTGGATGGCTTCTTCTGAAATAGCAGTACGGCTGTCGATTTTAAATGTCACATTATTTCTGACATAAGTACGTGTATCTTTAAATACATCACCTTCTTCATTTCTAATATTACTTTGCTCCTTAACGAGGATTAAACTGTCATTTTTAAGATAATAACTTTTGATGGTATTACTGATGTTGCCGTTAAAACTGTAGGTTTTATATAACATGCCCTCGCCATGCTCACTGTACTTTTCTACATACATGGATTGATCTCCAGTAGTGTAAACGAGGCTGATTTCTTTTTTGAAATTATTAAGGGTCCTGTCGATTCCCCCTGTAAAGTTTAAGATCGATTTATCAGTCATTGCTGTAGAACCATCTTCTGGAAGATCTGCCTGCGGGTGGCTTGGTTTGAAATAGTTACAACTTTGCAATGTCAACAGTAAAACTCCTAAACATAGTAAATAAATGGTCTTCATAGCGCTCATCTGATAAGTTGTAAGTAAGCGACAGGCTATTATCGTGCCAACGAATTACCAGGCAAGCAGTTTCTGAACAGATTGATGCAGACGGCTTTTGGCTAGAAAAAGATCTTCCAGGTTTTTATTCATTGGAATGGCCGTGTCCAGACTAGCACAACGCATTACAGGGGCATCAAGATAGGTGAAGCAGTGTTCACCTATCCAGGCAGCTATTTCTGCGCCAAAACCACTGCTTAGTGTGTCTTCGTGAAGGATAATTACTTTTCCTGTAGATTTTACTGCAGCAGCAACGGTAACGGTGTCCCAGGGCTGTAAGCTGTAAAGGTCTACCACTGTAATCGATAGTTCTGGATGGTTATCGAGATAAGACAATGCCCAATGTACACCCAAGCCATAACTAATGATGGTAAGTTGCTCGCCTTGCTTCAGGACATTGGCTTTTCCAATTTCTAAAGTATAGTGCCCTGCCGGTACCTGTCCGCTAAGGCTTCTATATAGATACTTATGTTCAAAATAAATAACCGGGTTTGGATCTTCGAGAGCAGCCAGGAGCAAGCCTTTCGCATCATAAGGAAACGCCGGATAAACAACCTTTAGACCCGGTGTTTTAGTAAACCAGGCTTCATTGCTTTGAGAATGGAATGGACCAGCGCCGGTACCGGCACCTGTGGGCATCCTCACCACGATATCGGCTTTTTCTCCCCATCGGTAATGTGTTTTTGCCAGGTTATTTACGATCTGGTTAAAGCTGCAGGTAACGAAATCTGCAAACTGCATTTCTACAACTGACTTATACCCATTAATAGAAAGTCCGAGTCCCGCTCCTACAATAGCTGATTCACATATGGGTGTATTGCGTACTCTTGCATGACCAAATTCGGCAGCAAATCCTTCGGTGATTTTAAATGCACCGCCATATGCTGCAATATCCTGTCCCATTAATACTAGATTGGGAAAACGTTTCATGCCCTCCTTTAAGCCATCGCTAATTGCATCGAGATACCGCATTTCAGAAGAATTTCCAGTTGGTTTGATGATGCTTTGTATATGAGGGAAATACATATCTTCCAGTTCTACAGCAGCTAGCACTGCTGGCTCCGGATCCCTAAAAGCAAGTTCTATTGCTTCATCTATATCAGCCTTAAAACCCGCTTTAATAATTTTTAAAAGCTCCTCTGAAAGGACAGACTGGTTAAAAAGGTAATCCTGGAAAGTTTTTACCGGATCTTTACTTTGCCATTCTTCAAATAAGTGTGCGGGTACATATTTTGTGCCTGAAGCCTCTTCATGACCTCTCATTCTAAAAGTTATACATTCGAGCAGTACAGGTTTTGGATCCTCCCTCATCTTTTTGGCCAGATGGTTTACCGTATCCAGAACTTCCAGGATATTGTTACCATTTACCTGCACACCTTCAATCCCATACCCAATAGCTTTGTCTACCAAGTGTCGACATTTATATTGTTCACTAGTTGGTGTAGAAAGCCCGTACCCATTATTCTCAATCAGGAAAATTACCGGTAAATTCCACACAGCAGCCACATTAACAGCCTCATGAAAATCACCCTCACTTGTTGCCCCTTCGCCAGTAAAAACAAGCGTAGCCTGTTCCTTTTTACCGATCAGGTCTGCCAAAGCGATGCCATCTGCCAGGGCCAGCTGCGGACCCAGATGGGAGATCATCCCAATGATTTTATGTTCTTGTGTGCCAAAGTGAAAGGACCTGTCCCGGCCCTTGGTAAATCCTGTTGCTTTGCCTTGCCATTGTGCCATCAATTTGCGCAAAGGGATATCACGGGAGGTAAATACACCAAGGTTCCTGTGCATGGGCAGAATATACTCTGTAGGCTTCATAGCCAATGCAGCACCAACTGAGATAGCTTCCTGTCCTATGCCGGAAAACCATTTGCCAATTCGTCCCTGCCTAAGCAGGATCAGCATTTTCTCTTCGACCATTCTCGGATATAACAATTTCTTGTAGAGTGCTAACAAATCGTCATCACTTTTATCTTTCCGGTCGAAATGCATATCGTTTAGCTTTGTGATTTATTTTTACTCTTTTCCTGCCATTGTTTAGCGAAAGACTTAGGCGCTACTTCTGGCATTGCACGGTATTTGCCCCACATTTTTTTGAAGAAGAATTTGAGAAAGAAATTTTTGAGCTTGCCCCCAAACAGGTCCATCCTTGATCTTTTTGCCATTCCTGTATTCCATACTTTCCAGCCAATTTCTTCTGACTTTGTATTTTCATGCTGATCTACCGCATCTCGTCTGTTCAGCAACAGCATTTTGTGAATATCAATCTTTACCGGACACACTTCAGAACATTTTCCGCACAAACTGGATGCATAGCTTAAGTGCTTAAACTCTTTCATTCCCTGCAGGTGAGGGGTGATGATTGAGCCAATTGGTCCGCTATAGGTTGTATTATAAGTATGTCCACCAATGTTTTTATAAACCGGACAAGCATTTAAGCAAGCACCGCATCGGATGCAATATAACCCCTGGCGCTGATCTTTTTGCGCAAGCAAGTTTGTCCGCCCGTTGTCCAGCAGGATCACATACATTTCTTCTGGTCCGTCTGTCTCATGCGGTTGTCTTGGCCCACTTAGAATCGTGTTATAGACCGTTAAGTTCTGACCTGTTCCATGGCTGGCCAGCAATGGCCAGAAAAGATCCAGATCTGCCATTGAGGGGATAACCTTCTCTATGCCGACTATAGCAATATGTATTTTAGGAAAAGTAGTACTTAACCTTGCATTGCCTTCATTCTCCGTTAGCGCGATACTGCCTGTATCCGCAATCAGAAAATTTCCCCCAGTAATACCAATATCCGCTGTCAGATATTTCTCTCTTAATAATTCTCTGGCCTTTTGAGTTAGCTGTTGCGGCGTATAATCAATAGGAGTACCAAACTTCTCATGAAAAAGCTTAGCGATATCCTCCTTAGTTAAGTGCATTGCAGGAGTAACGATATGGTACGGAGCCTGACCGAGCAGCTGGACAATAAATTCGCCCAGGTCACTTTCTAATGAAGTAATCTCATTCTTCTCCAGGAAATCGTTCAGATGGATCTCTTCGGTAGTCATGGATTTCGATTTGATCACCGTTTTGCCACCGCTTTTCCTGATAATATTTAAAATTTCTTTTTGTGCTTCTTCTGTATCATTGGCCCAGATTACTTTGCCACCGCGGCGCTGGAAATTCGCCTCAAATTCAGGTAAAAACTTATCCAGGTTCTCCATCACCCGCCATTTAATGACGTGTGCCTTCTTCTTGGAATTTTCTAAATTCTCGAATTTCCCTAAACCCCTCGTAACCGCGTCATTGTATTTTCCAATATTGTGGTTGATCGTATCACGGTGGTCCAGATCAAATGCCTTCTCATCCGCCTTTACCAAAAACTCCTCAGCAATCTTCGTCATGTTCAAATATAAATAAATACGTTTATAGGTAAACAAAAAAACCTGCCGGTTGGGGCAGGTTTTTTTTATTTATCGAAAAATTTATTTGATAAGGTGTCCTTCAGCATCTTTATCCACTGTAGGGCGTTTAGCGCCATTTACTAATTCCCATGCGGTAAAATAAACCAGTTGAGCACGTTTAGCTAACATGTCGAAATTGATTTTACTTACCTCATCACCTGGCTGGTGATAATCTGCATGCACACCATTGAAATAAAATATGACAGGGATGTTGTGTTTAGCAAAATTATAATGATCTGAACGGTAATAGAATTGGTTCGGGTCAGTTCTATTATTGTATCTCATGTCCAGGTTCATCTTTACATAATCATTATTTGCTTTGATACCAGTTGCATTCAACTCACTACTTAACATATCAGATCCGATAATATAAATGTAGTTAGGATCATTCGCATGGTCTTCATCTACGCGGCCGATCATATCAATATTCAGATCTGTAATCGTTTTTTCCAATGGGAATATCGGGTGCTCGGAATACCATTCTGAACCTAAAAGTCCTTTTTCTTCTCCAACAACCGTCATAAATAATATGCTTCTTTTAGGACCTTTACCCGCTTTTTTCGCTTTTACAAATGCATCAGCAACAAGTAGTACACCAGTGGTACCAGAACCATCATCATCAGCACCATTGTTAACCTTATCGGTACCTGAAGTAGTTAAACCAATATGATCATAGTGGCCAGTTACTACAAGAATTTCCTCTTTTAGCACAGGATCAGATCCTTCCAGGAAACCTAATACGTTTTCTGCTCTTACTTTTACCTCATCTTTTTTAGCACTTCCTGTCAAAGATATTTTGATTGTTTGAGAAGCCGGTTTTACAGCAGCATTGATCTTCTGCTGTAAATCAGCAACCGTTGTACCAGCAGCTTTAAGAATTTCATTTGCTGTAGCAGTGTTAATTCTGATAGAAGGTAAAGCAGCCCTTTTTTCCATTTTGGCAATACCATCTGCTGTTTTCAAAGAAGGTTGTCCAACGCCGCCATAGTTCGCTTTCATATCCTCAGTCATATTATCCAGTGTCGGATCAATCTGAATCACAGCAAGTGCCTTATGATCTGCCATGTACTGAATTTTATTTTGTTGTGCCAGCATCATTTTCATTCTGGCTGCACGATCCTGTTTAACTTCTGCACCCTTCTCTGCAGTAGGGTCGCCAGTACCAAAAACCAATACTACCTTTCCAGCTACATCAATACCAGCATAATCGTTGTAGCTATCCTTACTTAAACCATATCCTGCGAAAACGACATCTGCAGCATTAAAGTTAAAACCGCCCAATTTGACAGTTGAAGAAGAGATTACATAATCTTTGCCATATTCCTTAACCTGTCCGTTAATAGCAAATGCCATCTGGCTCAAGTTATAGGTAACCATATCTATAGGCTGAAAATAATCACCATTTACAGGTCCTTTTAATCCAAGGCCTTTAAAATAGTTCTTGATATAATCAGCTGCCATCCAAGCACCTTTCTTACCAGTCTCCCGGCCCTCGTATTCATCAGATGCGAGGATAGAAAGATGTTTGTAAGCGTTGTCTTTATTAATTGAAGCGCTGTATTTTATAGCCGTTTTATTTTGAGCGGCAGTGCTTAGGCAAAGCAACAGCGCCAAGCCTGATGTTAAGAATTGTTTTTTCATTATTTAGTTTAGGTTTAACACTATATTTTTTCTACACTATTTTCGTGGCTACCACCTTAAAATGTCATATAGGTGTAGAAGACATTTTATTGTGGTGCTTTAGTAGAACCGTAAAGGGTTTTGTTTTTCTTTTTTTCAATATTTGCCGAAATGTAGATACTCATTTCATATAACATAAATAGCGGAAGTGCCACAATCAGCATAGTAAAAGGATCGGCAGTAGGAGTAACCACAGCAGCTACAATCAAAATGATTACTGTCGCATATCTTCTGGTAGACCGCATAAATGCCGGGGTCATGATACCCATCTTTGACAAGATGAAAATGATAACCGGCAACTGGAAAATTACACCAGATCCTAATGTTAAGGTCATTACTGAAGAAAGATAAGAGTCTATCGTAAATGTATTTTGAATATCCGGACTTACTGTAAAGTTTGTCAGGAAATTGATAGAAAGTGGGCAAATGATGTAATAGCCGAAAAGTATCCCTGCAAAGAATAGAAAAGAAGCGAAAGCTACAAAACCACTGGCCGATCTTCTTTCATTTTCATGAAGTGCAGGCTTGATAAATAACCACAGCTCAAAAAGCAAATAGGGGATACCCAATATCACACCGACCATTACACAAGAGTTAAGCTGCAATGTGAATTGTCCCGACATCTCTGTGTTGATGATTTTTGCATCAATCTTAGTAATACAAAAATCCTCTCCGATAGACGGGAATCTATCTACCAGTTTACACATCATCCGGTAAGTCCAGAAGCTTGGGCTCTTCGGACCCATAATGATTGTATTGAAAATATAATCTGTAAAATAGAAGGCTCCGATTGTAAAAAGAACAATTACACCCACGGCCCGCATCAGGTGTTTTCTTAATACGTCAATATGATCGAAGAAAGACATCTCAGATTCCAGACTCTTCCCTTTATTTTTAATAGCACCAATTAGGTCCTGCGCTTTATTATCACTCATGCATCTGATTTGTAAACAAAAATACCATTCTATTTTATTAGAATGGCATTTACGTTTTAAATATAAGAATTAGATTTTTCTATTCAGAAAAAACAAAAGTTTCCATGAATTTAGTTGTGAAATTTCCTGCTCTAAAGTTGGGATCTTTCATTAATTTCAAGTGGAAAGGAATAGTAGTTTTGATACCTTCTATCACAAATTCGCTTAACGCACGCTCCATTGTACTAATTGCTTCTTCCCGTGTTTGTGCAACACAGATCAGTTTAGCAATCATAGAGTCATAGTTAGAAGGGATTTGGTAACCTGCATAAACATGTGTATCAACCCTTACACCATGTCCGCCTGGAGAGTGGAAATTAGTAATCTTTCCAGGGCAAGGCCTGAAATTATTAAAAGGGTCTTCTGCATTGATCCTGCATTCAATTGCATGCATATCCGGAAGATAATTCTTGCCTGAAATTGGTACGCCGCAAGCTACTTTAATTTGTTCTTTGATCAGGTCATAGTTGATTACCTCTTCTGTTACCGGATGTTCTACCTGTATACGGGTATTCATTTCCATAAAATAGAAGTTGCGGTGTTTATCAACCAAAAACTCAATTGTTCCTGCACCTTCATATTGTACAGCCGTTGCACCTTTGATAGCAGCTTCACCCATACGTTCCCTTAACTCTGGAGTCATAAACGGAGATGGAGCTTCTTCTACCAATTTCTGGTGACGACGCTGAATAGAGCAGTCGCGTTCAGATAGGTGACAAGCCTTGCCATATTGATCTCCGATGATCTGGATTTCAATGTGACGGGGATCTTCAATATATTTTTCCAGATATAGCCCGTCATTACCAAATGCCGCACCCGATTCTTGTCTTGCACTATCCCATGCATTCTCAAAATCTTCATCTTTCCATACCACGCGCATTCCACGGCCACCACCACCGGCAGTTGCTTTAAGAATCACCGGGTAACCGATTTCATTTGCTAATGCGATACCTTGTTTTACACTTTCCAGTAAGCCTTCAGAACCAGGAATCGTTGGCACACCAGCTTTTTTCATCGTTTCTTTGGCTGATGCTTTATCGCCCATCGAATTGATTTGTTCTGGTGTTGCACCGATAAATTTAATCCCGTAATCCCTGCAAACAGAAGAGAACTTTGCATTCTCAGATAAAAAGCCGTAACCAGGGTGGATAGCATCTGCATTAGTTAATTCTGCAGCAGAAATAATATTTGGAATACTTAAATAAGAATCTTTACTTGGAGGAGGCCCGATACAAACAGCTTCATCGGCAAAACGTACATGTAAACTTTCCCGGTCTGCGGTAGAGTAAACTGCAACAGTTTTAATGCCCATTTCTTTACAGGTACGAATAATACGCAAGGCAATTTCGCCCCTGTTGGCAATTAATATTTTTTTAAACATATAATTGATAAGATGATAATTTGCACGAGGCAAATATTACATAGGTTCTACTAAAAATAACGGTTGGTCATATTCTACCGGAGAAGCATTTTCTACCAGTACTTTAACGATTCTTCCAGAAACTTCACTTTCAATTTCGTTGAATAATTTCATTGCCTCGATGATACAGATTACTTTTCCTGTAGTGATTTCGTCACCTACGTTTGCAAATGACGGTTTATCCGGGCTTGCAGAACGGTAGAAAGTTCCGATCATCGGAGATTTAACGGTAATATATTTAGAACTATCATCTGTTTCTACTACAGGTGTTGCTACAGCAGCCGGCTGTGCAGCAATAGCCGCAGGTAACACTTGCGGTGCAATTGCTTGTGCAGGTACAGTAGTATTAATAACCGTTGGGGCCTGGTTAGTTTTAATAGTAATTTTGAAGTCCTTTTGTTCAATTGCAACTTCATTGACACCCGAACGAGAAACAAATTTAATGAGTTCCTGAATCTGTTTAATATCCATTTTTTGGTATTTTGTTAAAAAGATAAATCTGTCTTTAAAAGACCCTAAGTTAATATTTTTTATTGTATAAAATTAATACGCCCACTTTATGTATACAGAACCCCAGGTAAAACCACCTCCAAAAGCAGCAAGAATAATATTATCTCCTTTTTTTAGCTGGCTTTCCCATTCCCATAAACACAATGGAATCGTACCATTTGTTGTATTACCGTAACGTTCAATATTGATCATTACTTTCTCTGCACCAATGCCCATTCTTGCGGCTGTTGCATCAATGATCCTTTTATTAGCTTGATGAGGAACCAGCCATTTTACATCTTCAGCACCTAATTCATTTCTTTCCATGATCTCTGCAGCTACATCAGCCATATTGGTCACAGCAAATTTGAATACCGATTTTCCTTCCTGATAAACAAAATGTTCTTTATTATCTACCGTTTCATGTGAAGCCGGTTTGATAGATCCACCAGCTTTTTGGTGAAGGAATTGTCGGCCTGAACCATCAGATTTTAATACTGAATCCATAATTCCGTTACCTTCTTCATTTGGTTCCAGTAGTACTGCGCCACATCCGTCACCGAAAATGATACAAGTAGTGCGATCAGTATAATCAATAATTGAAGACATTTTATCGCCGCCAACAACCAGCACTTTTTTGTGCTTACCAGATTCAATAAATTGTGAAGCGGTGGTAAGCCCGTAAATAAAGCCTGAACATGCTGCCTGCAAATCAAATCCCCAGGCATTTTTAGCACCAATCTTATCGGCTAGGATATTCGCTGTAGCAGGAAAAGGCATGTCGGGAGTTGTAGTACAGAAAATGATCAGGTCAATTTCCTCTGCAGCAATGCCACGCTTTTTGAGCAGGCCATTTACTGCATGAACAGCCATATCTGACGTGCCCAGGCCTTCACCTTTTAATATTCTTCGCTCTTTAATACCCGTTCGAGAGATTATCCATTCATCCGTTGTGTCTACAATTGCTTCTAACTCTTTATTAGAAAGTACATAATCGGGAACGTAACCTTGAACTGCAGTAATAGCAGCGTGAATTTTATTCATTTTATATCAGATTTATTTAAACGCAGCCTGTATTTTTTCTACCAGACCTGTAGTTATCATATCCCTTGCTTGCATAACCATGTTCATTACTGCTTTAGGTGTAGAAATACCATGGCCTATAATCACAGGTGCATTTACACCTAAAACCGGGCTGCCACCGTAGTTTTCATAATTGAACCTGTCGAAAAACTCATCCTTTAAACCTTTTTTAATGGTCATGATATAAAAGGATTCAGCAAGTTTAAGCATGATATTGCCCGTGAACCCGTCACAGACAATTACATCAGCTTTCTCGTTAAACAGATCCCGTCCTTCAATATTTCCAATAAAATTAAAAAGATTGCATTCTTTCATCAGTGGGAAAGTAGCCAGGCTTAGCATGTTCCCTTTTTCGTCCTCTTCACCTATATTAATAAGACCTACCTTAGGATTGTTGATTTGCATTACATTTTCTGCATACAAACTGCCAACAATACCAAACTGAAGAAGGACATCTGGTTTACAATCGGCATTTGCGCCAACATCAAGCATCAGGCCCCTTCCTCCGTCAAGTTTAGGTACTATAGTACATAAACATGGTCTGATTATACCAGGAACAGTTTTTACACTGAAAACAGCACCAACCATCATTGCACCAGAGTTACCGGCACCTATAAAAGCGTCTATTTCCCCTTTTTTTAACATGGAGAAACCTACAGAAATACTTGAGTTAGGTTTTTGAGCAATTGCTCTTGTGGGATGTTCGCCCATACCAATTACTTCTTCGGTATGAACATATTCAAAGTGATCGGGGTTGAACCCATTTTCAGCAAGCAAGGGCTTTATCTGCTGAGTATCGCCGATAAGTACCAAATGCTCATTTGGCGATAATAATTTATGGGCAGCTATTGCTCCCAAAACATTTGCTTTGGGAGCATAGTCTCCGCCCATTATATCGAGACCTATTTTCATAGTAAAAAATCAGTTTGTGAGTAAAGCATTATTGCCTTTTTTTCCAAGCGCCTAAGTTAAACTTAAACAGGATGAAAACACAAACAATTTCTCAGGAAAAATTAACCTATAGAGGTGTTTTCAATAACTAGTTTACCGTTGTAGTATAAATTACCGTCAACGTTGTATGCATGGTGAGGAACGTGTATCGCACCAGTAGTTTGACAAGTAGCTAAAGAAGGAGCTACCGCTTTATAGTGTGTTCTTCTTTTATCTCTTCTACTTTTAGAGATTTTGCGTTTAGGATGTGCCATTGCTGATTTATTTAATTATTTTATTTTAATTTTTTTAGTGCTTCCCATCGTGGGTCGTCACTTGTTGTTTCTTCTTGCTGTTGAACCGGGTTGGCTAATCTTTCCAGTCTGGCAATCATTTCCTGATCACACTGGATACCATCACCATCCTGCTCACAAATCTTTATATAAGGCACTGATACTGTTATAAATTCATAAAGAATTTCAGCGATATCAAGGCTTGTTTCTTTTTTACTTAACATGATGATCTCCAGATCATCGCTTTCCAGTTCATCTTCAGCAAATTTTACAATCTGCCTTTCCTGGATGTTTATCGGTGCATTAAATTCAGATAAACATTTATCACAATCAAGCTTTATCGTTCCTGCTACATGAATTTGCAAGATCAACATTGTTTCCTGTTTGTCCAGTTCTACATTGACTTTAAGATCCCCCTTTTTTACAAGAGAGTACTCAAATGCGTCAAAAAAGCTGTTATCAATCTCAAAATCAAATTGATGCTTGCCAATTTTTAAGCCTGTAAACGGGATTGAAAATTGTTTTAAAGGTTTCAATTGTAACAAAATTTTAGCCCGCAAATGTATGAATTAATTTGGTATTTCTAAAATGTTTTAGAAATATTATTGTTGTTAATTTGCATCGTCCTTCACATCGGCCGCAGTTTCGATAATCTTTCCGCCGCTTCTTAACTGATTGCTTAACAGTGATTCTTGCTCACGCCTGTTTTTTACAATATGTGTAGCTGCAAAAAGTGCCTGCATAAATGAAGCCGGATCTGCCAGGTTTTTTCCTGCAATATCATAGCCTGTACCATGGTCAGGTGATGTACGCACATATTTCATTCCTGCGGTGTAGTTTACGCCGCTGCCGAAAGCTATAGTTTTGAATGGGATCAGGCCCTGATCATGATACATTGCCAGTACGGCATCAAATTGTTTATAACTGCCTTTACCAAAAAAGCCATCTGCAGGATAAGGGCCAAAACAGATCACGCCACTATCAAATGCGGCTTGTATAGCCGGCATTATGATATCCTGCTCTTCGGAACCTAATAGTCCGTTATCGCCCGCATGAGGATTTAGTCCTAATACGGCAATCTTTGGTTTCTCGATCCAGAAGTCTTTCTTCAGGCTGTTATTGATCATCATCAGTTTTTTAATGATCTTTTCTTTGGTAATGCTTTGTGCCACTTCGGAAATAGGAATGTGACCGGTTACTACGCCTACGCGGATATCTTCGCTAACTAAAAACATTAAAACGTCCGAACTGCCACTGCGTTCCTGCAGGTATTCTGTATGCCCAGGAAATTTGAATGTTTCTGATTGTATATTATGTTTATTGATTGGCGCGGTAACAAGGGCGTCAATGTTTCCTTTTACCAGGTCTTCTGTAGCTCTTTCTAAAGATAACAGCGCGTATTTCCCTCCGATTTCGTTGGCTACGCCCAATTCAATTTTCACATCTTCTTCCCAGCAATTGATCATGTTTGCTTTTTTGGGGTTAGCATCTGCAGCTTCATTGATTACATTGAAACTGAAATCCCCTAAACCAATCGCTTTTCTGTGGTAAGATGCAACTTTAGTATGTCCATAAACGATAGGCGTACAATAGTCAAGGATGCTATTTTCGGCCAAAGTTTTCAGAATTACTTCTAAACCAATGCCGTTTACATCCCCGATGCTGATACCTATTTTAATTTTACTGCTCATAGCTCTAATGAAAATTTTGCGCAAAATACAGAAATTTCGTTAGGATGTGGTGTTTTGTGGTTTAGGTTTTTAGTTGTCTGTCTTTAATTCGTATTCTTTTAAAAGATATTCTGCGGGTATATTTAGCAATTTACTAAACTTACGGATCATGTTTAGTGAAAGGGCTTGTTTGTAATTTAGCATTTTACTGACCATACCTTTATCCCCGTATTCTTTGGCTAGGTCGGCTGGCTTATAGCCGAAATCTTTCATTCTGATTTTTATAAATTCTACAGGATTTACTTCTGTAAGGTGGGTGTTTGCTTTTTCGTACGTAGAGATAAGGTGTATTAGTAACAGCTTGATTGTATTCTTGCTCTGTTTCAATTAAGAACCATTGTTGTTTTGTGATTTTGCTTTCCATTGATTTTGTCTTAGATTGTTTCTGCATTTATTGTGTCATATGGAGAATGCGTGCCCAGAAACCTTAATCTGCAATCTCTTCTTGATAGTCTAATTCGACAATCAGACGATACTTATTGCCTGTTATTATAACCTGGACCTGCTGCCTTTGATGATCTTCGCTTTAGGGAAATCTTTCAATACATCTGCATCTTTAGTCCATTTTGAAAGTTCTGTTACAGTCTTCCATACGTTTAAACTTTTATTGGAATCTGCATGCTTAGCTGCAAACTTCTCTAGTTTTAATAAATAAATGATTGTCATGCGGCTGGCTTTTAGTTAATGTAATTATTAGCCCTGACGACAGATTTCCTAATGCCTTCATAGTATAAATTATATATTTTAGTTGGTAATATGCCAACTTTATTTTAATTTGATTATTAGAGTTTTTCTCCTGACTTAGGGATTTAACTATAATGATTTTTTGCATAACGTACTTTAGATTTTTGTCTATTAGCACATTTATTTTTTCTTACAGTATGAGCATTTGTTTTTACTAAAAGAATTGTCGCAGCACTGCAGCGACAATTCTATACGCACCGCGTATAGAATTAGCCTGAACGTATACGGGGATATTATACCTACGATAGATCGTATAATAACATAAGAATTTGCCATCGTTTTGTTATCCTTTTCTATGGTTATTCGGCTTTCCTTACTAATCTTACCCTGTTACTCGCAAAACTTTAGTTATTTTGCAGCTTTTAGTAGCATCACTGCTAAAAGCTTAGGTAAAATATAAAGGAGAAGAGCATATGAGTTTGGTAAGGGCGAAAAAACATTTAGGACAGCATTTTTTGACCGATAAAAAGATAGCGGCAAAAATTGTGGATGGTCTTGTGCATACCGACCAATATACGCAGGTACTAGAAGTAGGACCGGGGATGGGTATTCTTTCGGACATCTTACTGGAAAGAGAGCATCTGGAAACCTTTATGATCGATATCGATGTGGAATCGTATCATTTCTTGAATGACAAGTATCCACAGATGGGGAGCCGGCTGATTAATGGCGACTTTCTAAAGATGGATTTGAATGCGGTTTTTCCTGGTAAGTTCGCTATCATCGGAAATTTCCCTTACAATATATCTTCACAAATTCTATTTAAGGTGCTGGAACACCGCGCTAATGTTGTAGAGATGGTAGGGATGTTCCAGAAGGAGGTTGCAGAGAGATGTGCTTCGGGATCAGGGACTAAAGATTATGGTATTCTAAGTGTGCTGATCCAGGCATATTATAATATTGACTACTTGTTTACTGTAAAACCAGGAACGTTTAATCCACCCCCAAAGGTGAACTCTGGCGTGATCCGGTTAAGCAGAAATGATAGGGAAAGTTTGCCATGTGATGAAAAGTTATTCTGGACTGTGGTAAAAGCTGGATTTAATCAGCGCAGAAAAACTTTGCGCAATGCACTATCGGGAGTGCTTCCAAAAGCGAAAATGGATGAGCATATTTATTTTGAAAAACGTGCAGAACAGCTAACTGTAGAAGATTTTATTGCACTTACACAACACGTTGCTGAACTTGCCAAATTAGATATACAATGAGTAAAATATTAATTGTTGACGATCTGCACCCTGTATTTAAAAACAGGGCCGGGCAATTAGGTTATGAAGTAGATGATCTGCCAAAAATTACACGTGCAGAAACATTGGAAGTTATTTCTGGATATGATGGTATCGCTGTGCGTACTAAATTCAGAATCGATAAAGAACTGATGGATGCTGCACCGGGATTAAAATTTGTGGCCAGAGCAGGAGCAGGATTGGATAATATCGATGAGGCTTATGCAAAGGAAAAAAATATCACGCTGATCAATGCGCCGGAAGGTAATAGAGATGCACTGGGTGAACACGCTGTTGCAATGCTGCTTAATGTGATCAATAACCTGCGTCAGTCCGACATACAGATTAGAAATGGCATATGGGACCGTGAAGGTAACCGCGGATGGGAGCTTAAAGGCAAAACTGTCGGCATTATCGGTTATGGTTTTATGGGTAGCAGTTTCGCTAAAAAGCTTTCGGGTTTTGATGTGAAGGTGATTGCTTACGATAAATATAAAACGGGATTTTCTGATGCTTATGCACAGGAATGCAGCATGGAAGAGATTGTAAAACACAGTGATGTGCTAAGCCTTCACATTCCTCTAACTGCAGAAACCAGGCAAATGGTAAATGAAGAATACTTATATCACTTTAAAAAGAATATCTTCTTTATCAATACTGCAAGGGGTGAAATTGTTAGTACTCAGGCAGTATTGGATGCTATAAAATCTGGTAAGATCATGGGAGCCGGATTAGATGTGCTGGAGGCAGAAAAGTTTCCGAATTTGGGCACCCAGCCTTGGTATGATGAATTGAAAGCATCACCCAAAGTACTGCTCTCGCCGCATATTGGCGGATGGACGGTAGATTCTTATCGCAAGATATCTGAAGTGCTGGCCGATAAGCTGGAGAAATTCGTAGTCATAAAAAAAGCGCTGAGTTGATCAGCGCTTTTTTTATGACTACGAATTTGATAACCCTATTTTTTCCAGTTATTATCAACAGGAGTAGCGTCCATATATATCCCGCCGTCAATTACAATTGAAGCAACAGCTTTTTTTGCATTAAAAGCAACATTGATTGCCTTTTGGTTCGCTTTCCAAACCATTGGAGTCTGATGGATCACCTGCGTAGTTCCATCTGCATAAGTTACGTTTACATCAAATGGCACTGCAAAACCACCCACATTCCTTAATGCTACTGTATAGTTTAAACCCTTGATAGCTACTTTGCTAATCGCAAGGTCGATGTAGTTATTGCTGAAGAACCAATTGTTCCAATACCAGTTTAAGTCCTGTCCCGATACATTATTGATACTATTAAAGAAATCCCATGGAATCGGGTGTTTTCCGTTCCAGCGATCCATATAAGCGCGCAGATCTTTCTTAAAAGCATCATCGCCCAGCATATCTTTTAAACCGAGGTAAGCTAAAGAAGGCTTAACGTAAGCATTATCGCCAGTAGCCAATGTAGTTGGCGTAATTACAGGCAACGCTTCTTCTGTCGCGTTATTAGAAATCCATCTGCTTACCCTGAAGTTTTTATAATTTGCATCTGCCTTAGCCTTTCCTAATTGTTCTAATGCAATCAGGTATTCTAAAGTAGTTGCCCAGCCCTCATCCATATACGCATAACGAGTCTCATTGATCCCCATATAAAAAGGGAAATACGTGTGCGCAATCTCATGATTCATTACAAACTGGCTAAATTCCAAATCCGGTGTGGTAGAGTCGTTAACCATCATTGGATATTCCATGTCTGCAAAACCTTGTACAACGGTCATTTTTGAGAACGGATAAGGAACGCCCGGCCAATTGTTAGAGAACCACTTTAGTGCTTGTTTAGACCAATCTACGCCATGTGGGAAATCTTTAACAGTAGCTTGGTAGGCTGATTGTACACTTGCCCTTCTGTTGGTCTGGCTATCTACGATTACACTTCCTGCATCCCACACATACTTGTTGCTCATTGCAAAAGTAACGTCAGTGATATGATCGGCAGTAAATTTCCAGGTATTCCATTCATTTGATTTAGTTACTTCGCCTTTAGCCATTTCAGACTCATTAGCAATGGAAATTACTTCATCACTTGTGTACGACTTTTTAAGTCGTTCCGCAAATTTAGGCTGCAATACTTCATCTGGATTTTTCAAGTCTCCGGTAGCCCATACTACATAGTTTTTAGGTGCTTTAACATTTAATAGGTAATTGTTAAAGTCATTGTAAAACTCTGCTGCATCGGTGTGAGGCAACCTGTCCCATCCATTGTAATCATCATATACTGAGATTCTAGGGAAAGAATAGGCCACAAAATAAGTGGTACTGTCTAGCTGACCTTCTCTTCCGCTTTCTTTAGAAAGGGGATAACTCCATGCGATTGTGAAGGTCGCTGTAGCACCTGGAAGCAATGGGCTTTGCAAGCGTACATTGCCAACGGTACCCCAGTTTTTGCTATCTACACTATAAGGTTTGCCATCTACAGCAAATGAACTAATATCAAGTCCGGTGGTTAAAAAGTCTTTGCTTACTGCGCCAGATCTTGGCGATTCTGGTTTGTGCAGGTTATTAACAAACCGGACAACAACTCCTTTCAAAGTATCCGGACTGTTATTGGTATAGGTGATGGTTTCTGTTCCTTTAACCAGTTTATCCTGTGGGGTAACCGTAATGGTCATGTCGTATTTACCCTTGTTTTGCCAGTAGTTTTTACCTGGTTTACCATCCATGGCACGGGTCCCTTTCGTGTAAGCCATTTTAATATTCCTTGGCATGTAAAGTTCCTGCGCCTGAGTAGTAGTGCCACCCAGTAAAACCAGGGCGAGTATCCTTAAAATGTTTTTGTGCATAATAATAAGCTGTAATTCACCCAAAAGTAACTGTTTTGCGGGCTTTACCAACAATTCAAATTAAAAGATTTGCTTTTATAAGAATAGCCTGTTATCTTCGTTTTAATTGAAGCAAGACTATGTAGGCTTATCGGCCGATGTAGTCTTGTTTGTATTTTAAAGGAAGTTATAAATAATAAATTAAGGCTATGACAGAGGTAACATACTACACTCAGGAAGGATTAGATAAGCTAAAGGAAGAAGTACATTACTTAACCACTACAGGGAGGCAATTGATCTCTAAAGCTATAGCTGAAGCAAGAGATAAAGGTGACCTTTCTGAAAACGCAGAATATGATGCTGCGAAAGAGGCACAGGGATTACATGAGGCAAAAATATCTAAACTAAAAGGTACTTTGGCGACTGCAAGACTGATTGATGAATCTAAATTAGATACGTCTAAGGTATTGGCATTGTCTATTGTGAAAATCAAGAATACTAAAAACGGAGCTACAATGACTTATCAGTTGGTTGCAGAATCTGAAGCTGATATGAAAGCAGGAAAAATTTCTGTGAAGTCTCCAATTGCAAAAGGATTGTTAGGTAAATCTGTTGGTGATACTACAGAAATCGAAGTTCCGGTAGGGAAGATTGAATTTGAAATATTAGAGATTAGCAGATAAAAAAACACAGGATGTCAAGTATTTTTTCAAAGATCGTAGCCGGTGAAATTCCGGCTCATGTTGTTGCAGAGACTACCGAATTTCTTGCTTTTTTAGATGTAAGCCCATTAACAATGGGACATGTATTGGTTATTCCCAAAAAAGAAATCGATTATATATTTGATATGGATGATGAGAGCTATTTCGGCCTCACCTTGTTTGCCAAGATCGTAGCAAAGGGAATTAAAAAAGCTTTCCCTTGTGTGAAAGTTGGTGTGGCGGTGATCGGACTCGAAGTCCCTCATGTACATATCCATTTGATCCCTATGAATAATGTAAGCGACATGAACTTTAGCAAGCCTAAATTAAGTCCTTCGCAGGAAGAGCTTGCAGAAGCAGCATTAAAAATTAAAGCACAGTTATAAGCTGACTGTGCTATTTTAATTTCTTATTGTTCTTATGCCGATCGGCATCTCTGATACTCTTTTTAACCATATTCTTTTCCAGTGCTTCTGTAAGGTTGATACCAGTCTGGTTTGCGAGGCAAATCAATACAAATAGCACATCAGCCATTTCCTCACCAAGATCTACCGCTTCATCACTTTTCTTAAAAGATTGCTCTCCGTAGCGCCGTGACATAATCCGTGCAACCTCGCCGACTTCTTCCATCAGAATGGCTGTGTTGGTGAGTTCGTTAAAGTAACGTATCCCTGTGGTATTGATCCACTGATCTACCGATTCCTGTGCTTCCTCTATCGTCATCTTATTCTTTGTTTTTTGTATCTATAACAATTGTAACCGGTCCGTCGTTAACCAAACTAATCTTCATATCAGCCCCAAAAATACCAGTCTGAACAGGTTTGTTTAACAGCACATCCAGCTTTGAAATCATTGCTTCGTATAAAGGAACTGCCTTTTCTGGTCGTGCTGCCCTGGTAAAACCCGGACGGTTTCCTTTTTTTGTCGCAGCATACAAAGTGAACTGACTGATCATCAGGATGTTTCCATCTACATCTGACAGTGATTTATTCATCAGGTCATTTTCGTCACCGAAGATCCGCATATTACAAATCTTGGCAGCCAGCCAATCCAGATCTTCCTGTTCATCAGCATCTTCAATCCCCAATAAAACCACAAAGCCGATTTGGATCTCACCCGTTATTTTACCATCAACTTTACAGCTGGCTTCGGTAACCCTTTGTATAACTGCCCTCATTGTTTATGCTCTTGTTTCGTTGCCATGGAAAATACTCAGGTAACTATCATAACGGCTCATTTCTATTTCGCCGCTTTCTACAGCCTGCAATACAGCACAACCAGGCTCATTGATATGGCGGCAATTGTGAAACTTACATAAATGCATCAGATCACGCATTTCTCTAAAATAATGTCCGAGTTCTTCTGGTTTAATATCATAGATACCAAGTTCACGGATGCCTGGCGTGTCGATCAAATAACCTCCGAAAGGAAGGGTGTGCATTTCGGCGAAAGTGGTGGTATGCTGACCTTTATCGCTGGATTCTGAGATCTCGCCCGTTTTAATACTTCGGCCGGGCAATAACGCATTAATTAAACTCGATTTACCTACCCCAGAATGTCCGGAAAATAGGGTTGTTTGATCTTTTAATAAGCTTTCGATCAAAGGGATATTTGTGCCTTCCAACGCCGAAACCTCGTAACAAGGATAGCCTAAACGCTCGTAGATGCTCTTATAATCCGCTAAGACTGCAAGTCCGTCTTCATTAAACAAATCCAATTTATTAAACACCAATATCGCAGGAATACGATACGCTTCTGCTGTAACCAAAAAACGATCTATAAACCCTAGCGAAGTACGTGGAGATACTAAAGTAACTACCAGATAAGCCTGATCTAAATTAGCAGCGATGATCTGCGCCTGTTTAGAGAGGTTAATTGATTTTCTGATGATATAATTCTTCCTTTCATGAAGTTTATAAATAACCCCATTCTCAGAATTAGGCTCCATTTCGAAGTCCACCTGATCACCTACGGCCAGCGGATTAGTAGTTTGAATTCCTTTGATACGAAATTTCCCTTTAATCCTGCAGTCATAATCTTTACCGTCTTCCCCGTGTACCTGGTACCAGCTTCCTGTTGATTTTATTACTAATCCTTGCATATTTACAAGGTAAAGGTAAGGAACGTTTTTAAAACCTAACCAACTTTTTGCTGTCATATGGAAGCTATACCCTAGCGAGTAGTATACTGCTTTGCACAAATGCAAATCATACACGTAGGCGAATCGTATCAAACGCACATCAACCACAGTCAGCACCCGTCTTTTATCCGAGTTTCATACGTCTTTGATTCGAGTTTGATACGAGTTTGATCAAAACGAGGTGCGCTTAAATAATCTAGATGATAAGCTTCTGGAGGCCGGTGCCATATCCGCAAAGCATGGAACTATAAAAAAGAATAATTTCAGTAAAGAGATCTCCCTTACCGACCAATTGTAACAAAAAGATTATTTATTCCCAAAAATGCTTGCGAATTAGAAAAATATAACTTTACTTTATGGCATAGCACAAACGAAGCAAACGTGGCTATTTTTTATGATAAATAATTCAACAACTATTACATCCATTATTATTACTACCACCGGGGGACTTCGGAGGCAGGTGAGATAATGGTATAATAAGAAAAATAAAAAACCAAGAAAAGCGCCTTCCTCTAAACCGGAAGGCGCTTTTTTTTTAACCTTAAAATTATGAATATTTTAAAATTCGGAGGTACTTCAGTCGGTTCATCAGAGGGCATCCGGACACTGATCAACATCCTCAAAGAAACAGATAAGGAAGCGTATCCTGTAGTTGTCCTTTCTGCAATGCACGGCGTGACCAACCTGCTGCAGGCGGTGGCTGAAAAAGCTAAAGTTGCAGAGGAATATACCGCAGAACTCAAAGAAATTGAAGAAAAACACTTTGAAGTAGTTAGAAAACTTTTACCTGCTTCCGCACAGAACCCTGTGTTCACTAAGTTGAAGATTTACTTCAATGAACTAGAAGACATTCTCTCTTCAGTGTACAACCTCAGAGAGCTAAGTCCGCAAACGAAAGATCTGATACTAAGTTTTGGTGAGCGCTGCTCTACCTTCATGATCAGTCACATTGCAAAGCAAGATTTTCCTGATGCAGTTCCTGTAGACGGATCTGAGCTAATAAAAACAGACAATAATTTCGGTCAGGCTAAAGTAGATACTGATCTCACCAACATGCTTATCCAAGATTATTATCAGGCTAATAAAGGCAAATTGCTATTCGTAACCGGATTTATTGCCAGTAATAACGAAGGCAGGATTACTACATTAGGACGTGGTGGAAGTGATTACACTGCTGCGATCTGGGGATCTGCACTAAATGCAGAGCAGATTGAGATCTGGACAGACGTAGATGGAATGCTGACAGCAGATCCAAGGATTGTTGAAAAGGCTTTTTCTTTACCTGAATTAAGCTATACCGAAGCTATGGAGCTTTCTTACTTTGGTGCAAAGGTGATCTATCCGCCTACAATGATCCCTGCATTTTTAAAGAAGATCCCTATTGTTATCCGTAATACTTTTAACACTGCTTTTGAAGGAACTTATATCCGTCATGGGGTACATAAATCAGAATTGCCCATCAAAGGCATTTCATCAATAGATGAGATTAGTGTATTAAACCTTTCTGGAAGTGGAATGGTTGGAAAAGCCGGCTTTAGTGGTCGCCTGTTCTCTCTCTTATCACGTGAGCAGATCAACGTTGTACTCATCACACAATCCTCATCAGAACACAGTATAACTTTTGCTGTGAAACCTGCAGATGCATTAAAAGCACTGGCACTGATCAGTAAAGAATTTGAACTGGAACTGGAAGCTAAGAAACTAGAATATCCACAAGTAGAGAATGGACTGGCAGTATTGGCTATCGTTGGTGAAAACATGAAACATACCCCCGGCATGTCTGGGAAGCTTTTTCATGCATTAGGAAGAAACGGAGTGAACGTCCGTGCCATCGCACAAGGCTCGTCAGAATATAATATTTCAGTGATCCTTTCTAAATCAGATCTCTCAAAAGCAGTTAACGCAGTGCATGATGCTTTTTTTGCTAATCTGAAAAAGACGCTCCATATTTTTTGTCTGGGTACCGGAAATATCGGAAGAACGTTGTTTCGCCAATTGTTAGTGCAAAGCCCGCTGTTGGCTAAAAACAATGACATTGAAGTAAAAGTGATGGGGATCAGCAATTCGAGGCAGATGTACCTGAGCAACGATGGGATGGACCTGACCGATTGGGAGGATGAATTAAATACCTATGAAGAAAAAGCTGATCTCGGTGCTTTTGTTCAGCGAATGAAAGCCATGAACTTACCGAACTGTGTTTTTGTAGATAATACGGCAAGTGCCAATCCTGTTAATTATTATCAGGAAATATTAGAATCAAGTATCTCAGTAGTTACCTGCAATAAAATTGGTAATTCTGCAGATTATGCACAGTATTACGTTTTTAAAACAGCAGCACGAAAGTATGGGGTAGATTTTCACTATGAGACTAACGTTGGTGCAGGATTGCCAATTATCCGTACGCTGAAAGATTTGATGCTTAGCGGTGATAATATTGCTAGCATTGAAGCTATCCTTTCCGGTACCATATCTTATATCTTTAATAATTTTAAAGGCGATAAACGTTTCCATGAGATTGTAAAAGAGGCGCAGGACCTTGGTTATACAGAACCCGATCCGCGTGATGATTTAAATGGAAAAGATTTTATGCGAAAGATGCTGATCCTGGCGAGGGATGCTGGATATCCATTAGAAGAAGAAGATGTTGCTATTGAAAGTATGCTGCCCCCAGCTTGTATGGCAGCAGAAAGTGTTCCGGACTTTTACCAGGAGCTAGAAAACAATGCAGCTTATTTTGAGAACCTGAAAACAGAAGCTGCCGCAAGTGGTAAAGTTTTGAGGTATATCGGTAAACTGGAAAACGGTAAAGTAGCCATCACCCTGCAAATGGTAGATGATAACCATCCGTTTTATATGCTTTCTGGCAGTGATAATATTATATCATTTACCACAGATCGCTATAAAGCCCGTCCGTTAGTAATCAAAGGTCCGGGTGCTGGTGCAGAAGTGACTGCAGCTGGTGTATTTGCAGATATTATAAATGTAGGTAAGAAATGAGAGAGTCGGTAAAAGTTTTCGCCCCGGCTACAGTAGCCAATGTGGTCTGTGGATTTGATGTTTTAGGTTTCGCTGTGAATGAACCTGGCGATGAAGTGATTATGCGTATCACCGATAAACCGGGGGTGGTTATTTCTAAAATTACAGGAGATGACGGTAAGCTGCCACTTAACCCGGCAAAAAATACGGTAAGTGCAAGTGTGCAGGACTATCTGCAGCATATTGGGCGTACCGATCTGGGGATTGATATTGAGCTGCATAAAAAAATGCCGATAGGCAGTGGTTTAGGCTCTAGTTCTGCAAGTACCGTTGCAGGTTTATTTGCGATTAATACTTTAATGGGTAATCAGCTAACCAATAAAGAACTGGTTCCTTTTGCGATGAAGGGGGAGGAGCTGGCTTGTGGTTACGGACATGCAGATAATGTTGCACCCGCTTTATTAGGTGGGTTTGTGTTGATTAGAAGTTATGAGCCGCTGGATGTAATTGCCTTGCCTTTCCCAGAGGAGTTATACTCGGCAATTGTGTATCCTGAAGTAGATGTACCCACTAAAGATGCGCGTCAGATGATCCGTTCGAAGGTTTTATTGAAAGATGCGGTGAAACAATGGGGTAATGTGGCGGGTTTGGTAACCGGTTTGTTTATGAAAGATTATGACCTGATCGGGCGCAGTATGGTCGATGTACTTGTAGAGCCTACGCGTTCTATCCTGATCCCGGAGTTTTATAAAATGAGAAGTATTGCGATGGATATGGGGGCAATAAGTTTCGGGATATCTGGTTCTGGCCCTTCTGTATTTGCGTTAACCAAGGATCAGGAAACAGCACATTTAATTACACAAGCTTTACAGAAACAATTAAAATCTATTCAGATCAACAGTCTCTCATTTGTATCATCGGTAAATAAAAAAGGACCGGTAGTACTTGATTAAAAAATGATAAAATGAAATTATACAGCACTAATAACCACGATCTGCAAGTAGATTTTCAATCTGCGGTATTTAACAGTATGCCAAAAGACAAAGGTCTTTATATGCCAGTGCACATTCCTGTGCTGGATGCAGATTTTATCCAGCACCTGGATCAGTATACCTTACCTGAAATTGCATACAAAGTAGCTTCGGCTTTATTAGCAGATGACATTCCTGCCGCAGATCTGAAAGCGATCATTGAAGATGCAATTAACTTTGATGCTCCTTTACATGAACTGGATGCACAAACGTATGTGCTTGAATTATTTCATGGTCCCTCACTGGCTTTTAAAGATTTCGGTGCAAGGTTCATGAGCAGGATTATGGCTTATTTTCTCAAAGACAATGAGCAATTGCTGGATGTTCTAGTCGCTACTTCGGGTGATACAGGCGGGGCAGTGGCCCTTGGGTTTTTGGGAGTACCAAATACAAGGGTAACTATTTTGTACCCTAAAGGAAAAGTAAGTGAAATCCAGGAATTGCAGCTTTGCAGTAATGGGCAGAACATTCGCGCAATAGAGATTGATGGCACTTTTGATGATTGCCAGGCACTCGTTAAGCAGGCCTTTGCAGATGAGGAGTTAAACAGCAAGATGAGGCTGACTTCCGCAAATTCTATCAATATCTCCCGTTTGATTCCCCAAACATTTTATTATTTTAATGCCGTTGCACAGTTATACCGTGCTGGTAAAAGAGAGGTTGTTTTCTCTGTTCCCAGTGGCAACTTCGGGAATATTGCGGCGGGGTTACTCGCTTATAAAATGGGCTTACCAGTAAAGCGGTTTATTGCTGCAACTAATGCCAATGATACTGTACCACGCTTTTTAGAGACAGGCGTTTATGAGACCAGGCCATCCATACAAACCTATTCTAATGCAATGGATGTAGGTGCACCAAGCAACTGGGTAAGGATAATGGAGCTATTTGGCAATGATAAAGCAAAATTACAACAACTTATAAAAAGCTACCGTTACGCTGATGCCGAAACAGTTGAGGCGATAACCAACATCTTCAACCAGTTTAGCTACGTGGCTTGTCCGCATACCGCAATTGCCTGGCTAGCTGTACAGGAATATCGTGAAAGTGGAAACCATGATCAGGAAACTTTTGTCTTCTTGTCTACAGCACATGCCTGTAAATTTCCAGATGTGTTCCCGGAGAATATTGCTGCGGCAATTACAATTCCAGCACAAGTGACGGAACTGAGAAGTAAAGAGAGCGGTGCAGAAAAAATGCAAAATGATTTTGAAAGCTTTAAATTATTTCTGCTAAAGTCAGACAGCTAGTTTGCTAGCTGTCTGACTTTAGTTCAATTTTTTAAAGCGCATAATTGCAATATCACCCATCATAAAATTTAAGGTAGTATCTTCGGTAACCGTGTACTTATTGACCTTTTTAAGCATCTCAAAGAAAACGGCCTCTCCTTCACCCGGGCAGGCCATTTTTGTGGTTATCATAGGCTCATTAAAATTAATAGAATTATCATCCGCCACTAATTTCCCCGAAAGGGAGTTACAACTGCTATTTCCAGTAAATTTCTTTTCTGCCACTTCAAAAAGTAGTTCTGGCTTTTTACCAGGATAAAGACCATTAAAGGCAATCCTTGGCCCTGATATATAATTCAGTTCCCATCTTCCCCCTAGCTTTGATAAATCTGAACTTGCATCTACCGTATTCTTTAACGTATTACACGAACTAAGTGTAACAATAGCTGTAATTACCATCAATGTCGTTCTTCTCATATCTTCAGATTGTATAAACGAAATGTACAAAGAATCTGCCAAAGTTTTTAAAAGAAGCGATAATTCTCTTGATTCTTAAAATACAGCCTGTGCAATTCTTTTAGTTGGTTCAGGATTACTCATTGTATAAAAATGAAGTACAGGAGCACCAACTTCTATTAACTCTTTGCATTGCTGTATCATCCATTCGATTCCTACCTCTTTAACATCCTTTTCATTTTTGCAGGCATGTACTGCTTCTACTAAATCCTCTGGCAGGTCAATATGAAAAATCTTTGGTAAGTTGATGAGTTGTTTCGATGAAGTAATTGGTTTTAAGCCGGGAATTATGGGAACATTTATCCCATTAGCCCTGCATTGCGCTACAAAGTCACAATACTTGGTATTGTCGAAGAACATTTGTGTAACAATAAATTCTGCACCCATTTCTACCTTTTTCTTTAAATATTTAAAGTCGGTTTTAAGATTAGGTGCCTCAAAATGTTTCTCCGGATAACCAGCAACACCAATACAAAAATCAGTTTGGAAAGCAGCATGATCTTCAAAAAGATACTGGCCTTTATTCATATCGGCCACTTGTCCCAAAAGATCGGTCGCATAGGCATGCCCACCCGGTGTAGGAATAAAAGAAGCATCAGCATGTCTTGCATCACCGCGTAATACCAAAACATTATCTATTCCCAGAAACTGAAGATCGATCAATGCATTTTCTGTTTCTTCTTTCGTGAACCCTCCGCAAATTAAATGCGGCACAGCATCAACCTTATATTTGTTCATGATAGCAGCACAGATTGCTACTGTTCCTGGCCGCTTGCGGTAAGAAACTTTTTCAAGTAATCCATTATCGTGCTGTTTATATATGTAATCCTCTCTATGATAGGTTACATCAATAAAAGGTGGATTAAACTCCATTAACGGATCAATCGCATCATAGATATCTGTGATGCTTTTTCCTTTAACAGGTGGCAGCAGTTCAAAAGAGAATAAGGTTTTACCCTCGGCATTTTTTATATGGTCGGTGATCTTCATTTATAGTTTAGTAAGCTAAATTAGGGCTAAGCCATCTTTCTGTATCTTCAAGTGTCATGTTTTTCCTCACTGCATATTCCTCTACCTGATCTTTGGTAATTTTCCCTAATCCGAAATATCTTGATTGCGGATGGGCGAAATAAAAACCGCTAACTGCTGCAGTAGGGTACATGGCAAAGCTTTCAGTAAGCTTTAATCCAATCTTTTCTTCTGCACCGAGTAAGTTAAACAAGGTTTCTTTTTCGGTGTGATCCGGGCAGGCAGGGTATCCCGGAGCGGGACGGATACCAGAGTATTCTTCTTTAATTAGGTCTTCACTGCTTAACTGTTCATCCTGGGCATAACCCCAGTATTCTTTACGTACCAATTCGTGCATGCGTTCTGCAAAAGCTTCTGCAAGCCGGTCTGCAAGGGCTTTCGCCATGATGCTGTTATAATCGTCATAGTTAGCTTCAAATTCTGCCACCATTTCATCACAGCCGATACCTGTTGTTACAGCGAAACCGCCAAAGTAATCCTGTATGCCGGATTCTAATGGAGCAACAAAGTCAGACAGCGCATAGTAAGGCTGACCAGCGACTTTTTCTGCTTGCTGGCGCAGCGTATGTATAGTAACTGGTTTTCCTTCTGCTTCTAATAAAATATCATCGCCAACAGTATTTGCCGGCCAGAATCCAATTACAGCTTTTGCGGTCAGCAGTTTTTCATCAACTATTTTTTTTAATAGTACCTGTGCATCATCAAAAAGCTTTTTGGCTTCGTCACCCACCGATTTATCATTGAAAATCTTAGGATAACTGCCTCTTAGTTCCCAGGTATGAAAAAATGGTGTCCAGTCTATATATGGAACCAATTCTTCTAAAGGGTAATCATCGAAAGTCTTTGTCCCTGTAAATGCAGGAGCTCCCGCTACCTTATCCAAATCGATCTGAAACTTATCTGTCCTGATTTCTTCGAGGGTCTTAAAGCGTTTATCGGAGCGTTTGTTTAAATGTGCTTCACGTGCTTTATCATATTCCTGCCTAATGTTATCGATATAAGCGCCACGTGTTTCACTATTCATCAATGTACTGCAGACAGTAACACTTCTCGAAGCATCCAATACATGGATTGCGGGACCAGAATAGTTTGGCGCAACTTTTACTGCAGCATGGATACGCGAGGTAGTGGCACCGCCAATCAGCAATGGGATAGTAAACCCTTCACGTTCCATCTCTTTGGCAAAATGGACCATTTCATCCAGTGAAGGTGTAATTAATCCGCTTAACCCAATAATATCTGCATTTACTTCTTTAGCCTTTTTAATAATTTCCTGGGCAGGAACCATCACGCCCATATCGATAATCTCGAAGTTATTACAAGCTAAAACTACACCTACAATGTTTTTTCCAATATCATGGACGTCACCTTTTACAGTGGCCATTAGTACCCTTCCGGCAGAAGAACTCTGATCACCATCCGGGTTATCCAGTTTTTCCTGCTCAATAAATGGAAGCAGGTAAGCTACCGCCTTCTTCATTACACGTGCAGATTTTACTACCTGTGGCAAAAACATTTTTCCGGCACCAAATAGATCCCCAACGATGTTCATTCCATCCATCAGCGGACCTTCGATTACGTGTATCGGGCGCGCATATTGTTGTCGTGCTTCCTCAACATCATCATCCAGGTATTCTATAATTCCTTTTACTAAAGAGTGGGATAGACGTGATTCTACAGACTCTTTTCTCCACTCTTCATTTTTAACCAGCTCTTTACCCTTGGTTTTTACCGTCTCCGCAAAGTCGACCAGCCTTTCTGTTGCATCATCCCTACGGTTCAGCAATACGTCTTCTACACGCTCTAACAACTCTGCCGGAATAGCCTCATAAACCTCCAGCATCCCTGCATTTACGATCCCCATGTCTAGTCCCGCCTTAATTGCATGATACAAAAATGCTGAGTGCATTGCTTCACGTACCGTATTGTTCCCTCTGAAAGAGAACGAAATATTAGAAACACCACCACTTACCTTTGCATAAGGAAGGTTTTCTTTAATCCATCTTGCTGCATTGATAAAGTCTACTGCATAATTATTATGCTCTTCAAGTCCGGTTGCAACAGTTAATATATTAGGGTCAAATATGATATCTTCTGCAGGGAAACCAATTTCTTCTACCAGGATATCATAAGAACGTTTACATATTTCTTTTCGCCGTTCAAAATTATCTGCCTGTCCGTGCTCATCAAAAGCCATTACGACTACTGCGGCACCATAATTCATGATCTTGCGCGCACTTTCACGAAATTTATCTTCCCCTTCTTTTAGGGATATTGAGTTAACGATACCTTTCCCTTGCAAACACTTCAGTCCGTTCTCAATTACAGTCCATTTTGAGGAATCGACCATAATAGGCAGTTTTGAAATATCAGGCTCTGAAGCAATCAAGTTTAAAAACTTGGTCATTGCTGCCTCAGAATCAAGCATCCCTTCATCCATGTTTACATCGATCACTTGTGCTCCGCCTTCTACCTGCTGGCGCGCAACAGCTAATGCCGCTTCATAATCACCACTTAATATCAGTTTGGAAAACTTCGGGGAACCCGTGATATTTGTCCTTTCACCGATATTAACGAACATACTTTCCGGAGTAATCGTTACCGGCTCTAAGCCGCTTAAACGCATATAGCGTTCGATTACAGGGATTTTTCTTGGGATAATATTTTTTGCCTTTGCAGCGATAGCCCCGATATGATCAGGCGTAGTTCCGCAGCAGCCACCAACAATATTTACAAAACCATGCTCGATAAAATCTTCTACCAGGGTAGCTGTTTCATCAGGCATTTCATCATAGGCACCAAATTCATTAGGTAAACCAGCATTAGGATAAGCAGAAACATAACAGCCCGCTTTTGCAGAAAGTTCTTCAATATGCGGCCTCATATCTTTAGCCCCTAAAGCACAGTTAAAACCAATACTTAAAGGCTTTGCATGCACCACAGAATTCAAAAATGCCTCCACCGTTTGTCCGGATAAAGTTCTTCCGGATGCATCAGTAATTGTTCCGGAGATCATGATTTCAATCTTACGGCCAATAATATCTTCGTATTGTTTGATCGCGAATATTGCGGCTTTCGCATTCAGCGTATCAAAAATAGTTTCAATAAGTAATAAATCTGATCCGCCATCAACCAATCCTTTTACCTGCTGGTAATACGCATCCACTAATTCATCAAACGTCAGCGCCCGAAACCCCGGGTCGTTTACATCAGGAGATATGGATAACGTACGGTTTGTAGGCCCAACAGCCCCTGCCACAAAACATTTGCGTTCAGGATGGGCAGCCATGAACTCATTAACAGCCTCTTTAGCGATTTTTGCACCTTCAAAGCTCATTTCATAATCCAGCTCTTCCATCTTATAATCCGCCAGCGAGATCCGCTGTGTGCTAAAAGTATTGGTCTCGATGATGTCGGTTCCTGCCTTCAGGTATTCAGTATGAATAGCTTTGATAATATCCGGGCGGGTAATATTTAAAAGGTCATTGTTTCCTTTAACGTCACAGGGATGATCCTTAAAACGCTCTCCCCTGAAATCTTCTTCTGTAAGGATATAGCGCTGGATCATGGTGCCCATGGCGCCATCAATGATTAATATTCGTTTTTCTAGCTCTTCTCTAATGCTCATTATCTGGGTTATGCATAGCCATTTATCCGTTTTTCTTGCGGTAATATCTCCTTCTGGAAATAGTTTAAATACGGAAAATTTTAATAAACAGGCTTAATCAGAAATCCGGTACCGGATCGAATTAACTTATCTTTCAGGAACTAATGTGTTCGAGTAGAATGTAGCACCTTGTAAGCACAGGTTGCTAAGACATCGTTGGGTCTAATCCCTCCGTCTTTCTTTATAAGCTGCTGCAAAAATGCAACAAAGAAAAATCAATTCCAAAAAATGTAAGGCTAAACACAATAATATTGCAAATAGACCACAGGTTTCTGTTAATACAGGATGCTACAGGTTGCGATAGTCGTTTCATAGCTGTAGGTTAGATACCGAATTAACTGATTCCTAAATCAGCTAGTGGCAAACCAAATTATAAAATGTATGAATAGAGTCTCATCTACCGGGAGTTAGCGCTGTTTTTTAGCAGCATATCATTATTAAGGCATCAGGGATTACTCACCCTATAGTGGATGTCATTATCTAAAACAGTATGAAATTAATCTTTTGAATTTCTAAACTCAAACACAACCAAATATGTATCGGAACTTTTACTTGAAATTTAATCCATTTCATTTGCGCATAATTACATTATTTTTTGTTTTTATGGGCTTTGTTATGACTGCTTTCGCCCAGCAGACTATAAAGGGCAAGGTTACAGACGAGACTAAAGGCGGGGTACCAGGTGTATCTGTCACTATAAAGGGGCAGACGAAAGGTACTACGACAAGTCCGACTGGAGATTTTACTATTGCCGCAAGTGCCGGGCAAACCCTGGTATTTACTTATTTGGGATATAGTCCTAAAGAAGTTGTAGTAGGTGCTTCAACTACCATCAATGTAAACCTTACACCAAGTACGAATGACTTAACTGAAGTTGTTGTTGTAGGTTATGGAACGGCGAAAAAGGGAGACGTTACGGGATCAATTGCTGGAATAGGGTCTAAAGAAATAGAGCGTTTACCAGTACAGAATGCTTTACAAGCTGTTCAGGGTAGGGTATCTGGAGTAGATGTGACCTCTAATGCACGTCCCGGAGAAGTTGGAAGCATGCGGATTCGTGGTAATCGTTCAATTTTAGCAGGTAACAGTCCACTTTATGTAGTAGATGGGATTCCGCTTAGTGCAGGTGGTATAGATGCGATCAATCCGCATGATATTGAATCAATTGATATCCTTAAAGATGCGGCAGCAACAGCTGTTTACGGTTCACGTGCTGCAAATGGGGTAGTTTTGGTAACTACTAAAAAAGGAAAAAATGGTGTTACGCGTGTAACCTACAATGCAATTGCTACCATTGAAAAAATTCATTTTGAGGATGAATTTTTTAATTCAGGAGAGTATGCAGAATATAGAAGAGACGCTTACAGGGTGCTTAAGCAAGGAACATCATTTGGTTATACAACTCCTTACCCTAATCCGGCAGAAGATAAAAAAATCCTTGGGGTTGATCCGGTAGCATGGGAAAATATTGCCCAGGGCTATACTTGGCTGGACAAAGCTAATTTGATACCACAAATGCGTCCTACTACCGCTGAGGAGAAATCCAGATGGGGAGTAGACCAGGTTCCTATGTATGATGGTAGTAAGATCCCAACAACAGATTGGGCAGATTATGTAAGCCAGACCGGAATAACTCAAGATCATACCTTAAGTATCAGCTCTGGTACAGATAAGGTTGCTTCCTATTTTTCTGCAGGTTATTTAAATCAGCGTGGTACAAATAAAGGACAAGATTATAAAAGATACACCTCAAAGTTGAGTATTGACTTTAAACCAACAACATGGTTGAATATAGGTGGATCGATAAACGGTACCTGGGGGGTACAAAATTATGGTTATACTGGTTCTGGTTCCAGAGCTGCTAATGGAATTATTGCTGCTGCCCGTGGCATGCTCCCTTTTGCACAACCGTTTGATGCTGATGGAAATTACATCTTTCAGCCGGGTGGCGACATCGGTATTCTAAATCCGATTAAAGAAGACGAGTACGTTATCAATGAAAGGACAAATCTTAGATTGCTTGGTAGCTTCTACGCACAGATTGAGCCAATTAAAGGCTTGAAATACAGGGTTAATTTTGGGCCAGATTTCAGAAACTCCCGTACTGGACAGTTTCAGGACAAAAACTCTATCCTTCGTGGTGGTGGCGTTGCAAGCGCAACAAACTACGCACGTCTGCAACAAGGACAGTTCTTTTCTTATACACTGGATAACCTAATCTTTTATGATAAGGCAATCGGCAGCAAACATAAGATCAGCGCAACCTTGTTACAAAGTTCTCAATTTAACAGAGAAGAGACTTCAGATATGACAGCTACGAATTTACCATACACTAGTCAGTTATGGTATAATTTAGGAAGTACATCAAAAGGTGCATTGGATGGATGGGGATCTAATTATTCGAAAAATACTATCTCTTCTTTTATGGCAAGGGTGAACTACACTTTTAATGATAAATACCTTTTAAGTGCATCATCAAGATGGGATGGTGCTTCGGTACTAGCTGAAGGCAATAAATGGAGTTCTTTCCCTGCGATGGCACTAGCCTGGAAAATGGAAGAGGAACCTTTTATCAAGAAGATTAAATGGATTAACCAATTAAAACCGAGGATCGGTTTTGGTGTTCAGGGTAACTCTTCTGTAGACCCGTATTCTACAGCGGGAGGATTAGTTAGAATGCCAATTGTTTTTGGTAACCAGGTGGCTATCGGATTTGTGCCTTCTGATCCTAAAGCGGCAACGCCTGCACCTATGCCGAATCCGGGCTTAAAGTGGGAGCGTACTACACAATATAATGTGGGTGTAGATTATTCCCTTTTTAACAGTAGGATCTCTGGTAGTATTGAATATTATCAGTCTCAAACTAATGATTTATTACTAAATCGTTCTATTGTAAGTGTTTCTGGTTATACTACTACCTTTTACAATGTAGGTAAAACAAAAAACAGGGGATTTGAGCTTTCTGTTTCCACAAGGAATATTGATAAGGAAAATTTCAAATGGACTACAGATATAAATTTGTCGACCAATAAAGACCAGGTTGTAGAATTATATGCAGGTAAGCAAGATGCACCTGAACTAAATCTTTTTATTGGCGAATCCCCGTTTATATTTTATGACTATAAAAAAATAGGTATCTGGCAAACAGCTGATGCGGCAGAAATGGGTAAATTTAATGCCAATGCTGCCAATTTCAAAGCTGGTGATATCCGAGTGGAAGATACCAATGGAGATTATGTAATAAATGCGAATGATCGTCAGGTGATTGGTAACCGTTTCCCAAAATATACAGGTGGTATAACAAATACGTTTAATTACAAAAGCTGGGAATTTTCTTTCTTCTTCTATGCTAGAACAGGCTTTACTATTGAAGGTGGGGCAAATGATATGCAGGGAAGGTATGCTTCAAGAAAAGTAGATTACTGGACGCCTACCAACCCTACTAATGATTATCCTATAGCAGATTATGGTAATGGTGGACAGCCTATTTTTTACTCAGCATCGAATTACCTGGATGGAACTTTTGTGAAATTGAGAAATATTTCCCTTGGTTATACAGTGCCAACTAAAACATTGGAAAAATTCCATATGGCCAATCTGAAAATCTATGCGCAGGTGTTAAATCCATACTTATACAAAAAGAATGACTTCGTTGATCCTGATATAGGTTCATCAATTACCTCAAGAAGTTTAGTATTTGGATTAAATGCATCATTTTAAGAATTATCGTCATGAAAACAATAAAGAAAATATTACTTAGCTGCTCTCTTTTAGCAGTTGCAGCATTACCTTCCTGCAAGAAATATCTGGAAGAAGAAATGGTAGCGACATTGACCAATGCGCATTATGAAACCGTTGAAGGTTTGGAAAGTCTTGTAGCTGGTATGTACGATGGGTTAAGGTTTCACTTCATGTATGAATGGGCTTATACAACTACTAATTACGGTACAGATGAATTTACCAATGGTGGTGGTCTGGATAAGGTTTCATTTAATACGTACACCTCTGTTCTCGATTCACGTACTATAGAATTTACCAATGTATGGGATAATATGTATTCTAATATCAATACTGCAAATACGGGTATAGATAGAATCCCGAAAGTATATCCTGCCGGAGCTGCACAGAATACCCGTTTAGGAGAGTGTTATTTTATGCGGGCGTATGATTATTTTAAGCTAGTGAAGCAATTTGGGGGTGTTCCATTAAAATTGCAACCTACAAATAGTCTGGAATTGGAATATACCAGGGCATCTGCTGCTACAATTTATGAACAATTAATTGCTGATTTTAGAAAAGCAGCGGATCTGCTTCCTGTTACACCAGCGCAAACTGGTCGTATTACTAAAGGTGCAGCACAACATTTCTTAGCCAATGCTTATTTATTTAGAGCAAGTGAACTGAATGCTTCGTTCAGTAAAGGAACTGATTTAGATAGTGCAATTTATTATGGTAATCTAGTGATTGATAGTTCGCCCTATAAATTAGCGGCTAATTATGACGATATATTTAGATATACAAAAGTAAACGATGCAAATGAAACTAATCCAGAAATGATTTTGGGTGCGCAGTTTGATAACACAGAAGCACTTGCTGGTCGATATGGTAATCAGACACATTTATATTATCTTTCAGTTTATCAGAATTTACCTGGTATGATCCGCGATTTAGTAAACGGACGTGAATTTCAACGTTTGAAACCTACTGATTACGCATTGGATATTTATAATAGAAAGAACGATTCTCGCTTTTACAAAAGTTTTAAAACGGATTACTTATCCAATAATGCTGGTACTATACCTAAATGGACTGCTGCTAATGCACCTACTCCTGCACAGATTGGGCAGAATAAATTTGCAGTGGGGGATGTTGCTGTAAGATATATTATCAATGCACCAAATGATACCAGGTACACAACGGATGTGCTTAATAAATCTGCCCCTTCGCTATATGTGCGTTACTATCTGGATAACGGCGTAGTAAAAAGTAACTGGAACTTAAGTCAGTATCCGGCATTATCCAAATATATGGATCCGTTCCGTCCGAATGTTGCCAGTGCTTTCGGTACCCGTGATGGTATTATCGCAAGGATAGCAGAGACTTACCTGATTGTTGCAGAAGCTTATGGCCGTAAGCAACAATATAGTGATGCGTTGAGGCTAATCAATAAACTAAGAGACCGTGCTGGCTATGCTGCTGGGGAAGCTCGTCAGCCTGCTTATTTTGCAGCCGAGAACTTGCCAACAACAGCTACAGGTTCTACTAAAGCTGCTATGGTAGTTACAGATGAGGCATTTACTCCGGGAAGTTTGGAAGCACAGGCAGAACTATATCCTGCAGGTGTAACCACTAAAACTGCTGGGTTTATCAACTTTATCCTAAATGAAAGAGCACGTGAAATGATGGGCGAATTTCACCGTTGGGAAGATCTGTCAAGAACTAAAACATTGGTGTTAAGAGCTAAAGCATTTAATCCTGATGCTGCTCAATATGTAAGCGATAAACAGCTTCTTCGTCCTATCCCGCAAGGGTTCTTAGATGCAAACCAAGTGGCGGGCAAACCACTAACAGGGGAGCAGAAAGCAGCAATGCAGAACCCGGGCTGGTAATTACCAGTAAAGGCTGTTAGTCTACAGCAGTCCAGATTGTAAAACTTATTGGTTAGTTTAATAGTTGTGTGTTACGAAAAAACCCTGTTGGAGTGATCCGGCAGGGTTTTTTCATATATAACGCTTTGTGTAAGCTAATGTGTCTAAGAATTATCTTCTTCCGCCACCACCAAATATTCTTAATAAGAACAAGAAGATGTTTAAGAAGTCAAGATACAATGATAAAGCACCCATGATAGCTAATTTTTTAGAATCATCAGCTGCGATAGTATCACCATTTTCTTCGATACCTGCACCAATGCGTTTCAGTTTCTGTACATCATAAGCCGTTAATGCAGTAAAGATTGCTACACCTATGAAGCTCATGAAATAATCAAAGCTAGAACTCTGCAAGAACATGTTCACCACACTTGCAATCACTAACCCGATTACACCAACCATTAAGATTGGGCCAAATTTGCTTAGATCAGTATCAGTTGTGTAACCCAGAACTGCCATTAAACCAAAGATTCCGGCAGCTGCGGCGAAACATCCGATTACTGAACCTGTAGTATACATCAATAATATGAAACTTAAACTTACACCAGTCAATACTGAATACAGGATGAAAACACCAATTAATGCACTATAAGACAGCTTGCTCAATCCAGCACTCATTAATAGCACAAGCCCAAGCGGAGCAAACATCGCGATGTAACCAATCATTGATAATTTTCCTGTTTCCTGGTTGATCAAGTAGCTTAACATTTCAGGAGTATTCGCCATATATACTGCGGCAAGTGTAGATATGCCCAGTGCTACGAACATCCATAAAAATACACTTGCAAAAAATTTCTTTGCAACAGTTCCTGTCTGGTTCTCTACAAATACTGATTTGTCTGACCAGTTGTAATTATTGTTATCCATTTGTTTTTATTTTTTAATTAAATATACTACTTCTTTATCTTATGCAAAAGTTATGCCCCTAGTCGTTTTGTCAGAATTTGTTCAACTTTATTGTAGATTTGGGTAGGTTTCAATGTTCGCCATGCCAAATCGTCAAGCTCACCTCCAAAATTGATATAATAATCAATATTACTGCTTCTAAACTCTTCAATTACATGGGGGTTGAAGTTGATACCAGTAATCCATCCGTCTTCCACATCCTGAAACCATTCCTCATAATAGCTATCTTCTGAAGAATGGAAATTGAGGATGTTTTCTCCGATAAGGATAAACTTATTAATCCCTTCATCGATCATCAGTTCCAGGATCTCCCTTTTAAGTAGCATGATATCATTTGAAATTGCATCGTTCCACTCCCCGATAAATTCAATAATAGAGAAATTCAGTTCGTAATCAACATACAAGACTTTAATGTAAAGGGTACTTGAACCAAAATCGTCCCATTGGGGGTGGATCAGGAAATTGTATAGTTGTTTATCAAAGTAAAATTCTGAGTATTCTGTATTATAAAAAGGAGAACGCGGATCTTCAGCGGCAATGTAATCGTCCCGCCAGCGATAATATGGTTCTATTTCGTGCATTTCTGTTTTTTATTTAGTACTGGCTTCAACAGCTTTTCTTACACTTCCATAACGGATCAATAAATCTTCGGCTTCTTGATAGCCGATATTTAATTCTTCCATTACCATCTGTGTTCCCCTGTCTACCAGTTTATGGTTTGTTAACTGCATATCCACCATTTTATTGCCTTTAACACGGCCCAGTTTGATCATTACGGTTGTACTCAGCATGTTCAGCACCAGCTTTTGTGCAGTACCTGATTTCATCCTGGTAGATCCGGTTAAAAATTCTGGTCCTACAACCACTTCCACAGGGAAGTCACTTGCTGCAGCGATAGGGCCGCCTTCATTACAAACAATACATCCAGTTAATATGCCATTTTCTTTTGCCTTTAGTAATCCTCCGATTACATATGGCGTGGTGCCGGATGCAGCGAGGCCTACTAAGCAGTCCTTCGAATTAATATTAAACTCCATCAAGTCAACCCATGCTTGCTGATCATCATCCTCTGCATTCTCTACAGCCCTTCTGATTGCGGTGTCGCCACCTGCAATTATACCCACAACCTCATCGAAAGGCACACCGAAAGTAGGCGGACATTCAGAAGCATCAACTACACCAAGCCTGCCGCTTGTTCCTGCTCCAATGTAAAATAACCGGCCTCCTGCTTTCATTCTTTCAGTTACTGCAATCGAAAGTTTTTCAATTTGGGGGATACATTTTTCGACAGCCAGAGGGACAGTTTTATCCTCATTGTTTATGCCCTTAAGTATGTCAAGTACCTCCATCTGATCAATATCATTATACTTTGACTCTTGCTCGGTTACGCGTATCATATTGTAGTTTTTTATAAAAGTCGTTAATTTCTGTTAATCCTTAAAATAGGAATAAAATGAGTTGTTTTTCAGTGTATTCTCTATAAAGAACGGCATTTGAAACAAAATATGAAACAATAATAAATCTGATCGCGTTAATTACTTAATTGACAGCGTAATTTTATAGCTTTGTGCAACTGCTTATCCATGAAACCCACAACCCGAAATAATCTATTTATTGCTATTACTTATTCTGTGACATTAATAGGTGGAATGTTCTTGGGTTACAAGTTTTTAAGGGATCAGGGATATGCTTTTCAGCGCAATGCACAGTTCGCAAGCCACAATGCTGAAAAGGTTGATGAGATCATCAACCTCATCAACAGAAATTATGTAGACGAAATTGATGCAGATACGCTAAGCCATATGGAAATTGACAGTCTGTTACGTCAGCTGGATCCCCATAGCGTTTACCTGCCGCCGGTTAAGGCCAATGAACAAACTGAGTTATTAGAAGGGAATTTCGAGGGTATTGGCATCGAATATTATATTTTAAAAGATACACTGCTTATTACTAAAGTCTTTAAAAACGGCCCGGCCGAAGCTGCGGGGTTAAAACTAGGCGATAAAATTCTAAAAATAGATAGTCTTTATGTTAGTGGCAGACATCTTACCCGTGATAAGATGATGGGTAAGATCAAAGGAAGAAAAGGTACTCCGGTACACTTGGTGATCCTGCATGCCGGTACAGCTAAACCAGTATTATTATCCATAAAGCGGGGCCATGTAAATGTAAGCAGTATTGACGCTGCTTATATGATGAATGCCGACTCAGGTTATATCCGCATTAGTGAGTTCGGGGCAAATACAGACAAAGATTTTGTGGAATGTATAAAAACATTAAAAGCTGCAGGAATGAAGAAGCTGATCCTTGATCTCCGTGACAATGGGGGAGGGTATCTGACGGCAGCTACGGGGCTGGCTAACCAAATCTTACCAGAGAACAAGCTCATTGTTTATACGCAAGGAAAACACGAGCCGCGTACCGATTATATCGCCACGGGTGGCGGTGAATTTGAAGAAGGTAAGCTTGCTGTACTGATCAATGAAAATTCTGCTTCTGCCAGTGAGATCCTTGCGGGGGCCGTTCAGGATTTGGATAGGGGGGTGATTATCGGCCGCCGTTCTTTTGGAAAAGGGTTAGTGCAAGAGCAATTCCCGTTTGGTGATGGGTCTGCTTTAAACTTGACTATTGCCCGGTACTACACTCCATTGGGGCGTAGTATTCAGAAATCTTATAAAAAGGGATATGCAGCATATCAGAATGAGATCGAAGATCGTTTTAACGATGGGGAGCTCACAGAAAGAACACAACTGCTAAAAGATAGCACACGTCGAAATGCGGCATTTGTTACCGGATCTGGAAAGCGTGTTTTTGGAGGTGGGGGCATACAGCCTGATATCTATGTGAAAATGGATACCACAGGCATAAACAAATTTTATGGGCAGCTGATCAACAAGAAAATATTATTTGATTATGTATTTGATGTTTTGGCTAATCGCTATACAGCTTCGTACCTAGAACAGAACTTAGCTACTTTCTCTATCAGTGAATCGGACTATAAAGATTTTGTAAAGTATATACAAGCTAAAGATATATTAATCGATTCAAAGCAGCTTGCTGCATCTAAGCCAGTGGTTTATAATGATCTGAAGGCGTTGCTTTATAAGTATCATCTTGGGGAAGCCGGATATTACCGGGCGATGAACTTAAATGACAGTATGGTTAAGCAAGCAATTCAAAGCTTACAATAACCATACTGAATTAATTTTTATTTCTGTCTGAAGTAGATTTGGATTGGTACTCCATTGAAATCAAAGTTCTCCCGTAATTTATTCTCAATAAACCTTTTGTAAGGTTCTTTTATATATTGAGGAAGATTACAGAAGAAAGCGAACATTGGTGAAGTCGCGTTAATCTGCGTTACATATTTCACTTTAATGTATTTACCCTTTAATGCTGGCGGTGGATATTTTTCAATGATAGGCAGCATAACATCATTCAATTTAGAAGTAGGGATTTTCTTACCTCTGTTTTTGAACACGTCCATCGCCACTTCTATAGTTTTGAAAATACGTTGTTTATTCAATACAGATGTAAATACGATTGGTACATCGGTAAAAGGTTGTAGTTTCTGACGAATCTGCTCTTCGAAAGCTTTCATAGTCTTGTTATCTTTCTCTACCAGGTCCCATTTGTTAACCAGGATAACGATGCCTTTTTTGTTTTTCTCTGCAAGGTGGAAAATATTGACGTCCTGCGACTCTAAACCTTCCATCGCATCAAGCATCAGAATAACAACATCAGCCTCTTCAAGGGCTTTAATTGTACGCATAACCGAATAGAATTCGATGTTCTCTTTTACTTTGGTCTTTTTACGAAGTCCGGCCGTATCGATGAACATAAATTCATGTCCGAATAGGTTATAGTGAATATGTATAGAATCCCGTGTTGTTCCTGCGATTGGCGTAACGATGTTTCTTTCCTGACCCATCAAAGCATTGATCAATGAAGATTTACCTACGTTAGGTCTTCCTACGATTGTTAATTTAGGTAATCCGTTATCTTCTAATGGAATATCTTCGAAGTGAGAAATAACGTCATCCAGCAAGTCACCTGTACCAGAACCTGTCATTGAAGAGATCGAATAGATCTCGCCCAATCCAAATCCGTAAAATACGGCTGCATCATTTTCCAGTTGTGTATTATCTACTTTATTAACAACGATGAAAACTGGTTTTTTACTCCGACGAAGCAGTTGCGCGATCTCATCATCAAGGTCTGTAATACCCGTGATTACGTCGACCATAAACAGGATAACTGATGCCTCTTCGATAGCGATTACTACCTGTTCGCGGATGGCTGCTTCAAAAACATCTTCTGAATTTGCTACATAACCACCAGTATCTATTACCGTAAATTGTTTGTCTGTCCACTCCGCAGTACCGTAATGACGGTCGCGTGTTACACCGCTGAAATCATCAACAATTGCCTTACGACTTTCAGTTAAGCGGTTAAAAAGGGTTGATTTGCCTACATTTGGTCTTCCGACGATTGCAATAATGTTACTCATGTGTTGTGAATTGTATTAGTTATTAAGGGGTTGCAAAGGTAGGTTTAATTTTCGTACCCGAAACTTTTTAAATAGTTCTTTTTACTACGCCAATCCGGAAGCACTTTTACGAAAGTTTCGAGGAACACTTTCTGGTCTAAAAATTTCTCAATATCCTTACGTGCTTCAGTACCAACTTTCTTCAGCATCGAACCGCCTTTGCCAATTAGTATATTCTTTTGTGAGTCGCGTTCTACAATAATCTCTGCGCTGATCCTCACCATCTTTTCTTCTTCTTTAAAAGCAGTGATCACTACTTCTGTACTATAAGGGATTTCTTTCTGATAGTTATTGAAGATCTTTTCCCTGATGATTTCAGAAACAAAGAAACGCTGTGTCTTATCAGTTAGGTCTTCTTTGTCATAATACGGTGGGTGTTCCGGAAGGAATTCCAATACCGTTTCCATAATGCCATCAAGGTTATATTTATGCAATGCAGAAATCGCATAGATATGTTTAGGCTTTAAGAGTTCTTGCCAGTATGCTGTTTTCTCTTCTACCTGCTCTTGTGTTGCGCCATCAATCTTATTGATCAATACGATAATTGGAATAGTCGTGTTGATGATCTTTTCCAGTACATCGCTTTCATCATGCTGCTCATTAATGTCTGTCATAAACAGAATAAGATCCGCATCGCTTAGTGCACCTTTCACAAAATTCATCATAGAATCTTGCAGTCCATAACGAGGTTTTATGATGCCCGGCGTGTCAGAAAAAACAATTTGATACGCTTCTTCGTTGACCATTCCCAGAATTCGGTGACGTGTAGTCTGGGCTTTCGGAGTGATGATAGAAAGTTTTTCCCCCACCAGGGCATTCATTAACGTGGATTTACCCGCGTTTGGTTTACCTATTATGCTTACAAAACCTGCTTTATGCGCCATTGAATTTTTTTTTAAAATAAATTTGCATTGCAAAGAAACGAAATATATCTTTGCAGACCAATTTAAAACAAAGGAAGATTATTAAATCAGTTGTTTAAAGAGGGAAAACACAGTGCGGGGTGGAGCAGTTGGTAGCTCGTCGGGCTCATAACCCGAAGGTCATCAGTTCGAGTCTGGTCCCCGCTACCAAAAAGGAGCATAACCTGCAAAGGTGAGTCGCTTTAATTTGGCCCGTTCGTCTACCGGTTAGGACGCCAGATTTTCATTCTGGAAATAGGGGTTCGATTCCCCTACGGGCTACAGAGAAACGCTAGTTGCACGCTAGCGTTTCTATTTAAAACATAGTGCGGGGTGGAGCAGTTGGTAGCTCGTCGGGCTCATAACCCGAAGGTCATCAGTTCGAGTCTGGTCCCCGCTACCAAAAGAAGCAATTAACCTTAACCGGTTAATCGCTTTAAAATGGCCCGTTCGTCTAGGGGTGAGGACGCCAGATTTTCTGTCTGGTAACAGGGGTTCGATTCCCTTACGGGCTACTAAGTCCCTAAGGGGTGAGTAACTTGAAATAAAATATAGTGCGGGGTGGAGCAGTTGGTAGCTCGTCGGGCTCATAACCCGAAGGTCATCAGTTCGAGTCTGGTCCCCGCTACCAAGAGAAGCAAGCTTGCAAAAGTTGTCGCTTCAAATGGCCCGTTCGTCTACCGGTTAGGACGCCAGATTTTCATTCTGGAAATAGGGGTTCGATTCCCCTACGGGCTACACACCCGCTTTACGAAAGTAGAGCGGGTTTTTATTTAATAGGATAGCCCATATTTGCCAGAGTAATATTTTTTTAATCTTTCTAGGGCTTAAGGTACTTACTGCAGAACTGCTTATCCCCAAACGTCACAGATTTCCAGCCTTTCCTTGGTCCAAAAATATCATCTTTCATTTCCCCGTACTTTTTTTCTGCTCCTTCACGTGTTAAAAGTTTTGTAATTAAAACCCACTTACCAAAGTCAATGCAATGACTGATGCCATGATCATCTAATTTTCTAAAGAGTTCATCTCCAAGATACCTGGTGATTCTAAATCCCCATGCAACCGGCTCTCCGCAACATTCATCATACAAAATTATCTGAAAATCAGACAAGTAATCTTCATATCCTAAAGGTTTTTTTTCAAAATCCATAACTCAAATAATTATAAATAAGTCCTTTTTTTTGTAACGTATAGATGTACTAAGTGTTGTTTCGTTGTTGGTTAGTGCATAAATATTTTATAAAGTACACTGAAGATTTTTGTATTACTCTAACAAGTTCATTCAATTAAAATTAGATTATAAAAATAGCAGTAGTCTATTTTTATAATTTATTTATAGTAAGTCAAGTGATTTAAAAATCAGTAATTTATCTTAACTTTTAGAAACTGATTTTATTAGATTAACCCTGCCTCTCCAATAAATACAACATAAACTAATATCGGTAGCCGCTACTGTCGGTATTATCGCCACATTTTTGCTATGGATCAGCATGTATGCAGGTGCATTCGGATATAATAAAAGTACATCGGCCGACCCAAATAGGGTAGAAGAATTGGAAAACTAATTGACCTGCGCAATGCAGAAAAAATAACAGTAGCAGAATATGATAATTAGAATATAAATGAATATTTGTTAACTTAATTAAAATCTGTGCAACATAAGTTTATTCTTGCTGTCTTTCATTTATGCGGATCTTCAAAACTTTCAATCCTAAGAGTACACTGCTTCAGCAATACATCAGCTATTATTATCTGGATGTAGCTACTGATAATGAATATCTGAACGAATATATCTGTTACCCACATTACAACTATACCATATCTTTATATAAAGCGCACGTAAGTAGTTTAAGAGACCGGCACTCTATCATTACCTATAAAGAAGGTGCAGAAGCGCTGCAAATTTTTACGCCTATAAGGGAAGAGATCTTAAAAGTAACTCAGCAAGGGCCTGTGCATAAAATAGCTATTGTTTTTAATCCATTGGGTTTGCAGCAGTTTTTTAAACAGGATTCCATATTTCATAAAATTCAAATAGGAAATTTCTTTAGCGAAGAGGAATTAAAACTTTTATTTGATTTAACTGATGAAGAAGCTATCATTGATTTATTAGATAGTTATCTAATTTCGAGGTATCAAAAGATAGAAAATCCCTATTTGGAAAAAGCTATTTCATTTTTTCATACTAATTATGATGATTTGTCTATTGAAGAACTTGCTGAAAATAAGTTGGGCATATCCAGAAAACAGTTGAACAGGCATTTCCAGAAGCATATAGGAACAAGTGCACAAAAATATCGGTCTATTGTGCGCTTCAGGCAGTTAATGGATTTTAAACTGAATTATAAAAACGAGGACAACTATACGTCTTTATCTCATCAGGCACATTATACCGATCAGTCACATTTCATAAAAAGCTGCAAACAACTTACTGGTCTTACTCCAAAGCAATTTTTTAATAATGGGAAGCTTATTGGTTCAAAAGATATTTTCTGGAATTTTACTGCTAAGTAAGTACAGGTCACAATTGTACAATTTTAGTCGTCTACGCTAATGTATATTTGTATAAATAATCGAAATCCTTATGCGAAGATATCTCCTCATCCTACCCATTCTGCTTTTTTTTAGCCAATTAAATGCCCAAAATTATAAAGAGTTGACTGATAGTGCACTTCATGTAATGTGGAAAGCAAAGGACACAACTGCGAAACGTACCGCGTTGAATCTTTATGAAAAAGCTTTTAAATTGTACCCTACAGAGATTGAAAACTTAGGAAGATATAAGGCTTCTGTGCTCGCAGGTGATCTACTGGAAATCGATAAGGCTTTTAAGTACTTGGTCCCTGTAGCGAAAGAGGGTCTGGACGACATTCCAGGATGGAAATTTGTCGTTGGAGATTTTTTTGATAAAGAATATGCAAACTTATTAAATGATAAAAGGTGGGAACAACTCAGTATTGTTGCAAGTGTTGAAAAGAAGGCATTTTTAAAAGATCTAAATGATAAACAGGTTGAATTTGAAAAGAACGGGCTGAAAAAAATGGTATTTAATAAAGTGGACGATGGCAAAGCCACTTATCAAAAGATTAAAAATTTCAACACTTTCCTTGTAAAAAAAGAAGATGGATATTCTATAAAATTTAATGTTACCGATAGTCTGAACACTTCTTACTATGTTAGTTTGCCCAAAAATTACAATCCTAAAAAAAGCTATCCAATATTATTTTTTCTTCATGGAGCAGTAATGTATAATAGTTTTTCTGATTACCAAGATAGGTCCGTGGGCGATGGTTGGAACCGTTATTATACAAAATATGCTGCTTTGCACGATGTGATTATGGTTTATCCATCAGGTTCAAAACAGTATAACTGGATGAGTACTGACCATGGTTTTTTTATGGTACCTGCGATGCTTAGGGAAATTAAACAATCGATTAATATTGATGATGATAAAGTATTTATCACTGGGCACTCTAATGGGGCTACAGGATCGTTCTCTTACTTAATGAAACAGCAAAGTCCGTTTGCAGGCTTTTACGGTTTCAATACGCAGCCTAAAGTACGTACAGGCGGTACTTTTATAAAAAATATACTCAACCGTTCTTACTTTAATGTTTCGACAGATCAGGATTACTATTATCCACCGGGCGCCAATGATTCTTTAAATGTGCTAATGAAAAAATTGGGAGCAGATTACCTGGATCATCGTTATAATGGGTTTCCACATGGGTTTCCAGCATATGAGGAATCAGAACCTGTATATCCATTGCTTTTTGCTGATTTGGCGGGACGGAAAAGAAATCCTTTTCATCATCAGATCTATTGGGAATGCGATGATGTGAAATATGGAAAGGCCGACTGGCTAGAGATTACACAACTAGATACGGTGGGTAAAAAGGCTGATTGGCATCAGCGGATTAATTTTAATATATTGAAGCTACTTAGCTATGATAAGAAGAATGATTTGATTGCGAGGGACACTATTATTAAAGCCTTCAATTTCCCGCGGAAATCGGCCGCAGTAAAGGGTTACTTTAAGAATAATGAATTTCATCTCGAAAGCTCCGCCGTAAAAAGCCTGACGGTCTATATATCGCCCGAAATGGTAGATATGACCAAACCTGTAATCATTTATATTAATGGCATAAAAAAAGCAGACAAAAAGCCTGCTTATAATAAATCGTTCATCATAGACAATTTTAACCGAACCTATGACCGAAAGGCGGTATGGGTAGACCGGATAGACATTACTATCTAGCACCCGGAGGGCAGTGTTCTTTTAAATAATTTGTGAACAGAGTGGATAAATGCAGACTGGTACCTTCGCCTTCAGATATGGAATGCGTGCGGTTAGGGTACGACATCAGCTGAAACTGTTTGTTGTACTTAACCAGCTCATCGATTAGCATCTCTGCATTTTGGTAATGCACATTATCATCACCTGTACCGTGTATATAAAGCAGATTGCCACGTAAGTTCTTCGCATAAGTGATAGGGGAACCCTTAAGTAAATAAGCACGTCCTTCTGGAGTAGTGGGAACACCCATGTAGCGCTCCTGATAAATATTATCATATGATAATTGATAACCTACTGCTGCAATTGCTATTCCTGTTTTAAAGATATCAGGATATTGGAACATTAAATTTAAGGTAGACGATCCGCCGCCGCTCCATCCCCATACTGCAACCCTACTTGTATCAAGGTAGGGCAATTTTAATAATTCTTTAGCAGTCATTGCCTGATCGCGGATATTTAATAACCCGATATTGCGGTATATCGCCTTGCGCCATGCCCTGCCTTTAGGTACTGGCGTACCACGGTTATCTATTGCAACATATACATAACCGTCTTTTGCAATATCTCCGTTGTAAACATTTCGCGTATTGGTAATGCCGTATTCGTCCTTTACATTTTGTCCCCATGGCTCTCCATAGACATAAAAAAGTACCGGGTATTTTTTTGTCGGATCAAAATTAACCGGTTTCTGCATCCAGGTATCAATCTCTACCCCATCTTCAGTTTTTACTTTTATAAATTCGAGATTTGACTTTGATTTGTCGGCCGCTGCAATAGCTTTATTGACGTTCTCTGCACCGTTAACTCCTTTATGGTCTGGCAGGGATACAATTTCATAGGATGGTGGTGTAAAGTAATTAGAGAATGAATGCAAAGCCATAGATCCGTTTGGTGAAACATCATATTCATGCGTTCCTTGCTGATTAGCGGGTGATAAACGTTCTGCTTTGCCGCTTCCATCAAGTTTAGTACGGTATAAATATTTTTGTGTTGCATTATCAGGGGAAGCCAAAAAATAAACATAACCAGACTGTTCATCAATTGCGCTGATATCCATAATGTCATAGTTACCATTGGTAATCAGTTTCTCTGATTTTCCATTGCGCCCAACGCGGTATAAATGTCTCCATCCATCTTTTTCACTTACCCATAAAAATTCAGCTCCATTATTTAGCCAGTTCCATCCACCCATTGCATAGGTGTCATCCCACAAAGGTAAAATATCAATCCAAGCCTCATCTTTCTCTTCATATATAGATTTTGATTTGCCTGTAATAGCATTGCAAAGCATCAGGTTACTCTTATTTTGCTGCCTATTTAAATGCTGGATAATCAGCTCTGAACTATTTGCCGCCCATTCCATTCTTGGTACATAAGACTGCAAAATTGGGTCAGTTGGGATATCCATCCACTTGGTATTGCCAGCGGCCACATTAATTACCCCTATTTTAAATGGAGAAGGTGCTTCGCCCGCTACGGGGTACTCTACAGGTACCACAAAAGGATAAATTGAGTCGGTGGTATTTAGCATTAAGTAATTCTTTGTTTTGCGTGCATCGATCTGCCAGTAGGCAATCTGTTTGCTATCAGGACTCCATCTAAAACCGTCCCTGCAAAAGAACTCCTCCTCATACGCCCAATCGAATGTTCCATTGATTAACTTTTTTGTACCATCATTGGTCAGCTTTTTCACAGTTCTAGTCACCAGATCCTCTACATAAATATTGTGTTCGCTTACAAAACCCACTTTCTTACCGTCTGGAGAAAACTTAGCGAACATCAATGAAGAAACCGGCAATTTCTTACCTACCTGGTTCAGCGTTTTTGCAATGCGGTTATAAATCCAGTAATCACCACGTGTATCAGACCGCCATACTTTTTTAGTATTCGTCATAATTAATACGCTGCTCCCATCTTCTGAGAAAGTAAAACGTTTCACGCCAATCGCCGTTTTGCCAGACGGTGTCAGCATGCTTTTACTAACTACTAATGCTGGTTGTGTTTTATTGGTTGCATCGATTTCGAAAATCTCATCGCCCTCGATCTGGTAAAAATGATTGCCATCTTTCGTCCAACGTATTGCGCCGTCAACTTGTGCGTGTACTACTATGGAATTTGTAAATAATAAAAAGACAATTGCTGCTGCAATTTTAAACTGGAAGTGCTTGGTGGTCATGAATTTTAATTGAGGCCGGAAAAATACAGATTTTCAGTTAAAACTGCCACAGTTTCAATGGTGAATTACCTTTTTCTTATCTTTGCTTGCCTATGCAAATACCTTATTTGATTAAAGACAGTGCTTTCTTTGGCTTGCTGATACTCTTGCTTACTAGTATTACATCAGTTTCATTTGGACAAATTGAAGCCGACTGCAGCAAGGTGATAGATAAGGAACCTTATTTTGTTCATCACAAGTTCCTGCCGTCAGATTCCTTATTTTTGAAAGACATTAGTATACTAAAACATTGCGGGGGTTTTGATGCTGTAGAAAGTGAATTACTCAAAGGTGCTGTACTTACTGCTTTGATGAATGAGCAGGTTAGTGCAGGGAAACCAGCTACTTACCGTACCATCATAGACTTTATCAGCACTTTTAGAAAGACACAAGAGTATCAGGAGTTCAGAGATGGCGTAGTATTGTACAGGACCCTGGAAAACAAAAAAGTGAACTTAAAAGATTGGGGGGATGACCAAAAGCTCTTTGTAAGAATGGGGTTTACACAGAATGACCTGGATGATTTTAAAGAATATATTTCTGTGCCTCCAGTTAGCACACTTACTTACAAGGAAGCCTATTTGCTGTATATCAAAGCATTGGAAGAACCGGTAAAAGGTGACTAGTGATTAATTGCAAAATAGTAACTACTTCCGCAAGTTTCGGGTAGGAAGGAGCTATTGCCCATGTTATTTTTGTTCTATAAACAAGTTATCATGAAAGCACAGGATAATACTAATTTTAGTCGTGTTGCAGCAGCTATCAATTATATCAGCAGCAATTTTAAAACACAGCCCAGTCTGGAAGAAATTGCTGAGAAGATCAACTTAAGTCCTTTTCACTTTCAGCGGTTATTTACAGATTGGGCTGGGGTAAGCCCAAAAAGATTCCTGCAATACTTAACTGTAGAACATGCAAAAAAGATGCTCCGGGAAAACCAGTCGACATTGTTTACTACCGCATTAGAAAGCGGACTTTCGGGAACGGGGAGGCTGCATGATTTATTTGTTAATATTGAGGGGATGACACCTGGCGAATATAAAAATGGTGGTGTTGACCTGCGTATAAATTATAGGTTGGCATACAGCCCTTTTGGTCGGGTACTGATTGCTTCAACGCCCAAAGGTGTCTGTCATATTGCATTTGCTGATGACGAAGAAATTGCCATTGGTGTGCTTAAGGCTAAATTTCCTGGTGCTATATTCCAGCAATCTGCTGATGAGGTACAAGAAAAAGCATTGCTGCTTTTTACAAACGACTGGTCAAGTCTCCATCAGATTAAACTCCATTTAAAAGGTACAGCGTTCCAGTTAAAAGTATGGGAAACATTGTTGAAAATCCCCGTTGGGCAGTTAACTACTTATGGGGCTGTTGCCAAAGGAATCGGCTTGCCTACAGCTGCAAGAGCAGTAGGAACAGCTATAGGCGCTAATCCCGTTGCTTTTTTAATCCCTTGCCACCGCATTATCCAGTCGACGGGGATATTTGGGCAGTACCACTGGGGCAGCAACCGTAAAACAGCGATGATTGGTTGGGAGGCAGCATTGGAAGAAAATAGGCAGAAAGAATTTAAGGTGATTGAACATGGATCTATTTAATATTGATGAAACTGTTAATCTGTTACCCTACGACGGTGAAGTGGTTTATTACGGAAAAGTAATTACCCAGCTCGAGGAGCAGCGTATTTTGCAAGAGCTGGTAAGCACTATTGCGTGGAAAAATGATGAAGCAGTAATATTTGGAAAGCACATTATTACCAAGAGAAAAGTTGCCTGGTATGGAGATTCAGAATATGCTTATACTTATTCAAATACCACTAAACAGGCTTTACTGTGGACAGATGAATTGATGAAGATAAAACAGCTGACAGAGCAAATTACCGGTGCCAAGTTTAATTCCTGCCTGCTTAATTTGTATCATGATGGTGACGAAGGGATGTCGTGGCATAGTGATGACGAGAAATCACTGGGTAAAAATACGACGATCGCTTCTTTAAGTTTTGGTGCAGAACGGAAGTTTGCTTTTAAGCATAAGACAACAAAGCAAACTGTTTCATTGGTATTGGATAGCGGTAGTTTGCTGGTCATGAAAGGTACAACCCAGACGTATTGGCTGCACCGTTTACCAAAGACTACTAAGGTTACCCGCCCCCGGGTAAATCTAACTTTTCGGACTATGGTTTAAGGATACTTGCGAGTTAAAAACACAAACTCTTTTTATCATTGTTATCTTTACAAGATATTAGGTAATTCCACAAATGATAGATGTTTCACAGAAAAGTTTCCTCGGTGCTGCCAAAGGCAAGATTATAATTGGTTTTACACTAGCTTTATTTGCCCTGTTTTTGGCGTGGGGGGTAAGTAAAATTGCATTTAATGAGATGCTGGATACCGTAGATACCATCTCTATGCCCAATGCTAAGTTACGTTTGGTTAATCAGATTTCAAGAACAGTTTCTAGCCTGGATCAGCAGCAGAAGAATGTTGCTTTTAATTCTCCTGGTAATTATGTTAATTTTTTCAAAGAATCCAGGCAGCTTAGGGTCTTGCTCGATTCTTTGGGCAGCATGTATGATAATGATTCTATCCAGCTAAACAGGATTTCATCAATAGAAAAACTTTTGGTAGAACGTGATAAGCAATTTATCAAATACCTAAAAGTAAGGGAGGGTTTAATCAATAACAAGTCATTTAATAACGAAGTTCAACGATTAAATCAACTCGCTAATAAAGCTCCTCAAAAACAGGACAGTACGATTGTTACTACCGAAAAAAAGACTTCTACTGTAACTATCCTTCCGGTAGATGAAGCGGCTAAGCGCAAAGGTTTTTTTAGCCGGTTATTCGGAAAGAACAGTGAAGAAGAGCAGAGTAAAAAATCTTACCAGGTAACTAATGAAGAGAAGATAAAACGGGATACTATTGCCTTATCAGGTGAAACTGTGATTGCTAAGGGGCTGGAGCAGTCTTTGCGGACAATTGCAAAGGAACAGCGGATTAAAAGTGCGCGTTTCCTGGACCGGGAGGCATTACTGGCCAATGCAAATAATGTACTGATCAATCAAATGCTCGATATCCTTAGAAAAGTGGAGAGCGAAGTAGTTACCCAGATAGAACAAAATGGTGTAGCGGCCAAAAAAGTGGTAAATACAGGAATTACCAGAATCAGTTTCATCATGATTGGCTTTTTCCTGCTTACCGTAATTTTGCTATACCTGATCCTTACAGACATTACCAAAAGTAATCTTTACCGCAAAGAAGTAGAATCTGCCAGGGATGAAGCTGAGTACCATGGATTAGCCAAACAACGCTTTCTATCTAACATGAGCCATGAAATACGGACACCCTTGCAGTCTATTATTGGCTATGCAGAACTGATCAGAAACCAGGAACGTCCTAAGTTGAAGGATATCAATGCAATCTATCATTCTTCGGAACATTTGCTGCAGATCGTAAACGAAATTCTGGATTATAATAGGATCATCTCCGGTAAATTTACTTTCCAGCAGAAAGCTTTTAGTATTATAGACTTGTTGGAGGAAGTCGCTTTCGTAATGAAACCACAAGCAGCACAAAAGGAGCTGGTAATGAAAACAGAGATTGAATTGGACGGGATTGAATTTGTTGAAGGAGATCCATTTCGACTTAAGCAGGTATTATACAATTTATTGAGTAATGCAGTTAAATTTACACAGGAAGGAGAAGTTACGCTTACTGCGCTATGTAAACGTCAGGCAGATAAGCTGCATTTTACTTTTCGGGTAAAAGATACTGGCATCGGCCTTACCGAAGAAGACACTAAAAAGATCTTTAACGAATTTGAACAAATCAATTCTCCCGATAAAGAACTCATTAATAAGTCGGGCGCCGGTCTAGGGTTAACTATTATTAAGTCTATCGTAGAAAACCAGGGCGGCAGGATATATGTGAAAAGCAAGCCTGGGAAGGGTAGCACATTTACTGTTTATCTCACCTATAAACCTGCCGCGATACAATTAGAAGAAAGTATAGTTGCTGTGCCGGAAGGAAAAATTTATACTCAGGATAAAGTGTGGGTGGTGGATGATGATCAATTGATTGTGGATTTGTGTGAAATAATTTTTACGAAAAATAATATTCCGCATGTTTGTTTTAATGCACCTGCAAAATTATTAGCTGCAAAGTGGGATCCTTCGGTAAAATATATATTAATGGATATGCGGATGCCAGAATATTCCGGCTCAAAACTGTGTGAGCTGATGCGTGGAATCATTCCTGAAGATGTTAAAATATATGCGATGACTGCCCAGGTTTTGCCAGAAGAATTGGAAGCTGTAATTGAGCAGGGGTTTGATGGTGTAATCATGAAGCCTTTTAGAGAAGACGATTTACTTGAAATACTAAATACAGTGCCAGCAGTAGAACAGGTTGCCAATGTACAATCGGAAGATAACTTAGCAAAAGCTGATACAAACGATCCGGTGGTAGTACCTCTCGAAAAAGAAGAAATTGCAGATTATGGCTCTGCTATTTCTTTAGATACTTCAGTTGTAGAAAAAATGACTTTTGGAGATCCGGAATTACTGCTTAAAATCCTGAAGAGATTTAAAGAAGACTGTGACAATGATATGGATGAATTACAAAAAAGTATGGCTGCAGAAGACCTTCCACTGGCACGCTTAATTGTGCATCGCATAGCAGGCAGAACTGCCCAAATGGGATCAGGGCAAATGGCTGCGGAATACCGTGAAATGGAAATCACCCTCTCCGAAGCTGCGGATATGGGTGCGGCATTAAAAGGAGAATTAAACACTCTTATCCTTAAACTCCGCTCGCTGATGCGACTGGTAGATACCAGGATCGGCTGATCTATTATTCTATCTCGTAGCGTTCCATTTTGCTGTATAACGTCTTTCTATCGATATTGAGCAATTTTGCAGCTTTGGATTTGTTATATTTTACCTTAATAAGTGTCTCAATGATAAGCGTCTTTTCATTACTCTCATTAATCGCCTTCAGGTCAGATCCACCAGGCTTAGGGGCCTGTCTGATTGCCAGGATCATTTCGTCTGGCAGTGATTCAATTCCTGCAGTATCTGTAGGAGTTAACAACACCATTCTTTTAATTACATTTTTTAACTCGCGTAAGTTTCCTGGCCAGTCGTACTGCAATAAAAGCTCTTTTACCGGGGCAGACAGGTGCTGTACATTTCTGCTAAGCTCTTCATTTGAAAGCTTAATGAAATGATCAATAAACAATTCCAGGTCTTTTCCCCTGTCTCGTAGGGCGGGCAGCAGGATTTTGAACTCATTTAATCTATGGTAAAGATCTTCACGAAATTCCCCATTTTGGATGCTGTTTAAAAGATCGTCATTAGTAGCTGTGATAATCCTTACGTTTACAGGGATCTTTTTTGTGCTTCCGAGCGGCTGCACCACTCTTTCCTGCAATGCACGCAGTAGTTTTACCTGTACCTCATAACTTAAGTTCCCTACCTCATCTAAAAATAGTGTTCCGCCATCGGCTGCCTCAAACTGACCTTTCTTATCACTTGTAGCACCAGTAAAAGCGCCTTTTACATGGCCAAACAGTTCACTTGCAGCGAGATCTTTAGAAAGTGCTCCGCAGTCAATTGCTACAAAAGGTTTGGAATTGCGTTTACTCTGCGTGTGTAACGTTCTCGCGGCATATTCCTTTCCAGTACCACTTTCTCCCTGTATGATAACAGACATATCTGTTGGTGCCACCAGATCTATATGCGCATATAATTTATCCGCTGTTGCACTTTTGCCTTTTATAAAGTCTTCATGTTCAACAGAAATAACCTTACTCTTCTCTTCTTTCTTTTCAAGAGATCCCCCGATTATCATTAACAATTCATCAGGGTTTACAGGTTTGGTAATATAATCAATTGCACCAAGCTGTATCGCCTTAACCGCTGTCCGTACATCATTAAAACTAGTCATGATTACCAGAGGGTAATTAAACCCGCTTTCTCGGACATATGATAAAACATCGAGCCCGGTGCCATCTGGCAAACGATAGTCCACTAAGAGTAAATCAAAAGATTGCTGGGCTAGTATTTTCTGAGAGTTTTTGACATCATGGATAATAACTGGCTCATGACCATGCTTTTTAAGAAAGCCTTCTAACAGCTGTGAGAAAGTTAGGTCATCTTCGATAATAAGTATTTTCGCCATAAGTATTCGCTTTGATATCAACGCAAAAATACAAAAGCCGGAGGATTTCCGGCTTTTATATGATTATATTTTCTGTAATGCGTCTTATTCTTACAAAGAAGCTGTTTTATTAAAATTGAAACTCTATTGAATTACTGCACCATTTTTATCAAGTTTCAAAAACGCACCCTCAGTTCCCTTTGTTACATCCACCTGGTAATACGAAGTTTTATCTGCATTAGTGATTAAAAATGCTGTTGTTGGTGTCCATTCCTTGTAAGCATCTGCTTTTAAAGTAGTTTTAACTGCTTCTGGTAACTCTTCTAATTTCACTGGTACTTTAGAGGCACTGTCCTGTTGAATGGTAATTGTGATTGGTTTTTTTATTTCATTTGCTTTAACGGTAGAAATTCCTGCTAGTGCTAATATGGCGGCTGATAAAATGAAATTTTTCATAATGATTGATTTTAATTTTGTATTCATTAATTCTACTTGAAGAGGTATCAAAACAGTGCCAGCGTGCCACAGATGATTTATTTATCTTTAAACCAGTAGTTTATATTTATCTGTTCACTTTGTTTATGTCGACTTTATCTACAGTTTGCCCTAATTACCTTCGTTTTTCTTGATTTGTTATCTTCTTTTAGTATTAAAACACAATAAACAAAAGTCAACGCTTTGCGTTATATAGCCATAAACATAATTCATACTCACATGACATATAAAGAGATTTTAAATTTGCTGGCAAAAAAAACTGTAGATACCTATAATTTGTATTTGCAATCAAAAATAGCTGGATTAGTAGAAAACGACGGCTCACTGGCCGATCAAACTGAATTGCACAGGTCTGAATATGAAAGGTTAGAGAAGAAATTGATCGCTATGCTGGCTACAGTAAAGAATGATGAGTCTATAGATAAAGAAGTACCTGATGGGTTTTACGAAGACTTTATCAAATAAGCCGACGTTAAGTAATGATTAGCATTTACCAATACATAAATCTTTTCTTAGCTTTGTATCAATATGTTGTCTAAGAAAACAAAATATGCTATTAAAGCACTGGTGGCTTTAGGCAAGAATGTAGAAAATCCCCCTATGCAAATCGTTAGATTGGCGGAACAAGAAATGATTCCGAGAAAATTTCTGGAACAGATTTTACTTGATCTCCGTAATGCAGGGTACTTGTATAGCAAAAAGGGGGCAGGCGGTGGCTATAGCCTAAATAAAAATGCAGCTGACATCTATCTGGCCGATATTTTAAGGATCACGGATGGACCCATTGCAATGGTGCCATGTGCGAGTATCAAATTCTACCGTAAATGTGACGAGTGCCACGATGAAAAGACCTGCGGCATTAGGAAAACTTTTATTGATGTAAGGGATGCGACTTTGGAAGTGTTATCAAAAACCACTATAGCTGATGTAATTGCTCGTGAGCATAGCGACGAACTGTTAAATTAATACTATTTTAAAATAAAAACTACTATTCCGATAGACTTTGTTATATTTGTTCATTGAACATTGAATACGGACGTTTTAAATAGTAGGTTATGATTTTAAATAAAATAAAAGGCGGCATTCAGGAACCAAAAATTACATTGGTTGGGGCTGGCCCCGGTGATCCTGATCTGATCAGTTTAAAAGGAGTAAAAGCACTTAATACTGCAGATGTTGTTTTATACGATGCTTTAGTTAATGGTGCTTTGCTAAATCATGCACCTGAGAATGCTATAAAAATATTTGTAGGACGGTCTGATGATGCTTCATTTTCACAAAATGCAGTTAATAAGCTGATGATTGATTATGCACTTAATTACGGCCATGTAGTCAGGTTAAAAAGTGGAGATCCTTTCGTTTTTGCCAGAGGATTTGAAGAGGTGGACTTTGCTGAGTCTTATAGTATACAAACAGAGATCATTCCTGGAATATCAAGTGCAATAGGTGTTCCCGGGCTACATAAAATCCCAATGATTTATGGGGATTTAAGCCAGAGCTTCTGGGTTCTTGCAGGAACAAACTCAAAAGGGGAGATCTCACCAGATCTTACCGGTGCCGCAAAATCGAATGCTACCGTAGTCGTGTTAATGGGAATTGAGCGTATAAAAGAAATAGCCGCTATTTTTAAAAATGAAGGTAAAGACAGGCTTCCTGTAGCTGTAATTGAAAACGGCTCCTTTAATAATGAAAAGATTGTAGTAGGTGTAGTTGATACCATTGCAGAATTAATTGAAGACCACAAAATTTCTTCTCCTGCATTATTGGTATTTGGTGATGTTGTTTCACTGCATCCTTCGTTTTCGAGGATCAGGGATTTTTATCATACCCTCGCAGAGGCTTAAGTTTACTGAGTAATTAATTGCTGTTAATGCTTGGTTATATTGCTTAGTAAGCTATTGTATTTATTAAAATACTTTTATTTTTTTCAAAATATTGTTTAAAGCCGGGTAACTACCCGGCTTTTTTGGTTTTATATTAGTTGTAAAATATTATCTTTGGGCACTGCAAATACTGTGGTATAAACCTTTATATGCGCGTCTACCGGACAATCTTTTTTTTAATTCTGGCATGCTCCCTAAATGTTTGTTTTGCACTGCAAGAACCCCGGAAGAATATTAATCCCCGAACTGACATATCCTCTTTTGAAAAATTAGTCATTCATTACCGTTACGATAAACCTGATTCTGCCATATTCTATGCTGAATTAGGAATGAAACTGGCTAAAAAAAATAATGATGAAGAAGGGATAGCAAGTATGCTAAACCAGCTGGGAATGATAGATGATAACCTTGGAAAAGCAGAGTCGTCCAGACAAAAATATCTTGAGGCACTGGAAATCTATAAAAGGCTAAATAACAAAAAAGGGATTGTTAAAGAATATATCAGGCTCGGTGTTGTAGAAAACAGGAAGGGCAATTATGATAAAGCAAGCAGCTATTTTCTGGCAGCCTTAAAAACCAGTGAAAAAAGTAAAGACAAGGCTGGTATAATGGAGTCCTATATCACGCTTGGGGAAGTTTATGCCAATCAAAATAGGTGTGCAAAAGCTTTAGCTTATTATAATAAGGCCGAGATTATTAGTTATCAACTGCCTTTTTCGAGTTTAAAGTTAAATTTGTATAGTAATTTTGGCGCTGCTTACCGGGGGCTTGGTCATTATGCTGAAGCTAAAGCTTACTACGAGAAGGGGATAGCCCAGAGTAACTTCAGCGAAATGATGGGACTAAATATATCGATGACTATTGGGCTGGCACAAGTTTATGCCGATGCTGGTGATGTACAGAAGGCCATCATACTCCAAAAGGGCGCACTGGTTAAATCCAGGCAGATCTCAAATTTTATCCGTGAATATATTAGTTTATCAGCCCTGGCTGAAAGTTATAAAAATATCGACAAAGCTATTTCCTTAAATTATCTTCAGGATGCATTAACGCTTGTGCGGAGCAAAAATGCAAATAAACAGGTACTGGATGTGCTTGACAGGATCGCGATCCTGCAAGCGGGTACAAGTAATTTTAAAGCAGCTTATCTGGCAAAATCAATGCAATACAGTATTGCTGACAGTTTTTATTTCAAAGATATTTCTGCCAGGATAGCTAACCTGCAAGCGGAGTATGAACTGAATAAATCACAAGGGAAAGTACAGGAGTTAAAGTTTATCAATAGCAAACAAGGACTTGAAAAAAGGATCATGTTATGGATCATTGTTGGTGGTTCTGCTTTATTGCTGATTCTGGCAGCTTACTATTTTAAAATAAAAAACCTGAACCTGCTACTGAACAATTCGAACACTGCGTTTAAAGATTCTAATAAAGTAAAAGATAAGTTGTTCTCCATATTAGCACACGACCTTAGAAGTCCGCTTGCCTCAGTAATCAACTTACTGGAGATGATTAACAAAGGCTGGCTGGATGAAGAAGAAAAAGTACTCATGCTGTCAAAACTAGCTGTCCATTGTAACGCTTCGATGGAGACGCTAAATTTACTATTGCAATGGGGCCAAATGCAGTTAAAAGGGATTTTGATAAATCAGGTTTCTATAGATCCGGTTAACGTATTGCACAGAAATATCACCCTGCTGAGGGAATCGGCAATGCAGAAATCTATTTTAATTACCCAGGACATCGCAGAGCAGGTAAAAGTTTTCTGTGATGAGGACCATCTTGATTTTATGATTCGTAATTTGCTATCAAATGCCATAAAGTTTACCAGGCAGGGAGGTAATATTATTATATCAGTGAGAAAACATACAAATGATCAATTAATTTTTTCGGTTAAGGATGACGGGATAGGTATTGCTGCAGATCGGCTGGATACTGTATTTAATATCAACAACGTAAGCACCAACGGTACGAATAATGAAAAAGGGACCAGTCTGGGACTCGTAATCTGTAAGGAATTTATCGTCGCCAATGATGGAGAGATGTGGGTGGAAAGTATTGATGGGCTGGGTTCTAATTTTTTATTTACCTTAAAGGCTGCTAAATAGTGGTAATGAACAACTAATTTTTTAAACTAACGTTAACAACCATAAAATTAACACACATATATGAGTATAGTAAAAAGAAGAAAGATTGTATTTGGGGGATTATTAAGTGCAGTATTAGTCGCTGGGTTAGGACTAAGCTCATTCGCACAGGAAACTAATAACTGGCAGAACCTCGATCTAAAGAAAGATTCTGTATTTGGGATCAGTACAGAAAAAGCATATAACGAATTACTTAAAGGAAAGAAATCCACCTCAGTTCTTGTAGGGGTTTTAGACGGTGGGGTAGAAATCCAACATGAAGACCTAAAAAGGGTAATCTGGATCAACAAAAAAGAAATTGCAGGTAATGGTAAAGACGATGACAAAAACGGCTATGTTGATGATGTAAATGGGTGGAACTTTTTAGGCTCTGCAAAAGGATCTGTTAATAATGAAACCCTGGAGCTAACAAGGATTATCCGAAGAGATAAAGCACGCTTTGAAAATTTGACGACCGCAACAGTAAAACCTGCGGACACGGCAGATTTTAATATATACCAAAAAGCATTACTTGATTTTGATAAACAAACAAACGAAGCTAAAAATGCAGTTGCAAACATCAGCGGGTTAAAATCTGTATTAGATGCAATGGTGAAAAAGATTGGTAAGACAAACCCTGTCCTCGAAGATTTTCAGGCTTTTAAGCCACAAACTGGATTAGAGGAGCGCTTAAAAGATATTATGGTTTCACAGCTGCAGAATTTAAGTTATGAAGAGTTTTATAAGTCACAAATCACTAAAGGACTGGAGCACTATCAAGAGCAGCTTGATTATAACCTGAACCTTACATTTGATCCAAGACCTGAGCTGGTAGGAGATAATTACGACGATATAAACGAAAGAAAATACGGAAGTAACGATGTGACTGGTCCCGATGCAAGTCACGGAACACATGTAGCGGGCATTATTGGTGCCGATCGTACCAATACAATTGGTATCAAAGGTGTGGCAGATAACGTAAGGATCATGGGGGTACGCAGTGTGCCTAATGGTGATGAGCGGGATAAAGATGTTGCCAATTCGATACGCTATGCAGTAGCAAACGGTGTAAAAGTAATCAATATGAGTTTTGGAAAAGCTTACTCATGGAATAAAAAAGCCGTAGATGAAGCGGTTAAATATGCGATGTCTAAAGACGTTCTGATTGTTCAGGCTGCAGGGAATGACAATAAAAACCTGGAAATAGAAAAAAGCTTTCCTGACCGCAGGTATGAAGGTGGCGGTGAGGCTACATCTTATATTGTAGTTGGTGCTTCTGGGCCCACCAACGATAAAACGCTGAAAGCAAGTTTTTCTAATTATGGAAAAACGACAGTTGATGTTTTTGCACCGGGCGTACAAATCTTTTCTACAGTACCCGGATCTAAATACGAAGCTTATGACGGTACAAGTATGGCTTCTCCGGTAGTAGCTGGATTAGCTGCTTTAATCCGGTCATATTATCCAAAACTAACAGCAGTTCAAGTAAAGGAAATTATTTTAAAATCTGTTGTGAAAGTAGATCATAATGTAGATGTTGAAACAGAAGAAGGACAGGCACCTGTTTCAGTTCCGTTTACAGATCTGTGCGCAACTGGTGGTATAATAAATGCATACGAAGCATTAAAACTTGCGGCTACTTATAAATAGTATTAACTGTGTGAATTATGGTTCATGCACACTGAATAAAAACAACCCTTCCTGAAGAGAAGGGTTGTTTTGTTTTAAGTTTTTTGTATTATTACAGGATCCTACGTACTTATTTAAACGCTTAAGCATTAATGAATAGCTTTGATTCCTTATTTCAGTTGTCGCCACTTCCAATGTGGGTTTACGATGCTAAAACGTTATATTTCCTTGCTGTAAATAAAGAAGCAGTAGCACAATATGGATACACTGAGAATGAGTTTTTAAATATGGATATCGGCCGTATTGTTTTTGGGGAAAACCATCACCAGAAAAAGTACGGGGAGATTGTTGCTACTGCTGTTCAAAGCAGTGAAGTTGATTTTGAGGGCCGGGACGCAATACTGGTAGTGGTATTAGACATTACCGCGCAATTAAAGGTAGAACAAGATTTGAAACTAAGTGCAGAGCGCTTCAGTATTATTTCTAAGGCTACCAGTGATACAATATGGGATTGGGATTTGCAGACTAATATCATCGTTTGGAATAAAGGTATTAAAGGAATATTCGGACATAAAAATTTAGTCGATTATACCACGACAGGTGATTGGTGGAGCGAACACATCCATCCGGATGACAGGGCAAGGGTGTGGGACAATATCCATTTGCATATCCACGAAAGAATAGCCAAGTGGCAGGATGAATATAGATTCCTTTGTGCAGACGGATCTTATAAATTTGTACTGAACAGGGGTTTTATGGTTTACGATGAAAGCGGGGCTTCGGTTGGTATGATCGGCAGTATGCAAGACGTCTCCCTGCGTAAACAAGAAGAACAGTGGTCGAGACTACTAGAGTCGGTCGTAATTAATGCTACCGATGCAGTACTCATTTGTACAGGCAACATTGAAGGGAGCGGGCAATCTATCATTTATGTAAATGAAGCCTTTACCAGGATGTCTGGTTATACAAAATATGAGCTGATTGGTGCTTCCCCAAGGATATCTCAGGGGCCGGAAACTGATATCCGCGAAATCAGACGTTTAAAGGAAGCGATAGAATTGAAGCTACCTTGTGAAATAGAAGTAATCAATTATACTAAGCAAGGGAAGGAATACTGGGTAAGCCAGAGTAATGCACCAATTGCAGATGCTGACGGTGAAATTACACATTGGATTTCTATACAGCGTGATATCACCCAGAATAGAAAGCATCTTCAGGAAATTGAAGATCAGAATAAAAAATTTAAAGAAATCGCCTGGATACAATCGCATCTGGTGCGTGCACCTTTAGCACGAATTATGGGATTGGTAGAGTTACTGAAGAATTTTGTTCCTGGCGACGATAAGGATGAATTACTGGAACACCTTACCAGCTCCGCAAAAGAACTGGATTCCATTATTATAAATATATCAGATACAACACCCCGCGAGATTACTTAACTGGTTGGTAGCTATGCAAAAATATTTTTTGATACCTCGTGATCATCCAACAGGCACAGTTTTTCATATTTATATTCATTTACCATATCATAGTTTTTAAGATCAGTATAAATTTTAATGAGCAGGTTAAATATAAACATTGCGTTTAACACAACTTCATTCCGTTTAAAAAGCAGGAGACATTCCCTGGCATTCTCAATGGCCATTTCATATTCTCTTCTATTATAAGCCTGCTGGGATTGGAACATCAGTAATAGAGCTTCCTGATAATTGGTCAAATTAGTTGAAGTATGATGAGATAAATGGATTGCAATATTCTCAATCTGATCGGTCTTTTTACCAGGTGACACCCTGGCATTGTATATCCCGTAGACTGTTATCATATACGTTGTAAATGTATTTCTTTTCTTAAACTCTCTTGGGTGTAGCTTAATCATGTTAGCTATAATCTGTTTGCCCGAATTTGCATCTCCTGTAAATAGATTTACAAAAAGCATTAATAGATAGGAAATACCTTGTATAGTTTCCATAGGAACGTCGGGATTTAAACCAAATGGGTTTTTTCCTTCCTTAAAATGTTCTATTTTCTGCAGCAATTCTAAGTGAACGGCCCTTTCTGAATTAATTTTTGCATAAATTATTTCAAAAGCCTGCAGAGGGCTCACCATCCATTTGCTATTATTTAGCTTTTTAAGGCTATTTATACTGCTCTTAATGCCTTTTTTATCCATTCTGATTACTTCTAAAATTCCTAGGATAGAGTTATATATCAGCAGTTGTTCTTCATTTTTAGCAATATCAATCAACGCAACTACAGCCTCTTTGTAGCATGAATCGATAAAATCGAAATTGATCAGCTTAGATATAATGATTTCATGGAACCTGTCTTCATCCAGCAGTCTGGTTAGATCTGGGTTGTATTTAGACCTGTATTTTATTTCTTCAGCCATAAACAAAATCAAATAGTTGGTCTCAAAGCTGTTCAGGTTGAGCTTAAAGATTGCTTTTAGTGAGTGAAAATTCCCTGTTTTAATCAGAAAACGTGTTGTCCACTGTAACAGCTGGAACCGTACCTGGTTGTAATCATATTCTGTGTTGATATAATTGAAAAATTCCCTGTTGATCTGCAGGTGGAATTTTTCCAATATCTCCACAAATAAGAAATACTCAAACATGTGAGGATGCAAAAAACGGACAAATTCTTTTGGATGTGCATTTTCCAATTGTTTTTCTTCCATCAATATCCCATCGCTAAGCAGCTCCATATATGCATTCCTAAATACAGATAGCTCAGCAAGCAAAGCATCTTTTTCTACCGACGTTGATTTTAGTCCGTAACCAGTTAGTTGAATGATTTTTTTTAAAAAAAGTATTTTCTCAGTGTAATAATTAGAGCGATAAATCTTTTCCTGGATAAACCTGGATACTAATTCATAAAAAGTAATGTTTGTATAATAATTGAAATCAGGATCCTCTTCTTTTAGCTGATAATAGAGCTGGATGTGAAAAGGGAACTTCAACTGTGATTTGAGTCGCGGGTTTACCTCTTTATTGTCGAGGTAATTTATTTTTGAAATAATAATATCCACTTCTTTTTCGGATAAGGGAGGTACATTAGAAAGTTCATGAAGATTAAAGTAGTTTCCAGGAAACCATTTAGACTTCATATAAGAAGAATGACGGATGCGATCATAGAACCTGATCCATGAGGTAGACCGCATACTCATAATAAGTTTAATGTTTTTGAAGTCTTCGAGTGAACAAATGAGGTTAATGATACTATCAAATAAAAGATTCTTATCTTCTTTTTTTAGCACAAGCTCTCCAAAGGCATCAATAATGATAATAAACTTCCCTTTATTTACTTCTTGTATTTCATTGATATAATCCAGTACATTTTCGTTCTGCCCCAGGAGCAACTGTTCTTTTAGCTGGTCTTCGAGATTAACATTTACATTCTCTTTATTAAAAAAATTATAGGCTTTTATAAATAGTACGGTAGAGGTGCTATATAGTGCATTCTGTTTATAAAACAGGTCTTCTGTTAAATGGCTAAGGAGGATAGTTTTTCCATAGCCCGGTTGTGAAATGAAACTAGTGAAAATATAGTCGCTCTCAAAAAACTCATCGAAGTCGTGCTCCGCAAACTTTCTACTGATGGTCATATCATAAGGAATACCAGATCTGTTCCTTATTGTCTTTAGCGTATAGTTAGTAATCTTGTCTGCTTTTTCTTTCAATGTTTTCCAGTCGCCGGCTTTCTCCACCTGCACAGCTGTACGTTCTGCTTGTACACTAGCGATATCTACATATTCCGCCAGGGTGGTTAAAGTGAACGTAGAAAATTTGTGCTTAACAACTGCAAAACCAAATAACCTTTTAATAGTCGTTTCGCTTACATTTTTATTAAGATGCTTACTGATCTCAATTGAAATTCTTTTGCAATCTGCCGGCGTAATGAATTTAATGCCGCATTTTGAAAGAATCAACCCTTTAAGTTCATTTAGCCGGTGACTGTATTCCATATTTAGTTTATTCAATATTTAGGCAGAGCTAATAGCTAATTAGAACCTGTTCTGGAACCAATATACACATATACGTGGTAAATGAACAGAATGGTTTGGAATAAAATTAAGTATAAAAATGATTTTTAGCAGACAAATCCCCTAAAAAGGCATCTGAAACCAAATAGTAAGGATTTTCGAAAATGGGAAGATGAAAGTGAACAAAATGAATGCAAATGTGCGTCATTCAGCCTGTTTTAATGAATGATTTGAATGAGCAAATAAAAGGCTGCTATCCTTAAAATTGCCGTAAGTATTCAAGTTAACCTCTTAATGATCCAGGTATGAAACCCACTTCTACACGCCGAATGTTTAAAAAACTACTCTCCCTCTTTGCGCTTATAGCTATAACGCTATGTGGTGCTGAATCTTATTCACAAACAAAAAATTATGCAACAGTAACACCATCAAGTGGAACAACTGCCTATTACACCTTTCTTGGGGGAGTTACCGAATCACCGGGCGCTACTGGAGCCGGTACAATCTTAAATCCGGGTAATGCAGCAATCATTACTCCTTCAAATCCAGCCACGCTCACGGCGAACTACTTCAATGTATTGGGACTATATAAAGGGGAAGGAGAAGCTTACCTTCAATTGAAATACGGTAGTACAGTCGCTGCAGGCAAAACCACTTATATCCCTTTCGAAGCGGGACCTACAGGGGGGCTGAATTTAGATTTGCTAGGTATTGTGGGCGACCTCACTGGGTTGTTAAGTAATAATGTGATACAGGTAGATGCCTATAGTGGTGCAACTGCTATTGCTAATGGTACCAAGATAGCAGATGCGGGAGTAACTACTACTGTAGTAAAAGATGCTGCGGGACTAAATTATTTTGCTGTAACATCAGCTTCACCTTATAATTCGGTGCGGGTAAGACTGCGGTATAGAGGTAATCTGCTTGGGTTGTCGCTTGGATCGTCAGTGAGTATAAATTTATATACACCATTTAATTATGATGCCGGCAATTGCGGGCCTGCCGCATTTACCAGCATTGGTGAAACGACGGGATTAAACGTGTCGTTAACTGCTTTGGTTGCAAACCCGCAGTTAGCTATTGATGGTAATAACAGTACCTTCTCACAATTACAATCGGGCCTGGTCGGACTAGGTTCTAATGTTTCTCAAACTTTTTATTTGCCTTATGCAACCGCATCTTCTACTGATGTTGTAAAAGTTGTACTCTCACAGCCCGGTACCTTATTAAGTTTGGATGTTTTAAAAACAATAAGAATTCAAGCCTATAATGGTAATACACCTGTAGGCAGTATCCAATCGGCCAGTAACCTTTTAACCCTCCAGCTGCTTGGCCTTTTTTCTAACGACCGGCAGTTCCCTGTTTTTTTTAGTCCGGGTGTGCCATTCGATGGGATCAGAGTTACCATAGATAACACACTTGCTGTAGGCGGAAACATTTTATCCGGCGGGATCAGGATCCATGAAGTTCAGCGTACAGTAGCCAAACCTATCTTTGCCGGATCCATCGGCGGGGCGCAGACTATCTGCGGGGGAAGTAACCTGGTGCTTGCTGCACAAAACCCTAATGCTGGCTTTACCTATAATTTTTATAAAAAAGTTAACAATGTACCTGTTCTGGTAGCGGGTAATACTGCCGGCACAATTACCGAAAGCGGACTGGCAGCTGGTACCTATACCTATTATGTAGGTGCAGTAAAAGCTGGATGTACTGCCGAGTCTGATCGTGACAGTGTGCTGGTCACAGTTAATCCGGTATTACTACTCGCCACAACAACACTTTCAAATGGTGCGGTAAATAAAGTATATTCAAAACAAATTACTGCTGCTACTGGCGGTGCCCCTGTTTACACTTATGCAGTGGCTGTGGGAAGTACATTGCCAGCCGGACTTACCCTTACGTCCGCTGGCTTGATCAGCGGCACGCCTTCAGCTGCGGGAGCATATACTTTTAGTATTACTGCTACAGATAGTTTTGGCTGCAGGGTTACCACACCTTACTCAGTAACCATCGCTGCAGTATTGGTACTAGCGCCAGCAACACTGCCTAACGGAACCGTAGGGTTGGACTATCCGGCGATCTCTCTTCCTTCTCCAACAGGAGGCACTACTCCATATACCTATGCGGCTGTAAATATGCCCCCGGGTCTCGTGCTAAGTCCGGCTGGAGAAATCACAGGGACCCCAACACAATCCGGAACTTTCACTTTTCCGGCTACTGTAACTGATGCTGATGGAAATACAGTAACCACTGATTTTACCATCAGCATCAGGAATCCGTTAGCACTGGCTCCATCTGCCTTGTCTGATGGTACAACAGGGGTGAATTATCCTACACAAATTATTCCAGCCGCTACAGGTGGAAGTGGGGTATATACTTATACGGCTACCAACTTGCCTCCGGGTTTGACCTTTAATCCAGGTTCAAGAGAGATCACAGGTGTACCGACACAGGCGGGCCCTTTTACAGTTTCTATAAATGTAATGGATAACGAAGGCAGGTCTGCTTCGGCCAACTATACAGTAAACATTAAAGACCCGCTGGTTCTGGCAACGAAAGTGTTGGGCGATGGAACTGTTGGCGTAATTTATCCTACAGAAACGATCCCTGCCGCTACAGGTGGCACAGGCCCATATACGTATGTTGGTACAAACCTACCTCCGGGATTAACTTTTAATCCGAACAACAGGCAGATCACAGGTACACCAACACAATCTGGTAGTTTCACTTTAATGGTACAGGTAACTGATAATGCAAATGCGTCGGTAACTGTTCCTTTTTCTATAAAAGTAATTGGTGCATTAGATCTTCCTACAGCAACATTACCGTCGGGAGTGGTTGGTACCGTTTATAATTCTGGTGCATTGCCTGTATTGACAGGAGGTACTGCACCATATATATATTCGATGACTAATCTGCCGGCAGGTCTTACGTTTGATCCGTCAACTCGTGTAATTCTCGGAACCCCAGCTTTAGGGGGAACGTTTAGCGTAACAATGCGCGGCACTGATAACAGCGGACTAACTACAACTACAGATTATTTATTAAATATTACAGTCAGTGCCCCAAGTATAGCAGGTACAACTATTTGCAGCGGAAGTTCAACAGCACTGAGTGTTTCCAATACGATCACCGGTGTTAACTATAACTTTTATTCAGCTACGGGAAATACGCCGCTATCAGTTGGTGCTACTTATAATACTGGCCCTTTAAATGAAACAACTACATTTTATGTAGAGGCAGTTTCAGGAACAGCAACAAGTGCAAGGGTACCTGTTACCGTTACGGTAAACCCTTCGCCAGAACTTCCTGTAATTGTTACTAATAATTTAACAATCAGCAGTGGGCAAACCGCCGTATTGCAGGCAACGGCATCTTCGGATGCTGCGATCAAATGGTTTGCGGCAGCAACCGGCGGTGCTGCTTTAATCACAGGCCCATCATTTACCACTCCTGCACTTACTGCAACAACTACTTATTATGCAGGAACAGAAAGTAGCTTGGGTTGTGCAAGTTTATCAAGGGTTCCGGTAACAGTTAATGTAACTAGCGGCCCGGTTAATCCAAACTGTAATGCCGCAACTACGCAGCAAAGCAGCATTACAGGCTTATTATGTATAGGCTGCTCTATCCAGGGCGCTGGTAATTCGGTAGATGCAGATTTAAATAATTATACGCAAATTTCACTACTAGTAGGTGCGGGCGCCACAGGTTATCAGCGTTTGATTTTTCAGCAACCTGGAGTTGGTACAGATAGCGTCCGTGTGGATTTGGAAACACCAACAGGCTTGGCCGACTTATCTGCGCTTGGCGGAATTACAGTGAATGTAATGAACGGCAATACTGTGGTGAGTAGCTACCCGATCAATCCGGCATTGATCAGTTTAAGTTTATTAACTGGAAACAGGTTCCAGGTTACAGTTCCTGCTGGCGGAATTTATGATCGGGTTGAGGTTAGGTTCAATCCTGTTGTGGTTGCCCTGAGCAATCTGCGCATATATGGTGCAACAGTAATATATCCGGACCCAACGCTAGTTTCGGGCGACCAAACTATTTGTTCTGGATCTTCGGCTAATTTAAGTGTAACTCCACTAGGTGGCACAACCATTACTTGGTATAGCGCTGCCATTGGCGGAAATATATTGGCAAATGGGAATACCTACACTGCCGGCCCGCTTACCGCTACTACTACCTATTATATACAAGTAAGTAAAAACGGATGTGCAAATCCAACACGCGTACCAGTTACAGTAACTGTTACCCCAGTGGTAAACGCACCTGTTTTGTCAACAATAGCTCCGGTTTGTTCAGGATCTGCGGCAGTACTTGCCGTCGATAACCCGCAAACAGGAACTACCTATAATTGGTATACTGCCGCTACAGGCGGTGCACCAGTATTTACCGGAGCAGTTTATACTGTGCCTGGTGTAACGGCCAACGCAACCTTTTACGTAGAAGCGTCAAACGGCAACTGCATCTCTCCAACCCGTACAGCGGCAAACGTAGTAGTTAACCCTCGTCCGCTTTTACCACAAATTCAAGCTTCTGCAACTTCGGTAAGTCAGGGCCAGACCGTTCAGTTAACTGCTTCGTCTACAGAAAATGATGTTGTATTTAACTGGTACAATTCTGCAGATGCGACCACTCCTGTATTTACAGGGCCAACTTATATTACCCCACCGATTACTGCAACTACTACTTTTTATGTGGATGCTACTTCTACAGTTACCGGATGCGCTTCTTCGGCAAGGGTGCAGCAGACCATTACCTTAAATGGAAGTGGAACACCAGTGCCTGTAGAATGTGAAACCCCAATCAGCCAAACGAATGGGGTAACGGGTGTACTTGCTATATTAGCCAGGGTAGACAATCCGGGTCTTGCGATCGACGGAGATCAGCAGACTGCTTCTACACTTACAATCCCGGTAGGCCTTGCTGCTTCTGTATTTCAGAAAGTTAATTTTACAGGTTTATCTAATGTAGGGGATACCGTACGTATCCGCCTAACTACAACAGGTCAGCTATTATCTGCCAGTATTTTATCAAGCATTAATATCACGACTTTCCAGGGTGCAACAAGTAACAATGATGCACTTGCACTAAATAATAATCTGATCAATCTTCAATTATTGAGTAATGGGACTGATGCAATCATCAATTTTGTTCCAACTGCTCAATTTAATGGAGTAGAGGTCAGATTAAACTCTGGGCTGCTTGGTGCTTTAACTTCCGTAAATTTCAATTATGCTAGAAGGATTACTAAGGCGCCAACTGTTGCTTCGGCCAATGTAGCCGCCTGTGCGGGCCAGACTACTACCTTATCGGTAACCGATCAGCCGGGTATTATTTATAAATGGTACGATGCAGCAGGTGTATATCAGGGTAATGATGGGCCAACTTTTGTTACCCCGGTATTGACCGCAAATACACAATTCTTTGTTGCAGCAACAAGAGGAGATTGTATTGGTTCTAAAACAGCTATTAATGTGA